>Ga0126377_10001708_pt1 | contig 14591 bp, 12 predicted proteins | sample PanSoiMetPlot_22_FD_92647 | JGI IMG/M metagenome (GOLD analysis project Ga0126377, IMG submission 92647) | Tropical forest soil microbial communities from Panama - MetaG Plot_22 | ecosystem: Environmental > Terrestrial > Soil > Tropical forest > Bulk soil | place: Panama | collected 2016-02-17
GCCAGCATCCCGCGATCGTCCAGGTCGCCGAGGTCGCGACCGCCACCATGATGGCGGCGAAGGGCGCGATCTTTCCGGTCCACGAGCTCATGCGCGACGAGCATGAGAGGTTCGATCCGGCCGACTACCTGCCGGTGATCGCCGGCTACTACGCCGATCGCGGCAACATGCTGTCGTTCCCGCTCAATGCCTCGACGCCGATCGTCTATTACAACAAGGACCAGTTCCGCTTCGCCAAGCTCAACGCCGACGAGCCGCCGAAGACCTGGCCCGACGTCGAGGCCGCCGCCGAAAAACTGCGTGCCGCCGGCTATCCGTGCGGCTTCACGACCCACTATCCGTCATGGGTCAATGTCGAGAACTTCCTCGCCGTGCATGGCCTGCCGGTCGCGACCAGCGCCAACGGCATGAACGGGCTCGACGCCGAGCTGGTGATCGACAATCCGCTGATGGTCAAGCACCTCGGCGCGCTCGCGATCTGGCAGAAGAGCAAGCTGTTCGACTATTCGGGCCGCACGACGCGCGGCGAGCAGCGCTTCATCGCGCGCCAATGCGGCATCTTCCTCGGCTCGTCGGGCAGCCGCGGCGACTTCGTCAGCCAGGCCAATTTCGAGATCGGCTACGGCATGCTTCCCTATTGGCCCGAAGTCGCGGGCGCGCCGAAGAACTCGATCATCGGCGGCGGCAGCCTGTGGGTGCTGCGCGACCGCCCGGAGGCGGAATACAAGGGCGCCGCGAAATTCCTCGCCTACCTGTCGCGCGCCGACGTGCAGGCGCGCTGGCACCAGGCGACCGGTTATCAGCCGGTCACGCCCGCCGCCTACGATCTCACGCGCCAGCAGGGCTTTTACGACAGGAATCCGGGCGCCGACATCGCGGTCCGGCAGATCACGCTCAACCCGCCGACCGACAATACGCGCGGCCTGCGGCTCGGCTCCTACGTGACGGTGCGCGACATCATCGAGGACGAGATGGAGCAGGCGCTCGACGGCAAGAAGAGCGCCGCCGACGCGCTCAAGAGCGCGGTCGCCCGCGGCAATGCGGTGCTGCGGGAGTTCGAGCGGACCAACAAGTAGAGCGAACGGCCCGTTCGTAGGATGGGTTGAGCGCCAGCGAAACCCATCGCTTGGTTGCCGCGAAGGTGATGGGTTTCGCTGCGCTCAACCCATCCTACGACGCGCTACATCCGATATTTCTCGACTGCCGTCGCGTTCCAGGTCAGCCCGTTGCCGGGGCGCTCCGGCACGACGGCGTGACCGTCGACGATGCGCAGCGGCTCCGCGACGATCGACTCGGCCCAATCGACCCATTCGAGCCAGTGGCAGGTCGGCGTCGCGGCGAGCAGATGCGCGCTCACCTCGGGAAAGAGATGCGACGACATCTCGACGCGGTGCGCCGCCGCGAGCGCGGCCGCGCGCTGCCAGCCGGTGACGCCGCCGATGCGTTCGAGGTCGGGCATGACGTAGTCGGCGGCGCCCGCCGCGAGCGCCGCCGCCATGCTGTGCGGCTCGGAGAAATTCTCGCCGATCTGGATCGGGGTCGTGAGCTCGCGCGCGAGCGTCGCCGCGCCCGCATAGTCGTCGTGACGGATCGGTTCCTCGATCCAGTAGACGCCGGCGTGATCGAGCGCGCGGCCGCGCTCCAGCGCGTCTGCGACCGTGAGGGCCTGGTTGTAGTCGACCATGATGGTGGGTCGGTCGCCGAGGCGCCCGCGCACCGCATCGAGCGCGGCCAGATCCTCGCGCAACGTGTCGTAGCCGAGCCGCAGCTTCACGGCGGAGAAGCCGCCCGCCAGGAGCTTCTCGGCCTCGTCGGCCAGCTTGTCAGGAGCCATCAAGCCGAGCCCGCAGCTGTTGTAGGCCGCAATGCGCTTCGGCTCGGCGCCGAGCAGACGCGCGAGCGGCAGCCCGGCCGCGATCGCGAGCGCGTCCCAGCACGCGACGTCGAAACCCGCCATCGCCATGCGCACGATGCCCTGCACGCCGATCAGCGTGAAGCGCCTGGCAAGCTTGGCCCACAGATCGGCCGGCGCCACGCGCTCGCCCTTGGTGACGGTGAGCACCTCGTCGAGCATGGCGGCGATCGCAGGTGCGGCGCGCGGCAGGTAGCAGAACAGGTAGGCGCGGCCGGTGATGCCCTCTTCGGTGTCGAGGTCGATCAGCAGCAGCGGCGCCGTCGTGATGGTCGCACGGCTGGTGCCGAGCGCGAAGGTCATTGGCACCGCGACGCCGACCGCGCGCAGCGCGCGGACGGTGAGGACCGGCGGGTCAGGCAGGCGGCTCGTCATCGTGGACCTCGGGCGGTATGGGGATCGGAACAGCTGCGGCCCGGCTTGGAACCGAGCCCCGGGAGGCGTGCCTGGCTCACGGAGAAAAATTTCATCAAACCAATGACTTGCCCGCTCTTCGCCAGGAGACGCGCGATTCTTGAACCCGCCGCCAGCCACCCCCATATTACGGGAGCTGGAGGAGGGAAAGCCGCGCAGCGGTTCCTCGACCGGCTGGGGTGCCGAAAGGGCCCCGCAAAGTCGCTATCACAGGACTTTGGAGACCATGTCGCGGGTTCCTTCGCTTTCAAGTCCATTCCTGCTCGGCTTCGACGAGATCGAGCGTGCGCTCGATCGGGTCGCAAAAGCGGCCGACGGCTATCCGCCCTACAACATCGAGCGGATCAGCCGCGAGAACGGCCAGCCGGAGCGTCTGCGCATCACGCTGGCGGTCGCGGGTTTCACCCGTGATCAACTCGACGTGACGGTCGAGGAGAGCCAGCTGGTGATCCGCGGACGCCAGCAGGACGACAAGAGCCGGCAGTATCTCCATCGCGGAATCGCGGCGCGTCAGTTCCAGCGCACCTTCGTGCTGGCGGACGGGATGGAGGTACTGGCGGCGGACTTGAAGAACGGACTGTTGTCGATCGACCTCGCGCGTCCGGAACCGGAACGCGTGGTGAGAACGATCGCCATCGTCGATCACGACGAATGAGCCGCGCAGGACTCGACACGGCTGTGAGTTGAAAGGAGTCGAGGGCCATGAAGAATACGACCGACGAGACGACCACACGCACGCCGGCGATCTCACCCGAGGCGCTGGCCCACCTGGGCGACGGAGAGATCGCCTATGTGAAACCGATTCGCTCCGAGCAGGTGGCCGAGCTCTTTCCGCAGGCGCCTGAGATCGCGCCCGGCCTGCAGCTGTTTGCGCTGCACGCGGCCGACGGCACCCCGATCATGCTGACCGACAGCCGCGAGGCGGCCGTGGCCAATGCGTGGAGCCACGAACTCGAGACCGTGAGCGTGCACTGATCGCGCGCCACGCATTCCATCACGACAGGGAAACACGGCAGTGCCCGCGCCTCGGCGCGGGCTTTGCCTTTTTTGCCCAGTGCGAGGCCGCAGGCCGACGAAGCAATGACGGACTGGCCGAAAACGTTACCCGTTCGGCTGCGAGCGGGTGAGCACCGCGTAGATCGCCTCGGCGTCGCGCGATTCGCGCAGCATCTTGGCGGTGTCGGGCGTGCGCATCAGCCGCGCGACGCGGGCGAGCGCCTTGAGGTGATCGGCTCCTGCCGATTCGGGGGCGAGCAGCAGAAAGATCAGATCGACCGGCTGGCCGTCGAGCGCCTCGAACTCGATCGGCCGATCGAGCCGCGCGAACAGGCCGAACAGCCGCTCGAGTTTCGCCAGCTTGCCGTGCGGGATCGCGATGCCGTTGCCGATGCCGGTCGAGCCGAGCTTCTCGCGCTGCTGGAGAATTTCAAGGATCTCGCGCTCGCCGCGGCCGGTGAGTTCGGCCGCGCGTAGCGCGAGCTCCTGGATCGCCTGCTTCTTGCTGTTGACCTTGAGCGCGGGAACGACCGCGTGCGGCGCAACGAGATCGGTGAGCGGCATTTGAGAGTGGTCCGGGAAACCAGGCGACGCAGTCAAAGGCGCAGCGGGCGGCGGACCATAGGGAGGCGCCTTCGGGCCGTCAATAGGCGCGGCCCTTGCGGCGCACAACCGGCAGGTGCCGCGTGGTACATCGGGTTCCCGTCGCGCACGCGCGCGCCCCCGTATTTTTGTCATGGTAACGCGATCGCCTCCGCACTTGCCGACCGTCGCGACGGTCGCTAATCGGACAATGTCCTGACGTTGCGGCATCCCGGCCGCGCGTATTCGGCACGCCCGGAGGAGAGGCAGCGAAGCCGATGTTCGAGCGTCCGAGCCCGCCGCGGTTCGCCGTACCGCCCGGAAGCTGCGACTGCCACGTCCATCTGTTCGGCCCGTTCGCCGGCTATCCGCTCGATCGCGGGCGTCTCTACACGCCCGATGCCGCGCTCGCGTCCGACCTGTTCGCCATGCTCGACGGCGCCGGCGTGACGCGCGCCGTGCTGGTGCAGCCGAGCGCCTACGGGACCGACAACCGCTGCATGCTCGACGCCATGGCGGAGCATCCGCAGCGGCTGCGCGGCGTCGTGGTGATCGATGCCGACGCGGCCGAAGCCGACCTCGCGCGCATGCATGTGCTCGGCGCGCGCGGCGCCCGGCTCAATCTCGCGAGCGCCGGCGGCAAGTCGGCCGCCGAGACTGCGCGGCTGGTCGAGCGCCTGGCCGATCGCATCGCGCCGCTCGGCTGGCACCTGCAGATGTTCGTTTCGCTCGACATCATCGCCGAGATCGCGCCGCTGGTGCGGCGCCTCGCCGTCGACGTGGTGTTCGACCATATGGGCCTCGCGCAGGCCGCGCGCGGGACGGCACAGCAGGGCCTCGCGGCGCTGGTCGAGCTCATGCAGGGCGGACGCGTCTGGGTGAAGCTCTCCGGCACCTATCGGGTCTCCGACGACCTCTACGGCAATGCCGAGGTCACCGCGCTCGCACGCGCATTGATCGCCGCCAACCGCGACCGCGTCGTGTGGGCCTCGGACTGGCCGCATCTCGGCCCGCACGCGCATCGGGTCGACGGGGAGCCGCCGCACGCCGAGTACCGGCGCATCGACTACGGCAGGCTGCTCTCCGCGCTCGCCGACTGGGCCGAGCGCGACGACATCGAGCGCATCCTGGTGCGCAACCCGGCGCAGCTCTACGACTTCGCCTAGCGCATATTCCGGCGAAAGCCTGCCCCGGACTTGATCCGGGGTGGGCACCGGTTCGCCGATAAGAATATGCGCCAAACAAACGAACCTAGAGCACGTTCCGGAACGGAACGTGCTCTATGGCTCAGTTGCTCAAGCCGGCGAGGTGGGCGAGGTCGGCGATGGCGCCGGCGAACGGCTCGAACGTGAAGCGGACGGTGTGCGATCCCGGCGGCAGCGCGACGGCGCGGAAGATCGCATTGGCGCGCAGGACGTCGACCGGGTGGCCGTCGACGGTCGCACGCCACCACGGATGCCAGACGTCGTTGAGGAGCAGGAGCCCGCCGTCGGGCGCGTCGGCCGCGACCTCGATCTCGGTGTTGGCATAGCGCACGAGCCGCGCCGTGCCGGGCCGGCGGACGACGCCGGCGAGCACGCCTTGCGGCCGGCTCTTGAGCAGCACGGTCTTGCGCGGGTCGACCCCGGACGGCCACCCGCTGGCGTAGAGCCGGCGCGTGTCGGCGAGCCGCCAGTCGCCGACCACCATGACGCGCGGCAGCGCGCGCGGATTCTCGTACACATAGGCGTCGGCCGTGCGGCCGACGAAGTCGAGATCGCCCGGCCGCAGCGACTTGTCGATCTCGCCGACCGGGACCCCGGTGACGATCAGGCGCACGCCGAAGAGATCCGCGAAGGTCGAGCGGTAGGACGGGTAGAGCGGCGAGAAAACGCGCTGGCCCGGCACCGCGACATAGTCGCCGACATGGGTCGCCTCGTAGAACCAGCGCAGGCGCAACGGATTGTGGCCGAAGACGTGGTCGAAATCCTGCGCCAGCGCGAGGTTCTGCCAGTGATACGCGATGCCGATCATCTCCACGCGGTCGCGCCGGTCCGGCGCCGCGTCGGCGGCAAGCCGCGCCCTGACCAGCCGCACCGTCTCGTTGGTCGTGCCCGGATCGAGCGCCGCGAAAGTCGACGGCGGCAGCCCGGTCGAGACGTGCGGCGCCGCGTTCCAGGCGAAGTCGGCCGCAGTCACGCTCGCGAGCAGGCAGGCGGCGGCGAGCGGCTGGCGCGCGTCGAGCTTGCGCGCCGCCAGCAGTGCGCCGATCGCCACCGCGACGCCGACCATGCCGTTCACGACGGGAGCGACCGCGGCCCCGGCGGTGACCACCTCGGCGGCCAGCCAGAACGCCAGCGCGGCGGCCGCGAGCGCAATGCCGGCCTCGGCCGCGCGCTGCAGCCACGTCGCCGGCCGAATGGCGCCGGCGAGCCAGCAGTGGATCAGGTAGCCGCTCGTGATGGCGACGAGCGCGCCGAGCACGAAGGTCGCATCCGCGGGCCGCCGGAAGAACGGGATGCCAGGGAGGAGCTCGTAGAGAACGTGGAAGACCGGCGTGTACCAGCCGAGCGCATAGAGCAGCACCAACGCCGCCGCGATGCTGAAGAAGCGGATCTCGCGCGACCAGGCGAGCCCACGCACGAGGCCGAACGAGACGAGCGCCACCAGCGGAATCGCCCCCGCATAGACCATGCCCATGTTCTTGGCGAGATAGAGCCCGGTCGATCCCAACGCCCTGTCCCAGACGGGGCCGGGCGGTCCCCAGAACCCGGCGTCCGGCGCCATGGCGTGAAACAGGTCCGCGAACGCGAACATCAGGAGATCGGCGGGATGGAGCGAGCCGTGCACCGCGAGCTGGTAGCCGATCTCGGGCCGGTTCGAGCGCTCCGCCAGCAGCTCGGTCATCACCACCGGAACGATCGCGATCGCGATGCCCACCGCGCACGCGACCGCGAGCGGCTTGAGGCTCGCGCGCATGCGCGCGCGCGGCGCCGGCAGCCAGTGCGCCACGACGTAGCCGGCGAGGATGTAGAGCGACAGCAGCGCGATGTGGTCGCGGCCGGCCGCAAGCAGACCGCCGAGCAGGCCGGCTGCCGCGCCGTACCGCCAGGAGCCGCGGTCGAGCGCGCGCGCCAGCAGCCAAAGGGCGAGCGGCAGATAACACAGGCTGATGATCTGGCTCGTATGCTGCAGTCGCGCATTGGCCGAACCGCCGAACGCGAAGGCGAGCGCCGCGACCAGCGCCCCCGCCGGGTGCCAGCCGCGGTCGCGAAAGAACAGGATCACGCCCGCGCCGCCGAGAAGCAGCAGCGCGAAGGTGACGCGGTCGAATGCGAGGGCGCTTGGCGCGTGGTCGAACAGGGCGAGCAGGAAGTGGAGCGGCGAGAAGATCAGCGATTGCGGATCGCTGATCTGCGGCCAGCCCGCGAAGACGTTGGGGGTCCAGAACGGCGACTGACCGGTCGCGAGCGCGCGCGCCAGGAATGCGAGTTGCGGCCGGAACTGCGATTCGGCGTCCCACGGGATGGTGACGGCCCCGGTGAGCCACGGCCATGCCGGCACCAGGAACGTGACCGCGTAGATCCCGAGTGTGAGGACGAGCGGCTGCGTCTCGGCGACCGCGAAGCCGGCCGGTGGCGCAATTGCGCGCGCAGGAATGACGTTCGGTTCAGTTTCGGCGCGTGCCGGCATCACGCTCACCCACGTCCCCCTGCCTCCCTTCTAACGCGGGAACCGGGGCACACGTTGGACGCAAGGTCGCACCCGCCGGCGCGACCCGCGGCACGACCGAGGCGTGCAGCCTGGCGCCCGGCGCAACCTGGCTTTCAGAAAAACGCGAAGGTGCGGATCTCGATGCTCTCGCGCGGCCGCGCGTGCGGCGGCGAGGTGGGATCGTCGAAGGCCGTGTGGGCGCTCCAGCGCGCGCGGCCGTCGTCGAGCGAATCGTAGACCTTGAACACCAGCGCCTCGTTGCGCTGCATGCGCGGGAACCAGTACCAGCGATGATCGGGATTGTAGGTCACCGCATAGGTCTGGCCGACGCGGTTGGGGTAGCGGCGCTCGGAGATCACCATGTCGGCGGGCGAGAGGCTGCGCGCGTCGCAGATCGCGAGCGGATGGGTCTCGACCGGATGGCGGATCGGGCGCCACACCTGAACGATGGCAAAGCGGCGGCGCAGCAGCGCGTCGGCCTCGTCGGGGAGGATGTCGCGCACGCGCTGCGGGCCCGACCATTCGGTGTAGTCGTTGTGCACGCGGCGCACGACCTCGCGGATCTTGGCCGCCTCGCGCAGCTCGTCGTCGGCGGTGCGCAGCGTATGGTCGAACACGACCACGCGCGCGGCGCCGCTCTCGGCCTTCACCAGCGCTTCCATCTCGGCGTAGTAGGTGCTCCGCACCTCGCTCTCGTCGAAGAAGTCGCCGACCTTGGTGTCATGGCGGACGAAGCGAAAGCCGTCGCGGTCGAGCGTGAAGTCGCTCCCCTGGTTCCGCCCATTGCGAACCACCATGTGCCGCGGGTCGGGAGTTCCGCCGGTCCGCACGTCGAGCGAGCCGGGCGTGCCGGTCGCAGTGAAGAGCTTTTCGCCGTTGTCCCGGACGTAGTTGAGGGTCGCCTCGATCGTGTCGGGCGCGGTGTCGAGTTCGCCGAGCGCAGCCATCAAAGTCTCCTCTGTCTCCGGGCGCCGTTCGTCTCGCCGGATAATGTAGGTCGCCGCGCGGCGGACGCCTAGAGCATGTTGCGATCAGCCGCCGCAACGCCGGCTCGGTCGAGATGAAGGCGTATCATCCTCCGTATGGATGATCACGCCGCACGGTCGACCCAGTATAGAGATGGTATTGTGCGCAAATGCACGCACACCCCCCAAACCCCAGAGCACCGATCATGCTTGTCCTTCACCGACGTCATCTCTTCGCGGCCGCCATCGCGGGCAGCGTTGCGGCCGCGATGCCGACGCTTGCGCCGGCTCAGGCGCCCACCGACGACAAGGCGCTTGCCGCGGCCCTGCGCGCCGGCGGCCACGTCATCGTGGTGCGGCATGGCGCGACATTCGCCGACCAGGCCGACACCGACCCGTTCAATTTCGACAACGTCGCGACGCAGCGTCAGCTCAACGACAAAGGCAAGCAGCTGGCGAAATCCTTCGGCGAGGCGCTGCGGCAGGCTGGCGTTCCGGTGGGCAAGGTCTACACCAGCAAGTTCAACCGCGCCTACGAAACCGCGACGATCGCCGGGTTCGCCGATATCGAGAAGACCGCCGACCTGACCGAGGGCGGCCTCGTGGTGTCGCCCAACGAGAACGCGCGCCGCGCAGAGGCGATGCGCAAGCTGATCGGGACGCCGCCCAGGCCCGGCACCAACACGGTTCTGGTCACCCACAAGCCGAACATCCTCGACGCGCTCGGCAAGGACTGGTTCGACGTGAAGGAAGGCGAGGCCTCGATCTTCCGCGCCGAGAACGGCACATACGTCCTGGTCGCCCGGCTGCAGATGGCGGACTGGCCGCGCATCGCCGCAGCCGCGAAATAGTCCGGCCGTCGCTCCCAACACGTGAACACCACCGTCGCGACCGCCGTGGGGTGAAGCCCGGAGCCCGGCGGGGTGCCGGAACGCGATGCTGCGCCAGCCTTTAGTTGTTTTGGCGCATATTTCTCAGCGGCGAACCGCGGTCCACTTCGCCGGAATATGCGCTGGCGCGCAAAAGGCCAGGATGCGGCTGGATCATTCCGCCGCCCGCCCGTATCATGTGCGTTTGGACCTCTGAGGTAATAAATGACCGACCCCATGCTCCCACGGGAGCGCAGCGATTTCTCCGCCATTGTCGACCGGCCGCCGCTGCGGCTGCCGGGCAATGCGCGCATCGTGTTCTGGAGCATCGTCAACTACGAGGTGTGGGACATCAGCCGGCCGATGCCGCGCCAGGTGATCCCGGCGCCGACCGGCGTGCCGCTGTTGCCCGACGTGCCACATTGGAGCTGGCACGAATACGGCATGCGGGTCGGCGCCTGGCGCTTCTTCGATCTCTATGCGCGGCTCGGCATCCGGCCGACGCTCGCCCTGAATGCGCGCACCTGCGAGGACTACACGCGCGTCGCCGAGGAAGCGAAGACGCTGGGCTGGGAGTTCATGGGCCACGCCTACGACCAGATGCCGATCCACAAGGTCGACGACCAGCGCGCCATGATCAACCGCTCGATGGACATCCTGGAGTGCTTCACCGGCCGCCGCCCGGTCGGCTGGCTCGGGCCGGGACTGACGCAGACGCTGGAGACGCCGGAGATCCTGGCCGAGGCCGGCGTGAAATACATCGGCGACTGGGTCTACGACGACGAGCCGAGCGTCATCCGCACCGCCAAGGGGCCGCTCGTCACCCTGCCCTACACGGTCGAAATAAACGACATCACGATGATGATCGTGCAGCACCACGAGAGCGAGCACCTGCTCCAGCGCGCCAAGGATCAGTTCGACCGGCTCTACGCCGAGGGTGAGAAGCGCGCCAAGATCATGGCGCTCGCGATCCATCCCTATATCAGCGGCCAGCCGCATCGGATCAAATATCTCGAGGCGATCTACGACTATGTGAACCGCTTCGAGGGCGTGCTGCATTGGAACGGCGCAGAGATCCTCGACTGGTACCGCGGCGTCGCCGGCGCGAAGCTCGCCACCGCCGCTGAATAGCGATGTCGCGCAGGCTGCAGCTCAGCATCAGCTTCGCCGCCAACCCGCGCACCTGGCCGCTGATCGACGGCAGCGTCACGGTCGACGGCGTCGACCTCGTGATCACGCCCTCGCACCCCTCGGAGATCTTCTGGCGCCAGCTCAAGTTCGCCGATTTCGACATCAGCGAGATGTCGATGTCCTCGCTGATGATGGCGCTGGCGCACGGCGACGACCGCTTCATCGGCCTGCCGATCTTCACCACCCACCGCTTCTTCCACACCGGAATTCTGGTCCGGCACGATGCCGGCATCGCCTCGCCCGCCGACCTCAAGGGCAAGCGCGTGGCCGTGCCGGAATATCAGCAGACCGCCGCACTGTGGACGCGCGGTGCACTCGAGCACGAATGGGGCGTCAGGGCGCAGGACATGGAATGGTGGATGGAGCGCCCGCCCTCGCACAGCCACGGCGGCGCGACCGGCTTCAGGCCGCCGCCCGGCGTGACGGTTCATCCGATCCCGGTCGAGACCAACATCGGCGCCATGATGGTGGCGGGCGAAGTGGACGCGGTCGTGCATTACATCGTCAACGACAACCTGGTCGACCGCAGCACCGTCGACCTGTGGAACCATCCGGCCGCGCGGCGCCTGTTTCCCGATCCGATCGCCGAGGGCATCCGCTACTACAAGAAGACTGGCCTCTATCCGATCAACCACGGCATGGTGATCAAGCGCACGCTCGCCGAGAAGCATCCGTGGGTGATCCTCAACCTGATGAAGGCGTTCGATCGCGCCAATGCGATCGCCAACCGCCAGCGCATGGACCACCTGGCCGATCACCTTGCGACCGGCGCGATCCCGTCCGACGCCAAGGCGGCGCTGACGCGGCCCGTGCTCGAGCACGGCATCAAGGCGAACCGCGCGATCCTCGAGACGTGCGCCGATTATTCGCTCGAGCAGGGGCTCACCCCGCGGCGCATGAAGCTCGAGGAAATTTTTGCGCCGAGCACCATGGGGCAGTGACTGGCGGCTCCGCCAAGCACCCTATGTCGCCTCCGCGAGCTGCTGCGCCTGGAATGCGCCGACCAGGTATTCGCGGTGGAGCGGATCCTTTTCGGCGATGCTTCCGGCTCTCTTGTCGAAATCCAGATCCAGGAGCAGTTCCGGCTGGTTCTCGTCCAGCTCGAAGAAGATCTTGCAGTGGATCGCGGCAAGCTGGGGAAACGGCACGTTGTTCGGCTTGGCGTAGAGAATGATGGCGCTGGTGCGGACCAGGTCGGCGAACCGCCGATCGCCGCGCTGCTGGTTCGCGAAATGCGCCAGCAGGTCGAGAAACACGTCGCTCTCGCCGTTCTGGCGCGACCAGTCGCACAGCGCGACCGGCCCTTGATGCATCGACAACGACAGGCCGAAGCCGAACGGACGCCCGTCATGGGTGCCGCTCGCCCGCAGGCGGACCCCGAGCTCATCCATCTGGACGTCGCTCAGCTGAAGACGCACCGGATGCCACGGTCGATCGATCGCGACGCGCCGCGCCTTCGCGGTCGCGCGCGCGAACTGCGCGCGTTGCTCGGCACTCAACGACGCGGACGCGCGCCCGCCGCGCCGGCGCTTGCGGCGGGAGATGTGAACGAGACATGCGACCGCGACCACCGCGAGCCCGATCACGACCGCGATCGCCACGAACTCGTTCATGACCAGAGTCCCTGCACCGAAGGAGGAGCTTGTCGCGCCCGTGATGCCGGCAGCGGCGCCCCACCGCCGCTCCACCAGACCTATTCTCTCACAGTGAACTTTTGCCGACAAATGCACCGGCGCAAGCCGCCCAAGCGGCTGAGGTATGCGAGCGCGCACATACGATACATGCCAGCGCCGCCGATGGAACTATTCCAGCTCGACGGTCTTGAAATCCGCCGGCAGGACGATCTCCAACAGCTCGCAGTCGTCCGAATAGTCGAGCACCGTGTGCTTGATCCTGGGCGGCTGCAGCCAGCACGAGCCTTCGCGCATCGTCACCACGCCGGCGCCCTCGTACTCGCCCTTGATCCAGCCCTTGAGCACGTAGATCATCTGGAAGTCGACATCGTGGTAGTGGCGCTTGGACACTTCCGCCGGATCGCACGGTGGAACCATCCTGATGACGTGCGCCTGCGCGAGCCCGTTGGTGGCGGCCGCGATGCCGAGGTCGCGATATTTCGCGTAGCGCCGCAGTCCCTGCTCGAAATCGCTCTCGTCGAAATGCGAGGCGACGAAGGTCTGCCGGCGCGGGCGCTTCGCCTTGGATCGCGTCCTGGATCGCGCCTTGGATCGCGCCTTGGTCGCCGGCGCGACGGCTCGCCGCGCCGGGGATTTGCGCGCCGCTGCGCGCGATCGCGTCTTGCTCATTCGCCTTGCGGCCGGCTTCTTCATGCTCGCATCTCCATCTAGCGCATATTCCGGCGAAGTGGACCCCGGTTCGCCGGCAAGAATATGCGCAAAACAAAACAATCTAATCCCCGAACGTCTTGCCCTCCGCCGCAAGCCTTGCGAGCAGCGGCGCCGGCTGGTGCCGCGCGTCGCCGGTGCGCGCTGCGAACTCAGTGAGCCGATCGCGTACATGCGCAAGGCCGAGCGTGTCCGCATAGTGCATCGGGCCGCCGCGCCAGGCCGGGAAGGCGTAGCCGTAGACCCAGATCACGTCGATGTCGCCCGGCCGCGACGCCATGCGCTCGTCGAGGACGCGCGCGCCCTCGTTGATCACCGGAAACAGCAGGCGCTCGACGATCTCGTCCTTGCCGATCGACCGGCGCGTCACGCCGTGCCGCGCCGAGGTCGCCACGATCAGCGCCTCGACCTCGGGATCGGGCAGCGGCACCCGCGAGCCCGCCTCGTAGCGATAGAAGCCCTTGCGGGTCTTCTGCCCGTAGCGGCCGCGCTCGCACAGCGCATCGGCGATCTCGGCACGCAGCCCCTGCGCCTTGCGCATGCTCCAGCTGATGTCGAGGCCGGCAAGATCGCCCGCCGCGAGCGGGCCCATCGGGAAGCCGAACTCCGTCATCGCCGCGTCGACCTCCTGCGGCAGCGCGCCCTCGATGAGCACCCGTTCGGCCTCGACCGTGCGCAGCCGCTGCATCCGGTTGCCCACGAAGCCGTGGCACACGCCGACCACCGCCGGCGCCTTGCCTATCCTGCGGCCGATCGCGACCGCGGTCGCCAGCACGTCGGGCGCCGTTTCGCCCCCGCGCACGACCTCGAGCGCCCGCATCAGGTTGGCGGGGCTGAAGAAGTGCATGCCCACCACGTCCTGCGGCCGCGCCGTCGCCTGCGCGATCGCGTCGACGTCGAGATAGGACGTGTTGGTGGCGAGCACCGCGCCGGGCTTGGCGATCCGGTCGAGCGCGGCGAACACCTGGCGCTTGACATCCATGGTCTCGTACACCGCCTCGATCACGATGTCGGCCTCGGCGATCGCCGCCATGTCGGTCGTGCCCGTGATCAGCCCGATCCGCCGCTCCGCCTCCTCGGTCTTGAGGCCGCCGCGCGCCGCCGTGCTCCGGTAGTTCTTCGCGACGGTGTCGAGCCCGCGCGCCAGCGCCTCGGCCGACATCTCGACCACCGTCGCCGGGACGCCCGCATTGGCGAAGCACATCGCGATGCCGCCGCCCATGGTGCCGGCGCCGATGACTGCGGCGCGCTTGATCTCGCGCGGCCTGGTGTCGGCCGGAATTCCGGCGATCTTCGCGGCTTCGCGCTCGGCAAAGAAGATGTGGCGCTGCGACTTCGCCTGCTCGCTGCCGAGAAGCCCGAGAAACAGCGCCCACTCGCGACGCAACGCCTCGTCGATCGGCAGATCGAGTGCGTTGCGAATCGACTCGATCGCCGCCTTCGGGGCAAGCAGGCCCTTGCCGCGCTTGAGGTAGCCGGCCGCGAGCTCGTCGAACTTTGCGCGGTCGACGGCGGCGAGCTTCTCGTTGCGGTCGCGCGCGAGCTGCAGCGGCCGCTTCTCGGCGACCGTCTTTTTCGCGAACGCGACCGCAGCGGCCGTCACGTCGCCGTCGACGATCTCGTCCAC
>Ga0126377_10001709_pt1 | contig 14589 bp, 9 predicted proteins | sample PanSoiMetPlot_22_FD_92647 | JGI IMG/M metagenome (GOLD analysis project Ga0126377, IMG submission 92647) | Tropical forest soil microbial communities from Panama - MetaG Plot_22 | ecosystem: Environmental > Terrestrial > Soil > Tropical forest > Bulk soil | place: Panama | collected 2016-02-17
ACGATCGCCTGTGGGGATTGATCATGTTCTACAACCACACCGGCCCGAAATACGCCTCCCATCACGCGCGGATGGCTTGTGAACTCCTGGCGCATTACCTCTCGCTGCGGATTGCGGCGAAGCAGGAGGCGGAGAACCATAAATATATGGCGCGCATCGTCAGGCTCAACGCCGAACTCGAACGCAGCAATATCGAACTCGATTCGTTCGCTTGCGTCGCGTCGCACGATCTGAAGGAGCCGCTGCGCGGCATTCACAGATATTCCAATTTCCTGATGGAGGATTACGCCGACAAACTGGACGAAGCCGGCGTGGAGAAGCTGCAAACGCTCGTCAAGCTTGCGCAGCGTATGGAGACTCTGGTCGATTCCCTGCTTCATTTCTCGCGCGTCGGGCGGGCCGACCTGGCCATGTGTGAAGTCGATCTCGACGAAGTCCTGGGCAAAACGCTGGAGATGATCGCGCCGCGGTTGGAGGAGAGCGGCGCCGAGATTCGTCGCCCGCAGCGGCTTCCGATCGTTCGAGCCGACCAGGCGCGCGTCGGCGAAATCTTCCACAACCTGATCGTCAACGCCGTCAAATACAACGACAAGCCTTTGAAGTGGGTCGAGATCGGATGGGAAGAGGGAGGGACGGGGCGAGTGGGCGACGGGGCGACTGGGCGACAGGGGGAGGAAGTGACAGAGATAGAAACAAACCTGTCCCCTTCTTCCTCCGTCGCCCCATCGCCCACTCGCCCCGTCGCCCCGTCGCCCGTTTTCTATGTTCGCGATAACGGCATAGGGATTCCGGAGAGCCATTACGAAACGATCTTTGGTATATTCAGGCGGCTGCATGAGCGCAACGAATTCGGCGGCGGAGTGGGCGCTGGCTTGACCATTGTCAAGAAGATAGTCGAGCGCCACAACGGGCGCATCTGGGTCGAATCGCGCCTGGGCGCCGGGACTACGGTCTATTTCACTCTCGGCTGAGCGGAACGGCGATTCGATGAGTCGAGCCGGATAGTCACAAAAGCGAAAACGGCGATATTGCGACTCGCCCTTTCGCTTCGCGTAATGTCATGGCGGCGATTGAGCTGCTTGTGTTAGCCGTTATCACCGCGCGATTTCGGACGCCACGGCGGTTCCTCTCTGGCCGGGCCCCCTGGATTCTTCGGGCCGCCGCCATGCCGGGGAGGCCTAACCGGCTCTTCAGCCGCCGTTCCCGGTTTATCGTCTTTCCTCCTTGCCCCCTGGCCGTAATTGCGCTGCTGAGCCGCGCCTTTATCAACGTTTCTGTCGTACCTGGACTTCGCAATCCAACCAACTCCTTTCGACGTGACTGCGGTAACTGCAACCAACGTCCGTGAGTCGCGCGTGCGACTACGCGCGATTACAGTGGAAATGCTATAGAACCATTGCGACGCCTTTCGGTCTCTTGTTGGACATAAACAGGGCGCGCTAACATTAAGTTGTTTTGCGCTATGGGAGCGCATAAAATAGCTCACATACGTCATACTGCAAACACATACGATCATTTTTCGTCCTGAGGCCGTACACGCCAGTCTCTCCTCATTTGTCTGGATTCCCGCGCGTAATTTGTTTGCGCCCCCGCGCATAATCATGAATGGGACTTATATGACTCATAAGACTTACAGTCCCATTCGTGATTGGCGAGGCTCTCGAGAATTTTCAGAAGGGATAATGGCCTGCGCCCGCAGTCATGGCGGTTTCACCCGCGCGCGCCGGCAGTTGGCCTGCGCTTTGCGTATACTTGGTCTATACGTCTGAACACGTTTGAACACGGATTTTACCAAGTATTGAAAGGGTGGGATGAGAAATATGAATGCAACGAATAAATCAGCGCTTGTACAAGCTTTGGGGTTCGGCCTGGCTGGCGCAGCCGCCGCGACGCTCGCAAGTGAAACAGCAAAACGGGCGCGGCCAAGCTTTTCGCCGTTAGGCTTTCTGAGCGGAAAGAGGCAAAATCCATTCAGAAGGACGCTGGCCGGCGCCCTGTTTGCGACCCCGCTCCTCGGCAACCTTATAGGCGGGAGGAGCGTTAAACGCGATTTGCTTCGCAGCGCCCTGCTGGGTTTAGGCGCCGGAGTGGGATCGCTGGCGATGCCAAAACAAAGGAGCCTCTGGAGGACGCGCGGGGGGAACGCCAGATCAGGTCTGACAACCGTCGGGCGGCTTCTGGCCGGCGGTCTCGTGGCCGCCGTGGCGTCACGACTGCTCAACAGATCATTGCGAGATCGGAACGCCAACGAACCGCATACTCACGAACCGCATACTCACGAACCGCGCGCTTACGGTCGCCAAACTCACGAGCAGCCTGGCGTTTGACCGTGATTCGTCATTAGTCATTCGCCGTTGACCGGCCCCACTTTCCAAAGCGAATGACTAATGACGATTGGCCAATGGCCAACGACCAACGACCAATGACCAGCAGTTGTGTCCCGCCGTCCAAATCTGTATATTCAACCCTGTCTCTCCACTGATCGGTCTCTGCGCGCGTTAAATTTACCACCTCGCGCCGAGATAACATCCAATTCCTACGTTGAAGCGTAAATGAAAGGCGACGACAGAAGATATTTTCCTGTCTCACATTTTCCTGCTGACAAGACTTATGAATTCTGACATTGAGCGATACATTTCCGTCTCCGCCAAAATTGACACTTCAGATATTGACTGGAACCAGGCTAGAGAGGCCGGGCTGACCGACGATGAGAAATTCCTTCTCACATATTTCTCGGATGTTGAAAGTCAGACGATCCGCTATTTGAAGACGCTTCTTCAGATGAAAATCGCGTTCACCCCTTCGGTCTCGGCGTTTCTCACGACCTGGAGCTACGAAGAATTCTTTCACGGTTACGAGCTTGGCAGGCTGATGGCCATTTGCGGCAATCCTCTCGAAGAGGACCGCGTCGAGAGCATGACGCGCAAGGCCCGCTTCAACGAATGGCTCGAAGCGGCGTTCGCTCCCTTGTTATCACGCATCTTCTCGAATCAGTTCCCCGCGGTCTATCTCTCCTTCGGCGCGATCCAGGAGATGACGACTCTACGCGGATACGAACATCTCCACCGGTTCACTCAAAATCCGGTTCTCAAAATTCTCAGCGAGCGGATCGCCAAACAGGAGCGCAGACATTTCGCCTGGTATTTCAATCACGCGCGCGAATTGTTGCTGGAATCGAGCGGCGCGCGATTTCTGGCGAGAAAGCTGCTCGAATTCAACTGGGTTCCGGTCGGGGCAGGAATCAAAAGCCCTGAAGAAGTCAAAAGACTTTTCTTGACTCTGTTCCCGCGCGAAGCGGCGCGCGAGTTCGTGCGCGAGATAGATTCAAAGATTGGAACTCTGCCCGGCCTTGAAGGCATCAGACTGATGGAGCCTTATTTCGAGAGGGCGGGCGCCCTCTGACGAAAAGATCGAGGATAGAAGATCGAATATCGCGAACGCCATATTTCGATCTTCTATCTTCGATCTTCTATCCTAAAACGCATCAGCCAATGATGATGCGGCGTAGCGCTCCTCGGTGTCGGCGGGCACAATTATCCGTGCGCCATCGGGCGCGTAAGAGCGCGTCGCGTCGCCCGGCAGGAAAAACCCTCCACCGAAAATCTTTTGGATTTTGGATTCCGTTACCCGATAGACAGTCTGCGGCTTGTCGACGCGGATGTAGATCTCGCTGATGCGCCCCAGCAGATCGCCGTCTTCGGTCACGACGTTCGAGCCGATCATCTCATCGAGCGCCCGGGCGCCGCCCGCCATCTCGCTGGCCCGGTTGCCCGCATGCTCGAAAGATTCCCAGGAAGTCATGACAGCGTCCTGCCCGATGATGATGTCGCCTATCCGCAACCGCAACTCATCGTTGTCGAGCGTGCGCACGACAACCCCCATCACACGGCCTTCGGTCGGCTGAATGATCGCGTCGCGTATCTCGCCCAGTTTCGCCCCCGTGTCCACCGCGAGCAGAGACATTCCGCGCAGATCCTTCGCCACATTCAACGTCCTTATCTCGATTACTCTTCTTGCTTCAGCCATCGCTCCTCCTAATGTTAGAGGATCGAGGATAGAAGATCGAAGATCGCATTTCCGTTCGATCCTCGATCTTCCATCCTCAATCTTCTATCCTCGATCCTCAATGTATTCTGGGCTGCTCGCGATCTGATCCCTGGTCAGGCTCACGAACATTTTCGACTCGGTCCAACTGATCCTCTCGATAGACTGCGGTGAAATGGGAGTCTTCCGGCCAGAGAGCCAGCCGCCAGTCTTGATTACAATGAAGCGGACCGCCCAGTCTCTGTCGTCGATGACGAAATCGTCCACATAACCGATTTCGCCGTCGGCGGCCCCGATGTGATACCCTTTTACTTCGTTAACGCTTCGCAGATGCTCGTCGTATACCTCTTCAGACTCGCGTCGCCTGGCGGTCGCCGCCGCCGCTATCTGCGACTCGACGGCGGGCGGCATGGCCAACGTCGCGGGAAACGCCGCGTCCCCCCACAAATAAGGGCCGCCCCAGTAATACGGGTAACCGTAGTAGTCCATAAAGGCGGTTTCGTGCTGGCGTGAGACCGGCTTCTGCGTATCGATATCCGGGCTGTCTTTCACCTGATCTCTGGTCAGATTGACGAGAACCTGATTATTCGCTTCGCCCACCTTCTCGATTGAGATCGGCGAGACTAACACTTCGCGCCTGAAAAGCCACGCGCCGGTGTTGACTACCAAATACCGCACCGTCCACTGTTCATCATCGAAGTAAAAGTCGTCAATCTCTCCGATCGCGCCATCCCTGGCGATGATGGCCGCTCCTTTCAGGTTGTGCGCGTTTATCAACATCGACGTCCCCCAATGAAAATCGTTTGAAATCGTTTTGAGTTCCGCCTTCAGGCGGCGTCGCTTGATGATCCGAGGCGGACCGCCTGAAGGCGGGACTCAAAACATTAACCGAACATCGGCAGGACAGGTTGATAACCCGCCCTGCCGATGTTCACGGGGTCTGGAGACCGGTTGAGAATACGGAACCCGACGGAACAGGCCAGTCGGCATTATTTTATTTCGGTCTGTTCCGGCGCCATTTTTGGTGTCCCATTTTCTCCGGCTCTCCGGACGCCGGATGGGATACTTAATATCCGGGTTTGGGAGCCTCTCCGCCGCGGTAAGGTTTGGGTCGCAAACCTTACCGCAACGGAACAGGCGCTCGTTTAGCGCTTACTTGTATATGACATTGCCATCAACCGGGCACGCAGGCGCAACGACCGGCGCCGGCTGTACGACCACCGGCTGCACAGGCTGCACCAACTGCACAGGCTGCGCGCACGTGGGCTGCGCGCACACGGGCACCGGGCAAGCCAGACTGATCGGCTGCTGGAAGACCGCAGTAGTGCAGTACTGCCCCGCCAGCGTCTGCAGATCGCACGTCAATTCACTCCACGCCTCTGTCACTTCCGGACAGAGGTTGCAGGGATCCATGTAACGGCTGATGCAATTCGCCAGAGCGAGCACCTCCTGCACCTCCTGGGTCACGTCGCACTTCTCGCAGTCACGCCTGTACTCCTTCTTCAAACGATCGGTCGCCCTTTCGAACTCCTTCACGCTTTCGTAGTAGGAATCATCCACGCAATCCAGACATCTGACCGAACGTCTGAAGTACTTGCGGAGATGGTCTGCGTTCTTCTCGATATTCCTGACCAACTCACACATATCAGCGCAACAAGCCGTAGTCTGCACAGCCACGGGCTGCTGTACACAAGCCGTAGGCTGCACAACAAAATCCTCGACGGTCTGCTTAATCACAGTAGGCTGCGGGCAAGTTTGCTCCTCAGTCTGCTGTATCACGACAGGTTGCGCGACGGGCTGCGCCGGACAGGCCGGTTGCGGATTCTGTCCGAACGCCATCAACCCGAGACCCGCAAAGGCCGTGATCGCCAAACTTGTAATGGCATTCCTGATTTGTCTTTTCATAACCTCCTCCATGTTTCGAGTTCAAGTCAATTACCAAGGACTACGGCGCGCCAACGTGTCGGGCCGCGTTGCATGCGCAACTGCGCCAGCGCGAATGTTACCGGTCTTCTTACCCCCGACTAACAATCGCGCTGTCCTCCGGCGGGTATGGCTGCAACGACGGCGCCAAAATTAGACCAGGAGTTGTCCCGGATTCTGTTGTCTGCGAGCTTTAATATGATCGGTTTCATATCGGGCGGTCGAAGCCGGCGGCAAAACCATATGTGACCATAGGTTGCGATGGCTTAAATGGCGATTAAGCTGATCGCCGGCGAATGTGACATGAGGCAACCATGTGATGTTGGCGACACATCAGCCCATGTCCGATTTTTGATTGGGCGTTACTGATGGCGAATCCAAAGTCTGCGCGCTACATTTCCGCCAGTATCTCATCCATCACGGCGATGAGCAGATCGGCGTCGGTTTCGGAAAAAGGCATTGGCGGTCTGATCTTGATCACGTTGTGGAGAGGTCCGTCCGTTCCCAGCAAAATCCCGCTTTCCCGAAAACGGTCGGAGATGAATGAGGCTTCCTCAGTCGCAGGTTCGAGCGTTTCGCGGTCGCGCACGAGTTCCACGCCGAGAAACAGCCCGGAGCCGCGCACGTCGCCGACGATCGAGTAGCGATCCGCCACCCGCCGCAAGCCTTCAAGCAGTCGCTCGCCCACGCGCAGCGCATGAGATTGCAGGTCATCTTCGAGCGTCACGCCGAGCGTCGCCAGCCCCGCGGCGCACGACACGGTGTTACCGCCGAACGTGCTGAAAAACTCCATGCCGTTGGCGAAAGACGCCGCGATCTCAGGAGTAGTGATCACCGCGCCGATCGGATGGCCGTTGCCGATCGGTTTGCCGAGCGCGACTATGTCGGGCGTGACGCCCTGCGATTCAAAAGCGTAAAAGCGCCTCCCGATCCGCCCGTATCCGGTCTGTATTTCATCGGCTATGCAGACGCCGCCGCTGCGGCGGACAGCGTCGTAGACCTCCACCAGATAGCCTTCGGGAAAGAATATCTGACCGCCGACACTCGGGCAGGTTTCGGCGATGAACCCGGCAAGACCGACTCCGCCCTCGCGCAACCGTTCAATGATCTCGATCACGCGCCGCGCGTATTTCGCTCCGGCCTGTGGATCGTCGCGCCTGTATGGGCCGCGATAGACGTCGGGGATCGGCGCAGTATGAACCCAAGCGGGCGCGCCGGTTCCGCCCGGCCCGCCGTGTTTGTACGGGCTGAGATCGATCATCGCGCCGGTGTGGCCGTGGTACGCGGCTTCGAGCGCGATCATATCGCGCCGCCCGGTGCGCGCGCGCGCCAGCCGCAAGGCCAACTCGTTCGCCTCGCTGCCGGAGTTGACGAAGAAGCACACGCTCAAACTTTCGGGCAATGTGGCGCACAACGCGGCGGCGTATTGGTTGATCAGATCGTGAAGGTACCGCGTGTTGGTGTTGAGCGTGGCCATCTGGCGGCGGGCGGCCTCCACGACGCGCGGGTGACAATGGCCCACGTGCGGCACGTTGTTGTAAGCGTCCAGATAGCGGCGGCCTTCCTCATCGAACAGATACTGCATCCACCCGCGAACGACCTTGACCGGCTCTCTGTATGCGACGCTCAGGTTCCTGCCGAGACGCCTATGACGCGCCGCCCGCGTTTCAGCCTTGTTCGGCTCTCGCGCAGGAAAACGGTCCTCGGGTATGCCGAGAATCAGATTCGGATCAGGGGAAAATCCGCGCCAAACGCCGCGCTGGCTCGCGCGGCAGACGCCGGGGAAATCGCAATCGGAATCGAGCAGATCTGTGATGATCTGGAAATGCAGATGCGGCGTCCATCCGCCGTTTTCGCCGGGCGAGCCAAGGCTGGCGATCTTCTCGCCTTTCGCCACCGGTCTGCCTACAGTCAGACCTTCGAGCGATTCCGCGCTCAGATGACCATAGAGCGTGTGGAACGTGTGGCCGCCCGACGTCTGATGTTTCAGGATGATCACATGGCCATAATCGAGCGGCGCGGGGTTGTACGCGAACGCATGCGCCTCGCCTGCGATCGGCGCGAAGACCGGCGCGCCCGCCTCGGTGAAAAGATCGATGCCCAGATGAATCGCGCGTCGTTCATCGCTCAAAGCGGCGCCGGAGGCGAAAAGCGGCGAGCTATAAAGCATCCGCGCCTCGTCGTAGCGCCCGACGCCGATCTCGACGCCCGCATTGGCCATTGCGCCGAATATGCGTTCGGTCAATCTCGGCTCTGTGTTCTCGCGCTCGTCGCCGCTGACCAACAAACTACTGACGCTCAAATCCAGGACGAGACAAGGCGCGACGCGCAGATCGTCACGCAAAACCGAGGCGAACCTCCGCGCATTGGCGCGCAACCATTCGACCACGGGCTCGGCGTTCGGCGCCGGCGGCAATCCACAGGCGTGACGAAAGACCGCGTTGGCGAAGCGTGGATGGATTTGCGCGAGTTTCGGGAGCGCGTCACGAATGGGTCGCTGGCTGATCGAGAGGTAATCGTCATTGGGCCGCTGCCGTAGCTGATGCGCGCCAATGCAAACGCTCATGCATAGCCGCAGGCGCGCGAGGCCGAAAAGGGCGGCCAGTTCATCTTCAGTGAGCGCGTATTCGGCATGGTACCCCTTGACGATTTCAACCGCGGCGGCCAGGGGGTCCGGTTTGTTCAAAATGGCGTAGGCGATTGCGACGGCGAGATCGGCCACGGTGAAGCTGTAAATCATATCGCCGAAATCGATCAATCCAGCGACACTCCGGCCGGCGACGATCACGTTGTAATCATTCGCGTCGTTGTGAATCGCGCTTTTGCGAAGCCTCGGCAATATCGGCGCGACATCGCGCTCGAACTCGGCGGCGAATTTGCGAACGAGCCTCCGAGTCTCCGCGTCCATGATGAGCGACTCATATTCGCGAACCGCATTCAGACCGTTAGCCAGGTCCCAGTGAAAATCGCGGTGAATGGCCTGATGATCGAAATCCGCGAGCGCGCGATCTATCTGGCCGACGCGCCGTCCGAGATCGCGCAACAGATCAGGTGAGTGACGTTTCAGGTCGCCGAGAGGGACGCCGGGCAGCCAATCGACCATCCATACGAAATGTCTCATCCCGGACGCCGATCGAATTTCGGACAAAAGATCACCGGATTGAGTTGGCGAGATACGCCGGCGACAAGGCGCGCGCTCGGCGACGCGCGCCATTGCCTGTTGCTGCGCGTCGATAAGCGCGCGGTCTTCCAGCGCGTTTGCGATCTTGAGAACATATTTCTCATCGGATCGATCCCGCAACAGAAAGTTCTGATCGCGCTCACTCGGCAGAGCGGACGCCATCGCGTCGAGGCCATAAAGATCGCGCGCGAGCGCCCTCGCCTCTTCGAGACTGAAATTCGGAGAATGCTCGAGTAATCGCATGGCCGCCAGTATAAGCGCTTCAGCCATGAATAAACACGAATAGACACAAACGAGAGTCGCAAGAGTCGAATACAGACGAACCACAGTCGAGAAAAAGATTCGCGCTTATTTGTATTCATTCGTGGCTGAAGTTCTTTATGGGCGATTTTCGCTGAAACGGAGTTCTCGGACTCTTATAACCGAGAGGTTGGTGGGAACGCCGTTGTCGACAGAGACCTTGAGTAAAACCTGGAAGTACTTCGGGAAGGCTCCGAGAGTCTGATGAAACCTTTTATTGAGATCGGCCAGATAGTTCTCGTCCGTTAAATACTCCACCGCCGCCTGAGTCCCCTCGCTGCGTGTGCCGGCCACTATCATGACCGTTTTTCTTTCGGAAATTCCAGGCTTGACGGCGATGAGGGCATAGTCTTCTATCAGCTTTCCGGTCGCCTCATCATATTTGGCGACGTATTCCCGTTCATCTCCTGGAAGAAGGTTTTGATCGATGATGGATGCGGCGGGACCGGCGGTGAAGCACTCTCTTATTGGGGAGTTGCCCAACCATTCTTTAACCCAACTGCTGCCCAACAAAATGGCGTCGTGATTCTTGAGGTCTTCATTGACCAGGCCGCGGCTCTGCTTGAGCGTGAGGTTTTTACCTATCTTGCTGAACAGCCTTGCGATCCGATAGAGTCCGATGCTCTCACCCAGACATGCGTACTCGTCATATGCGAGCATAAGCTGAGGCGTCGGCGCGTTATTGAAAACGAGCCGCTCACGGCCGAGCGTGTCGCCCATGACCTTGGCCTCCGCGTGAGTCAAATCAACGCTCATTTTTGACAACGAAGTCGGATCGGTCGGATGCCGAAACCGGTACACTGAAGGGTTTCCCAAGACGAGCAAGGCCGGGTTCTCATCTCTCAGAAAGGCGCCCCACACCGATTCAAATACGCCAGGCGCCTCTCTCGATTGAGCGCTCGCTTTGGATTGTAGGCGCAACTGTGTGTTGGAATAGGCGAGCGTCAGGATGATTATCATCAGAGATATCACAAGCAGGTTGAGCAGAATTTTCGAATGTTTTTCGATGAAGGCGCTCGATCCCGGCGCGTCGGAGGCGCCCTTCGCCGGTTCAGAATCTTCCTGCGGCGGCGCGCGACGAATGAAACTGGGGGCATAGCTCCCGTAGGGAATCTCCAGGATGATCTCATCATCCTTCCCTTCCCCCTTGTAGTAAGCTTCGAGCCTCTTGCGCAGCCCGTGCGCCCCGACTCGCACGATAGGGTCGAGGGCGGGGTTATAACTCTCATCCCGATCATAAAGCTCGCATCCGATCATATACTCATTCAATTCGGACGCGCGCCCATTGAGGTAAGACTCACAGATCAATTGCAGAAATCTCTGCTTCGTGGGCGCGTTGACGAAATGCCTGCTGGAGAGAATACGGCGCATCGTCTCGCGCACCTCCGCTTTAGAGGCCGCCTGTGAGGCAGGTTGGCCTTCGACTGATTTTGTCTTCATAGATTTCAAACACCCCTTTTGAAACGAGCGAACCTTGATACCCCAGACTTGAGTTTGATCATTAATCGGCTAATCCATTTCCCGTGACTATGAAAGTAGCCCAGAAGAACGGATGGCGCTTTTTGATGGACGAGGTCTGGAGAAACGAAAGTTGTGCTTGGCGTAACGCCTGGCCGAAGGTCAGTTTCTTCACGCGATGCGCGATATGGAACTTCTCCATCAATCCAGCCGCGCTGTCGTCATCTATATCCCACAGGCTCGCTACCACAGCCGGGACGCCCGCGACCAGGAACGCTTGCGCTAAACCGCCCAGCGCCTCGTTGCGCCTCTCGTCGCCGAGTCCAGTGCGGCAACTCGAGAGGACGACCAGTCGCGTTCGCTCCGGCTTCAGGTTGTAGACCTCTTGGGCTTGCAGCGCGCCGTCGAAGGTGATCCCGTCGGCGTTTCTTCTCTGCGCGGCGGCCTCAGCGCCGAAATGACTTTCTTCGGCCAGCACGATAGTGGAGAGCATCGAGGACTGCTTATTACTGAGCGCGTGCGTGGCCAGATGGACGATCTCATACTCGCCTATTTGGTTGACGAGCGCGCTTTCGGTGGCCTGCCTCCGGCTGAGAATCAGGCGATGTGGGTAGAGGGATTGGATTCGTTCAAGCTCATCTTCAGAGGAAGGCAGGGCCTGGAGTTTAGGAAACCGCTGTTGATCGAAGCGGGGATTGTCGATGCCTAAAAACGGCTCCGACCCGCTCCTCTGTTTGTGGAGGGAGATGTCGATGGCGCGCGCAAATACGCTCGCGCTCGGGTTGACGACGAGTGTGAAATCCTCGATCAGGTAGCGCTTCGATTCCGGCGAGACCAACGCCGCAAACGGCAAATCCTGCAATACGCCGTCCGGCGCGATGCAGAGCGTGAGATTCCGATCGAGACTCTCGCCTATCGGCGCGATCAGCGACTGATACAGATCGGACGCCTGGCGGTTGAGTTTTTCAAGTGGCGCGCGCGCGCGCAGCGCTTCGAGATAAGCCGTCACCTTGTTCCGCAAATCATCCGCGCCGATATTGGAGCTCGCGGTGATTACCCGGTCGCGCGTGACGAGCCAGATCATCAACCGATCCTCGCCGACGACATATTGCGCGAGCTGGACATTGGCGGGAAGGACGCGTCGCGTCTGCTCCAGCGTGAGCGGGGTCGCGCTGCCGGAGAGGGTCAGCTTGACCTGGTCATCATTCATAGTCACGTGGCGCGCGCCGGTCAACGCGTCGAGCAGATCACGCCCTTTGGCGATCTCGGCGTAATTGAACGCCTGCGCCGGATCGTTCTTGTTGAGAAACTGAAATCTGACCATCGCGCGATAGACGCGCTGGTGGCTGGCGAGAAAAGAGCAGCGGCTCTGCGCGTCGCTGATCTGCGCCCGCGTCTCCTCCGCGATCTTGATGCTGTCCTTGAGTTGCGCTTCGGCTTCGGCATCCTGTCCGTTGGCCACATACGCCGCCGCCAGCCCCTGGCGAATGGACGAGAGATAGAAGCGCATATCCGCTCCGCCTATGCTCTCAAGGGCTTGCCGATAGGTGGCGATGGCTTCGTTGTACCTCTTTTGTTGCAGGTAGAAATCGCCGGACTTCGTATACATTTCTATCTGCAACTGCATGCGCGCCATCTGATCCGGGATCGCTTCGGCCCGCGCGACCGCTTCTTTAAGGTAGCGCGCCGCTTCCTCCTGGCGCCCCAGCATGCCGTAGGTCAATCCAAGCCTCTGGGTCATAAAGGCTAAGAGCACCGCATTGCCGGATTGCTCACACATCCGCGCCGCTTCATGTTGATAAGGAAGCGCGATGGAGTACTTGCCCTCGCGAAAAAGGATGTCACTCATTTCGTTGTAAGCCACAGCGGTCAGGATCGGCTTGATCCATGAGTCGCGCTGGAGTGAAATGGCTTCGGAGAGCCACTTGACGGCGGCGTCGTGATCGCCGAGGCGGTCATAGGCATGACCGACGAATCTGGCGCTACTGATCTCCGTCTCCGCGTCGCCCAACTCCCGCGCGATCTCGACCACTCGACGGCTGTGTTCGAGATTGAGCGAGAGTCGCTGCTCCGCCCCTTCGCTGTTCGCCAGAGCGAGCAGCGCCCCGGCGTGTATTTGCAGATGATTGCGACGTTTGCTGTCGCCGACGAGTTTGTTTCTGAGCGCGCCGAGTTCCCCGGAGTCCTTCTTCTGATTGTTGTAGCGGACGAGACCCAGAGCGGCCATCTCGGCGTGTGGATGATCTCCAATGCGCTTGGCGAGGTTGTGGGCCTTCGCATAGAGTTCATAAGCCGCGCCAGTATTGCCACGCGCATGTTCCCGCGCAGCTAGCTGCAATGTCTCTTGAATGGTCCGCACATCCCTTTTAACCGCGAGATCGCCGCGCGCCGCAAAATCTACAGCGTCGGCGACAAAGCGATCTCCCTTGATCTCGCCGATCAATCCACCAATTCGTTTGAGGCTCCGCAGGTGTTGATCGGCTTGCTTCTTCTCTCCGGCTATAGCCGCCGCCAGGTACTTATCGAAGAGTTGATCCATCGCGAGATTCCGCACCGGGACGAAATGTCGGGACACCAATTCACGCATTCTGGCCTCGTCGCCGGCTGTCTCAGCCGTCCGAAATTCGGTTTGCACGGTTTTCTCGAGATTCTCCAGGCGCGTCGAGCGTTCACGCAATTTATCGAGATGCTCGCGGGCCTCTTCCGCCCATGCTGAAACGCCGTCGAGCGTGAGATATTGCTTCCAATCGCTCTCCGCCTGCAGAAAGAGGTTCATTCGCTCGTAGCAGAGCGCGCGGTTGAACCAGGCCTCGGGGAGCCTGGGATCGGTCTCAATGGCTTTTGAAGTATGCTCTACAGCTTTTTCCAAAAAGTCACGGCCTTCGCTCCCATCCTTCAGACTACGCTCGTAGTAAAGCGCGCCGAGATCGGCCAGGAGCATGGCGTCGCGCGGGCGCTCCTTCAAGGCCAGAAGAAATTGCCGCTCGGCAGGCTCCAACTCCCCCCGCAATATAAAAAGCCTCCCCAGGTTGTGACGGTCGGCCGCCCCTCGATAGGTGGTGACCTCCTGATTCAATTCCGACAACAGCGCGACACGCTGGCTCTCATCCACTCCTGCAAGATCGGCGGAGCCGCGCGTCGTCACATATTGTTGGTGGGCAAAGCCGCCCGTCACACGAGCCTGGAGAATCCGGGCGTCGCGGTAGATATCTCGCACGCGCGCGAGCGTGCGTTCTTCCGGGGATTGACGCCACAAGGAACGGTAAGTGAGCAAACTGCCGCCGAGTAACGCGACGATGGCCAGGGCAGGCGCCAGAATCGGACGGAAGCCCTGAAGCCCCTTCCACAAATTCGCCCAGGGAGAGACTCTTTGGCGATCCCATCCTTCCTGGCGTCTTACGATGTTGCGGGCCCGCGCAGCCGCCTGCTCTCCGATAGGCAATAGCGCCTCCAACTCGCGGCGCTCGTCTTCACGTTCATGCGCCGAGGAAACAACCATGTGAAGCAGAGTGGCAAGCTGCGCGCAGCAGGCTTCACATTCTAAACAATGATCCTCGACAATTTCTCTTTCCTCCGACGAACAAGCGCCGGTCAAATAAGCCACCATCATTCGCCTGGCTGGATGGAAGTCATGATGATTCCCATTCCCATTCCCATTCCCATGCCCATTCACCGCTTCTCTC
>Ga0126377_10001710_pt1 | contig 14586 bp, 15 predicted proteins | sample PanSoiMetPlot_22_FD_92647 | JGI IMG/M metagenome (GOLD analysis project Ga0126377, IMG submission 92647) | Tropical forest soil microbial communities from Panama - MetaG Plot_22 | ecosystem: Environmental > Terrestrial > Soil > Tropical forest > Bulk soil | place: Panama | collected 2016-02-17
ACCTTCTGCGCCTTGAGGTAATAGGCGTCGTAGTAGCCCGCCGAGAGCACGTAGGTGCCGGTCATGATGCGCCGCTTCACTTCCGCGCCGAAGCCTTCGCCACGCGTGCGCATGTAGAGATCGAGCAGATCGCGCGGATCCTTGCAGCGATGGCCGAAGCGCACGCCGTCGAAGCGCGACAGGTTCGAGGAACACTCAGCGGGCGCCACCACGTAGTAGGTCGGTACGGACAGCGGCAACGCCGGCAGGCTCACCTCGCGCAGCTCCGCGCCCATCGACTGGTACACATCGAGCGCTGCGCGCACGCGCTCGCCGGTCTGCCGATCGAGCCCGGCGTCGAAGAATTCCTTGAGCAGGCCGATCTTCAGGCCCTTGAGCGGCGCATCGAGCGCGGCGACGTAGTCGGGCACCGGTGCATCGACGCTCGTCGAATCGCGCGGATCGAAACCCGCGATCGCACCGAGGAGCAGCGCGGCATCTTCAGCGGTGAGCGTGAGCACGCCGGCCTGGTCGAGGCTCGAGGCAAACGCGATCATCCCGTAGCGCGAGACGCGGCCGTACGTGGGCTTGAGTCCGACGATGCCGGTGAGTGCACCCGGCTGACGAATCGAGCCGCCGGTGTCGGTTCCGGTCGCCGCAGGAACGAGTCGGGCGGCCACCGCTGCCGCCGAACCGCCGGAGGATCCGCCAGGCACACGCTTCAGATCCCAGGGATTGCGCACCGGACCATAGAAGCTGGTCTCGTTCGAGGAGCCCATCGCGAACTCGTCCATGTTCGTCTTGCCGACCAGGACCGTGCCCGCCTTCTTCAGGTTCGCGACGACGGTCGCGTCGTAGGGCGAGACGAAGTTGTCGAGCATCTTCGAGCCGCAGCTGGTGCGCACACCTTCGGTGCAGAAAATGTCCTTGTGCGCGATCGGCACACCGGTGAGCGGGCCGCCGCGCCCCGCCTGCAGCTCCTGGTCCGCGCGACGCGCGGCCTCGAGCGCCGCGTCAGCCGTCACCGTGAGGAAAGCGTTGAGCCCCTTGTTGTGGCGCTCGATGCGCTCGAGCACCTTGGTAGCCAGCTCGACGCTGGAAAAGCGTCGCGCACGCAGGCCCGCGGCAAGTTCAGCGATCGTCAGTGTGTGCATGAAGGAAAAAATCTATTCAATGACTTTGGGCACGAGATACAGACCAGCTTCGGCCAGTGGCGCGTTCCGCTGGTATTGCTCGTGCTGGTCGCGCTCGGTGATCTCGTCCGCGCGCAGCCGCTGGGTCTGTCCGCTCAGCGGGTGGGCCATCGGCTCGACGTCGCGGGTCTCGGCGGCGTTGAGCTGCTCGACGAACTTGATGATGCGCGACAGCGTGCCGACGTAAGCCTCGAGCTCCTGCTCGGTGATCTGCAGGCGGGCGAGTCGGGCGATGTTCTCGACGTCAGTGCGGGTGAGACTCATGCGAGAAAACAGTGAAAAAGGGCACAGAAAAAGCCTGAAAAATCGCGTGCAATCATACACCTTCGCCTTGCTGAAAGTCCCGGCCGTAAGTTAGAGTACCGCAACTTTTTTTGCCCTCCCGTCAGGCTCATCCGCAAACATGTTCAAGCGCCTCAGAGGCTATTTCTCCAACGACCTCTCGATCGACCTCGGCACAGCCAACACTCTGATCTACGTTCGCGGGCGCGGCATCGTGCTCAACGAGCCGTCGGTGGTCGCGGTCCAGGACGAGCCGACGCGTGGCGGCAAGGTCATCGTCGCGGTCGGCGCTGAAGCCAAGAACATGCTGGGTCGCACGCCCGGTCACATCACGGCGGTGCGCCCGATGAAGGACGGCGTGATCGCCGACTTCACCTACACCGAGAAGATGCTGCAGTACTTCATCAAGAAGGTGCACGGCAACCGACTCCTCAACCCGAGCCCGCGCGTGCTGGTATGCGTGCCGTTCGGGTCCACGCAGGTCGAGAAGCGCGCGATCAAGGAGAGCGCCGAAGGCGCCGGCGCGCGCAGCGTCGACACCGTGTATGAGCCGATGGCCGCGGCGGTCGGCGCCGGCCTGCCGGTCCACGAGGCCCGCGGCTCGATGGTGCTCGACGTGGGTGGCGGCACTTCCGAGGTCGCGGTGATTTCCTTGAACGGCATCGTGTACGCCTCCTCGGTGCGCATCGGCGGCGACCGCTTCGATGAAGCGATCACCAACTACGTGCGCCGCAACTACGGCATCCTGATCGGCGAAGCGACCGCCGAGCGCGTGAAGCTCGAGATCGGTTCGGCGTATCCCGGCCAGCAGGTGCGCGAGATGTCGGTCAAGGGCCGTAACCTCTCGGAAGGCGTGCCGCGCAGCTTCACGCTCAACAGCAACGAGATCCTCGAAGCGCTGCAGGAGCCGCTCCAGGGCATCGTCGGCGCAGTGAAGCAGGCACTCGAGCAGACGCCGCCCGAGCTCGGCGCGGATGTCGCGGAGCGCGGCATCGTGCTCACCGGCGGCGGCGCGTTGCTGCGCGACATCGACAAGCTCCTGATGGAAGAGACGGGCCTGCCCGTCGTGGTGGCCGACGATCCGCTCACCTGTGTGGCGCGCGGCGGCGGCCGGATTCTCGAGCTCACCGACGAACACGGGCCGGGGATGTTCGGACTCGAGTGAGCCCGCGGCTCACCAATGGTTGCGTTCCGCTCCGCTGAGTCCCGACCGATCCTGGGACGCGGCCCGTCTCCAGGACTGCGTTTCTTTTTCTTCGGCCTGCTGGCGATCGGTCTCATGTGGCTCGACCAGCGCCAGGGCTATCTCGAAGCCGTGCGCCGCGGCATGTCGATGGTCACCTACCCGATCCAGGTCGCGGTCGATTCCCCCGCGGCGTTCTGGGACTGGCTGAGCGATCTGTTCGCCACGCGCGAGCGGCTGCGCAAGGAAAACGAGCAACTCAAGCTCGAGGTGCGCGATGCGGATTTTCGCCTGATGCGCTACGCGGACCTCGAGCAGGAGAACCTGCGCCTGCGCGGGCTGCGTGATGCCACCTCGCGCGTCACGCAGCGCTTCATCGTCGCCGAGATCCTGCGCGTCGACCTCAACCCGTTCCGCCAGCGCGTTATCATCAACAAGGGCACGCGCGACGGCGCGTTCAAGGGCCAGGCGATCCTCGATGCGTCCGGTGTCTTCGGCCAGATCACCCAGGTTGGGACGTTCTCCTCCGAAGCGATCCTGATCACGGATTCGGAGCACGCGATCCCGGTGCAGGTGAACCGCAACGGGCTGCGCACCATCGCCGTCGGCACGGGCGAGTTCAGCCTGAGGAAACTGAGCCTGCCGTTCCTCGCCACCAACGCGGACATCAAGGTCGGAGATCTGCTCGTGTCCTCGGGGCTCGGCGGTGTATTCCCCCCCGGATACCCGGTTGCGACGGTGACGAAAGTCGACAAGGCCGTCGCGCAGACGCTCGCCGAGATCACGGCCGAGCCCGCCGCCAAGCTCGATCGCGATCGCGAAGTGCTGCTCATCTGGAGCGATGAGCCGCCGATCGATGTCGCGCCGGACGCCTCCGCGACGCCGGCGACTCCGCCCGCCAAGGGGTCGAAGCCGTGAGCCGCGACTCCCTGAACCGCATGCCGATGCTCCTCAGCGTCGTGGCCGGTCTCATCCTGAGCGTGCTGCCGCTGCCCAACTGGCTGAATGTCGCGCGCCCCGATTTCCTGGTCATCGTCGTGCTCTACTGGTCGATCATGGTGCCGAGAGCCGGAGGGCTCACGCTCGCCTTCCTCGCGGGACTCCTGCTCGATGCCTCCAAGGGCGTGGTGCTCGGCCAGCACGCGCTCGCGCTGTGCCTCGCGAGTTACATCGCGATCAAGCTTCATCTGCGCGTGCGCATATTCCCGATCTGGCACCAGGCCCTGACGGTGTTCATGCTTCTCGTCGTCTACCAGTTCATGCTGTTCTGGATCGACGGCATGACGGGACACCAGGTGACCAACTACTTGCGCTGGCTGCCGGCCTTCACGGGTGCGGCACTGTGGCCGGTGTTCGCCGGGCTGCTCGGCAACGCGTACCAGCGCACCTGATCGACCGTGAATACCACCGTTCGCATCAAGGATCACTGGGCGGAGCAGCGCATGTTCCTGCGCCGCACGATCGCGGCCGGCGTGATCATGGCGCTGCTCATCGGCGCGGTGCTCGTCAAGCTGGTGCAGCTGCAGATCGTGCGGCACGACTACTACTTCGATCTCTCGCAGGGCAATCGCGTACGCGTCGAGCCGGTGCCGCCGAACCGCGGCCTGATCCTCGATCGCAACGGCGTGGTGCTCGCGGAGAACCTGCCCGCGTACCAGCTCGAGCTGACGCGCGAGCAGGTGCCGGATATCGATGCCACGTTGCAGACGCTGGTGAGCCTGAAGCTGGTCGAGGCCGACGACGTCGATCGGCTGAAGCGCCTGATCCGCTCACGCCCGCTGTTCGAGGCGGTGCCGATCCGGCTGCAGCTCACCGACGAAGAAGTGGCGCGTTTCGCGGTGCGCCGCTTCGACATTCCGGGCGTCGACATCCGCACGCGCCTCACCCGCCATTACCCGTACGGCGCGATCGCCGTGCACGCACTCGGCTACGTGAGCGCCATCAGCGAGCAGGACCTCGCGCACATCGACGCGAGTCAGTACGCCGGGACCACGCTGATCGGCAAGGTCGGTGTCGAGAGTTCCTACGAGCAGGAACTGCATGGCGCACCCGGGTTCCGGCAGATCCTCGTGAACGCGCAGGGCCGGCCCATTCCTGTCGATCCCAGCAATCCGCTGCAGGCCGACCTGCAAACGAAGACCGCGGTCTCCGGCAACGACCTGATCTTGAGCATCGACCTGCGCGCGCAGCGCGCCGCCGAGGAAGCGCTCGCCGGTCGACGCGGCGCGGTGATCGCGATCGATCCGTCGAACGGCGACGTGATCGCGTTCGCGAGCCTTCCTGGCTTCGACCCGAATGCGTTCGCCCGCGGCCTGAGCCGCACCGACTACGCGGCACTCGAGACCAACATCGACCGGCCGCTCTTCAATCGCGTGTTGCGCGGCGCCTATCCGCCCGGCTCGACGATCAAGCCGGTGATGGCGCTCGCGGGCCTGGACTACGATGCGATCGATCCCACCCAGGTGCGCTACTGCCGCGGGTTCTTCACGCTGCCAGGGAGCAGCCGGCGCTATCGCGACTGGAAGCCGGAAGGTCACGGCTGGGTGAACATGCAGGAGGCCGTCGCGCAATCCTGCGACACCTACTTCTATGCCGTCGCGCAGACGCTCGGCATCGATCGGCTCTCGGCCTTCCTCACCAAGTTCGGGCTCGGCCAGCGCACCGGCATCGACATCGATGGCGAGAAGCCGGGCCTGGTGCCGACGCGCGAATGGAAGCAGAAGACGTTCCGCGACCCTGAACGCACCTGGTTCCCGGGCGACACGGTGATTCTCGGTATCGGGCAGGGCTACATGCTTGCGACGCCGCTCCAGCTCGCGCATGTGGCGAGCGTGATCGCCGCGCACGGCTCGACGTTTCAGCCGCGGCTGGTCACGGCGGTACGCAATGCGCACACCGGCGAAGTGCGCAAACTCCCGACGCATGCCTCGGCCACGGTGGATGCGGACGAGCCCGCACGCTGGCAGCGCGTCGTCGACGCGATGGTGGCCGTGATGAGCTCGGCTCACGGCACTGCGCGCGCGACAGCGGCCGGCGCGGCCTACCAGATGGCCGGCAAGACCGGCACGGCGCAGGTGTTCAGCGTCGGCCAGAACGAGAAGTACAACGAAAAGGAAGTCGAGGAGCGCATGCGCGATCATGCGCTCTTCATCAGCTTCGCGCCGGCGGACGCGCCGCGCATCGCGGTCGCGGTGCTGGTGGAGAACGGCGGGCACGGCGCGAGCGTTGCAGCCCCGGTCGCCCGCAAAGTGATGGACGCGTACCTGCTGCCCCCCGAAACGCCCAAGCCCGATGCGCCGAAACCCGAGGCGCCCAAGACATGATCTACGACGACCTGCAACCTTCGACCGCGCGACGCACCTTGACCGCCTCCGCGCGCCTGCTCGGCAAGCTCCGTCTCGACGGACCGCTCCTGCTCGCGATCTGCGCGACCGCCGTCTTCGGCCTGGTGATTCTCTACAGCGCGAGCGGCGAGAACCTGGCGCTGACGCGCGGGCAGTTCCTGCGCATGATCCTCGGACTCATCATGCTGGTGCTGCTGGCGCAGGCGAGCCCGAAGTACCTGCGCATGTCGGCGCCCTGGATCTACGCGCTCGGCATCGTGCTGCTGGTGATCGTCGCGGTGATCGGCGACATCGGCAAGGGTGCGCAGCGCTGGCTCGACCTCGGCCTGCTGCGGTTTCAGCCGTCCGAGATCATGAAGCTCGCCGTGCCGATGGCGTGCGCCTGGTTCCTGCACGAGCGCCCGCTGCCGCCGGATCTCAAGGTGGTCCTGGTGCTCGGGCTGCTGGTGCTGTTTCCGGTCGGCCTTATCGCCGAGCAGCCCGACCTCGGCACGGCGCTGCTGATCGCGGCCTCGGGCTTGCTGGTCGTGCTGCTCGCGGGGCTGCGCCTGCGCGTCATCATCGGAGTGCTCGCGCTGCTCCCCGCGCTCGCGTGGGTCGGCTGGGGCATGCTGCACGATTACCAGCGCAAGCGCGTGCTCACGTTCCTCACGCCCGAAAGCGATCCGCTCGGTGCGGGCTACCACATCATCCAGTCGCAGATCGCGCTCGGCTCGGGCGGCGTGTTCGGCAAGGGCTGGATGAACGGCAGCCAGGCGCAACTCGAGTTCCTGCCGGAGCGTTCCACCGATTTCATTTTCGCGGTGGCCGGGGAAGAGTTCGGCCTCATCGGTCTGATGCTGCTGCTCGGCCTGTATCTCTTCATCATCGGCCGCGGCATGTACCTTGCGATGCAGTGCCAGGACACGTTCTCGCGCCTGGTGGCCGGCAGCATCAGCCTCACCTTCTTCGTGTACGTGATCGTGAACGCGGGCATGGTGAGCGGCCTGCTGCCCGTGGTCGGTGTGCCACTGCCGCTGGTGAGCTACGGCGGCACTTCGATGGTGACCCTCATGGCGGGTTTCGGTATCCTCATGTCGCTCCACTCACACCGCAAGCTCGTGGGATCGTAGGAACTGACTCCGGTCCCGCAGCGCCGTGACCTGCATGGATGCCGTAGACCGCAATCGATGACTGCGACTTCAGCGCGTACCGCGTTTCGTGCCCTGATCACCTGCCTGATGCTCGTCGCCGTCGTCGGCGCCGACGAGCCACCGGCAGCACAGATCGATCCCGCGCGTTCCACCGTGCAGGCGTTCATCGCGCGCATGAGCGCACAGCATGGGTTCTCGACAGACGCGCTGACGCAGCTCTTCGCGCAGGCGAAGACGCAGCAGCCGATTCTCGATGCCATGTCGAAACCCGCCGAGCGCACGCTCGCGTGGTACGAGTACCGGGCGCGCTTCGTGACCGAGCAGCGCATCGCGGACGGCGCGCAGTTCTGGGCCGAGCACCGCGAGCTCCTGGACGACACAGCGAAGAAATACGGCGTTGCGCCGCAGTACCTGATCGCGATCCTTGGCGTCGAAACTTCGTATGGCCGCATCATGGGACGCTACCGCGTGCTCGATGCGCTGAGCACGCTCGCCTTCGATTACCCCGCGCGCTCGGCCTACTTCACCAGCGAGCTCGAACAGTTCCTGCTGCTCACGCGCGAAGAGTCCCTGGATGCGCAGGCGCCGGTCGGCTCGTACGCCGGCGCGATGGGCGCGCCACAGTTCATGCCGAGCAGCCTGCGCAAGTTCGCGGTCGATGCGGACGGTGACGGCAAGCGCGACTTATGGGCCGATTGGCCCGACATCCTCGCCAGCGTCGGCAACTATTTTCGCGTGCACGGCTGGCAGACGGATGGGCCGGTGCTCGCCGACGTGGAGATCGACCAGGAGCACGCGCACGACCTCGACTCGCGCCCGACGACACTCAGTGAGACGGTCGGTTCGCTGAAGGACAAGGGCGTGCAATTCCACGACACGCTGCCCAACGACGCCCCCGCCATGTTGATCGCCGCCGATGAAGCGGACCAGGTGCGCTTTCGCGTCGGGTTCAACAACTTCTACGTGATCACCCGCTACAATCGCAGCCCTTTGTACGCGATGGCGGTCCACGAGCTTGCCAACCAGGTCCTCGAGCGCACGTTCCGCAAGGAACCCGATGAGCCGCCGCCGTCGCAGTGAACTCCTCGCCGGGGCCGTCATGCTGCTGCTCGCAGCGTGCAAATCGACACCGCCGCGTCCGGCTCCGCCGCCGAGCCTGCCACCGCCGCCGCCACCCGCGGATGTCACGAAGGTGCCCGACGCGGTGCCGCGGGTCGAGCCGCGCAGCCGCAACGGCAACCCGCCGTTCTACCAGGTCGATGGCCGGCGCTACTTCGTGCTCGGCACGAGCGAGGGATATCTCGAGCGCGGAGTCGCTTCCTGGTACGGGCCGGATTTTCACGGCGGGCGCACGGCCACGGGCGATACCTACGACATGTACGCGATGACGGCCGCGCACAAGACGCTGCCGCTTCCCTGCTACGTGAAGGTCACGAATCTCAGCAACGGCCGCAGCGTCGTGGTGCGCGTGAACGATCGCGGTCCCTTCGTCTCCAACCGGCTCATCGATCTTTCCTACTCGGCAGCGTCGCGCCTCGACATGATCCGCGACGGCACGGCGCTCGTCGAAGTGCGCAGCGTCGCCGCGCCCGGCACGGCGCTGGCCACGACTGCGACCACGACCCCGACCGCGACCACGACGCCGCTTCCCGCGGCGGAGGCGGCGCCACCACCGACACCAGCTCCGGCTGCGGCGCTCGACACGCTATTCATCCAGGCCGGCGCATTTGCCGATCCCGCCAATTCGGACCGGCTGCTGCAGAAATTACGCGCCGCGGGCATCGGGCCGGCCTTCGTGCGCAACGACCAGGTCGGCGGCAAGACGATGTACCGCGTGCGCGTCGGGCCCGTGCCCTCGGTGGCCGAGTACGATCGGCTGGTGCAGGAACTGAAGGAAATCGGCGTTTACGACGCTCGCCTCGCTGTCGACTGATGGCGACTCTCGACCTGCGCGCCAAACCGGCTACACTGCGCGCTTTCACGGTATCGGTTCACCCTGCAAGATGAAACGGAAGTTCCTCGCCCTCCCCGGGCTCCTGCTGATTTCCCATCTTTCGTTCGCGGCCGACGTACCGGTGCCGCCGCCGCCGGCCCTCAAGGCGCGCAGCTACATCCTCGTCGACCATGACAGCGGCCGCGCGCTGGTCGAGAGCAACGCCGACGAGCGCCTCGACCCGGCCAGCATCACCAAGCTCATGAGCGCGTACGCGGTGTTCCATGCGCTCAAGGACGGCAAGCTCTCGCTCAAGGAGAACGTCACCATCAGCGAGCACGCGTGGCGCGCCGAAGGCTCGCGTACCTTCGTGCAGGTGGGCACGCAGGTTCCGGTGGAGGTGCTGATCCAGGGCATGATCGTGCAGTCGGGGAACGATGCGACCATCGCGCTCGCCGAGCGTGTCGGCGGCACCGAGGACACCTTCGCGGCGCTCATGAACAACTACGCGAAGCAGCTCGGCATGAAGAACTCGCACTTCGTGAACAGCTCCGGCCTCCCCTCGCCCGACCACTACATGACGGCGCGCGACATGGCGATCCTCGGCTCGGCCCTGATCCGCGATTTTCCCGACTACTACAAGTGGTACTCGCAGCGCGAGTTCACCTGGAACAAGATCCGCCAGGAGAATCGCAACGGCCTCCTCGGCCGCGATCCGAGCGTCGACGGCATCAAGACCGGCCACACGGAAACCGCGGGCTATTGCCTGGTGACTTCGGCGAAGCGCCAGAACATGCGCCTGATCTCGGTGGTGCTCGGCACTGCTTCCATGAAGGCGCGCGAGGACGCGAGCCAGGCGCTGATCAACTACGGCTTCACCTTCTACGAAACGCGCAAGGTGCACGGCGCCGGTGAGTCGCTGCAGGATGCGCGCGTGTGGAAGGCGGCCTATACGCCGGCACAGATCGGCCTGCGCCGCGACCTGTTCATCACCGCGCCGCGCGGCCAGTTCAACAGCCTCAAGTCGCAGATAAACGTGCAACCGAAGCTGATCGCGCCGCTCTCCGCACAGAAGTCGGTCGGGACCCTCACCGTGTCGCTCGGCGAGCAGGTGCTCGACAAGCGCTACCTCTATCCGGTGCGCGACGTCCCGCAGGGTGGCTGGTGGCGGCGCATGGTGGACAGCGTGCTGCTCTGGATGGAGTGATGGCCGAGCCCTTCCCCATTGCGTACCTCAACGGCACGTTCCTGCCGCTGCGCGATGCGCGCGTGTCACCGCTCGATCGCGCGTTCCTCTACGCCGACAGTGTGTACGAGGTCGCGCCGGTCTATGGCGGACGCGTGTTTCGCTTTCGCGAGCACTTCGACCGCCTCGATCGCAGCCTCAACGAGCTGCGCATGCGCCCGGTGTACGCGCGCGAGCAGTGGGCGAAGGTCTGTGATGAGCTCATCGCACGCAATGGCGGCGGTGACATGTACATCTACGTGCAAGTGTCGCGCGGCGCGGAATACGGCCGCAATCACGCGCCACTGCCCGAGGTCGAGCGCACCGTATTTGCGTTCGCTTCGGCGCTCCCGCCCGTGACGCGCGAGCGCCTGGAGCGCGGCGTCGCGGCGGTCACGGCCGAGGATACGCGCTGGCAGCGCTGCGACATCAAGTCGACCGCGCTCCTCGCCAACGTGATGCTCAAGCAGCTCGCAGTGGACGCGAACGCGACCGAGACCATCCTGCTGCGCGACGGGCAGATGATGGAGGGATCCTCGACCACCGTGCACGTGGTGGTGGGCGGCGAAATCCGCACGCCGCCGAAATCACACAGCATTCTTCCGGGGACCACGCGCGATGTGGTGAGTGAGCTCGCCTCGCGCGAGCGCATCCCGTTCCGTTCGATCGCCGTCAGCGCCGAGGAGCTGCGCAAGGCCGAGGAGGTCTTCATCGCCGCGGCCACCATCGGCACACTCGCGGTGACACGCCTCGATGGTCAGCCCGTGGGCGCCGGCGTGCCGGGTCCGCTCTGGAAGCGCATCCACGCCGCGTACGAGTCCTACAAGCGGGAACTCACCGGCACGCCCGCCTACTGAGTTGCGGCGATCGCATGCCCGACGTGTTCGAATTCCCGTGTGAATTTCCGGTCAAGGTGATGGGCCGCGCCAGCGAGGATTTTCGCCGCGCGGCGCGCGCGATCGTGGAGCGCCACGCGGGCGCGCTCGGCGAGGACCAGGTGAACGAGCGCCTGAGCCGCGACGACAATTTCGTCTCGTTGACCTTCACCATCCGTGCCACGAGCCGCGAGCAGCTCGATGCGCTCTACCGCGAGCTCACGGCATCGGAAGACGTGCTGATCGTGCTGTGATCGTCCAATGAACACACTGGTCTGCTGGAAGTGCGGAGCGTCGCTCGCGGCGCTCACGCTGCCGCTGCGCCGGCTCGAGGAGTGCAAGGCGTGCGGCGCGGAGCTGCACGTGTGCCGCATGTGCGTCGACTACGACACCGCGGTGGCGAAGAGCTGCCGCGAGCCGATCGCGGAAGAAGTGCAGGACAAGGAGCGCGCGAACTTCTGCGATTACTTCCAGCCGCGGCCCGATGCCTACAAGCCGCGCGATGAGACCGAAGCACAGAAGTCACGGGCAGCGCTCGATACGCTCTTCGGCGGTCAGGCCGGCGGCACACCAGCCTCGGCCGACAGCTCGCGCGCGCGGCTCGAAGAATTGTTCAAGAAGAAGTAGAGGCGGCGCACCAGGATCGGCTCCAGGCGCGCGGCGACGCTCTCCACGTCCGTGAGCGATGCGAGATCCGCGAGGCGCACGACCTCGAGGCCCGCATAACCACACGGGTTGATGCGTGTGAAGGGTTCGAGGTCGTTGCACACGTTGAGCGCGAGGCCGTGAAAGCTGCCGCCGCGCCGCACCCGCAAGCCGATACTCGCGAGCTTGCGGCCGCCCACGTACACGCCCGGCGCCTCGCAGCGCGAGACTGCTTCGACGCCGAGCTCGCCGCAGAGCTCGATCACCGAGGATTCCAGGCACGTCACGAGATCGCGGATGCCGAGGCGCGCGCGCTTCAGGTCGATGAGCGGATAGACCACGAGCTGGCCCGGCCCGTGATAGGTCACTTGCCCGCCGCGGTCGACGTGCACGACCGGGATCTCGCCCGGCGCCAGCACGTGTTCGCGCCGTCCGGCGAGCCCGAGCGTGAAGACCGGCGGATGCTCGAGGAACCAGATTTCATCGCGCGTCGTCGCGTCGCGCGTCTCGGTGAAGCGCTGCATCGCGCGCCAGGTGGGCTCGTACTCGACGCGGCCGAGCCGGCGGATCACAGGCTCGCTCGATTCGCTCGGCGCCGGGCTGTTGGCAATCGCGTGCATGGTTCAGCCCGAGGCTGCCGTGCCCAGTCCCGCGTTGTTGCGCTCGAGGGCGCGCTCGGCGCGATAGCTCGAACGCACCAGCGGACCGGAAACGACTTCGAGGAAACCCAGCTCGAGTCCCGCCGTGCGATAGCTCGCGAATTCTTCCGGCGTTACGAAACGCTCGACCGGCAGGTGATTCACGGTGGGCCGCAGGTACTGTCCCAGGGTCACGATATCGACGCCCGCCGCGCGCAGGTCGCGCAGCGTCTCGAGAATCTCCGCGTCCGTCTCACCGAGCCCCAGCATCAGGCTGGTCTTGGTGAGCACTCCGGGCCGGTACGTCTTGCCGTACGCAAGTACGGAAATCGTCTGCCCGTAGCCCGCACGTGGATCGCGCACGGGATGAGTGAGGCGGCGCACGGTCTCGACGTTCTGCGCAAATACGTCGACGCCGGAGTCGATGACGGTCTCGACGTCGGCGAGCACACCCTGGAAATCCGGCGTGAGCGCTTCGACCGCCGTGCCGGGATTGAGCTCCTTGATGGCGCGAACGCACGCCGCGTAATGAGCGGCGCCGCCGTCGACGAGGTCGTCGCGATCGACGGAGGTGAGCACGACGTACTTGAGCTTCATCAGCGCCACCGAGCGCGCGACGTTCGCGGGTTCCTCCGCGTCGAGCCAGCCGCGGGGGTTCCCCGTGTCGACGGAGCAGAACCGGCAGGCGCGCGTGCACACGGCGCCCATCACCATGATCGTCGCGGTGCCCGCATTCCAGCACTCGCCGATGTTCGGGCACTTGGCCTCTTCACACACGGTGCTCAGGCGATGCTCGCGCACGATCTGGCGCACGGCGTCGAAGGCCACGCCGCTCGCGAGCGGCGCCTTGAGCCAGCGTGGTTTGCCGCCGAGCGCGCGCCGATCGCCCGCTTCGCGCGACTTCACGCCGTCCTTGATGGCCGTGAAGCCCTGTGGCGTGCGGTATTTCTCGCCGCTGCGGATGCGCTCACCCGGCTGAGCGATGGGAATGCCTTTGAAGGTCGTCATACGAGGTCAGGCGATTTTACCTGACTGCAGCAGGGCCAACCGCTCGGGCGTTCCCACGTCACTCCACACGCCCGGATGGAGTTCCCCAGTGAGCGAACCCGCATCGATCGCGCGTTGCAGGAGCGGCAGCAACGGAAAGCGGCCGGGCGTGCAGCCGGCGAAGAATTCCGGCCGGTAGAGGGCAACGCCGGAAAACGTGTAAGTCTTGCCACCCGGCCGCGTCACGCGCCCGCTCGCCAGCCCGAAATCGCCGCGCGGGTGCTGAGGTGGATTGGGTACAAGGACCAGGTGCCCGGTGTCGCCGGCCGCCAGCGACAGCCGCGAGAACGGATAGTCCGTGTAGACATCACCGTTCACGACCATGAACGGCTCGGCACCGAGAAAGGGCAGCGCGTTGAAGATGCCGCCCGCGGTCTCGAACGGCTCCGGACCTTCATCGCAATAGTGAATCGCGAGTCCCCACTTCGAGCCATCGCCGAGGGCGCCCCGGATCTTGTCGCCGAGCCACGAGAGATTGATGACGATTTCCCGGATGCCTGAGCCGCGCAGGCCCTCGAGGTGATACTCGATGAGCGGGCGTCCGCGCACTTCGAGCAACGGCTTCGGTGTCGTGTCGGTGAGCGGCCGCATGCGCTCGCCGCGTCCCGCGGCCAGGATCATCGCCCTCACGAACGCGCCTCGGCCGTGCGCTGCGCGAGGATCGGTTCCACCCGCTCGCGCAGGAAGCGGCCCATGGGTTCGAGCTCCGCGTGGCGCGCGCAGACGGACTGCACGTACTTCAGCGTGAGCGGCAGGTTGTCGAGATACTCGGCCTTGCCGTCGCGATGAAAGAGGCGCGAGAAGATGCCGAGTATCTTCACATGGCGTTGCATGCCGATGAGATCGAACCAGCGCAGGAACTCGGCCTCGTTCCCGCCGACGTCGACGCCACTGGTCTGCGCCATCGCGCGGTAGCGCAGCACCCAGTCGCGCACCCGCGACTCCGGCCATTCGATGTAGCAATCGCGAAACAGCGAGACCAGGTCGTAGGTGACCGGGCCGTGGAGCGCGTCCTGGAAATCGAGCACGCCGGGGTTGTCGCCCGAGAACACCATGAGGTTGCGCGAGTGGTAGTCGCGATGCACGAACACTCGCGGCTGCGACAGCGC
>Ga0126377_10001711_pt1 | contig 14583 bp, 11 predicted proteins | sample PanSoiMetPlot_22_FD_92647 | JGI IMG/M metagenome (GOLD analysis project Ga0126377, IMG submission 92647) | Tropical forest soil microbial communities from Panama - MetaG Plot_22 | ecosystem: Environmental > Terrestrial > Soil > Tropical forest > Bulk soil | place: Panama | collected 2016-02-17
ACGTCGTAGTTCTCGGCGCGCAGGCGGATCGTCAGCAGGCGCAGCAATCCCGGATCGTCGTCGACCACGAGGATGCGCGCTTTGCGTTTGGCGGGTGCTGTCAAATTGATTCGATCCGCAACGGGCGGGGCATTATAGCGAGGCCCCCTCCATTTGCGTTAACCCGCGGGGAAAACCCGCGACCGGTTCACGGTCGGGCTTTAGTGTCCGCTGTTGCCGGGGTTGCGCTCGATGATCGCCCGCTCGATGCGCGTGATCTCGTCCAGCTTGGCCTGCGCCTCGGCCAGCTGCTTGCGCAGGCGCGCGTTCTCTTCGATCTCGGTCTGCAGGCGCCGGTTGGTGGCGGCGGTTCGCTCGCGCTCCTGCAGGCTGGTCGCAGCCTGCAAGCGCTGGTTCTCGGCCTGCAGGATCAGGCGTTGATCGACGTCCTTGAGACAGATCCACGCGAGCGAACGTTCAGCGGGCAACATGGTCTCGGGCGTCGCGAGCAGTTGCGTGAGCATCTGGCGCGCGGCTTCCTCGTCCGTCTTGCCGTGACCCGGGGTTGCGAGGACCAGCGCATAGCGCAAACGGTTGCTGGTCGTCGGCGTGAGGTCCGAAGCGTCCTTGGCTCGCTGCGCGATCTCCGCCTGCTCCGCCGGCGTCGCCTTCGAGAGCCGTTCCATCAATTCCAGGTAGCTCGACATCTGGCCGAGTGAAGGATCCGACGCCTGGGTGGGTGGCGGCGGCGCGCGCTCCGGAGTCCCGGGCAGGATGCTGCAGCCGCTGAGCACGACGAGGGTGCAGCACAGTGCCGGAACGCGCATGGCGAATCGCATCCGCTCAGGCCGCATGCGCGGGTTCCTTCACTTCAGTGACTGACGGACGCAGCGGCAGGCGGATGCGGAAATGCGCGCCGGCGAACTGGCCGTCGACGATCTCGATGGTGCCGCTGTGCGCGTGCACGAATTCGATCACGACCGACAAGCCGATGCCGGTGCCCTTGACGTGACCGCCCTGCGGGGTCTTGCCCTGGTAGAAGGCCTCGAAGATACGGCTGCGCTCCTCGAGCGGAATGCCGGGCCCGGTGTCGGCGACGTCGAGCACCAGCTGGTCGCGCATCGATTGCGCGTGGATGTGGATCGTGCCGCCGTGGGGCGTGAACTTGACGGCGTTCGACAGCAGGTTGTCGAGGATCAGGCGCACCTTGCTGCGATCCGCTGAGAGGGTCACGTCTTCCACGCGCACATCGAGGCGCACGCGCTGGCTGACTAGCGTCAGGCGCTGGCTCTCGAGCACGCTCTTGATGAGCGGCCGCAGCTTGAACTCGCTCAGCTCCAGGCCGACGCTCTGCGCCTGCCAGGTGCTGAAGGTGAGAAGGTTTTCGATCAGGCGCTGCAATTTCAGTCCGTTCTCGCGCAGGATCCCGGTCACCTCGCGCTGGTCGTCGGCGAGCTGGCCGACCGAGCCATCCAGCAGGAGCTCCGTGCCTTCGCGGATATTGGCGAGCGGTGTCTTGAGCTCGTGCGACATGTGTCGCAGAAAGCGGTTCTTTTCCTGCGCGAGCTCCAGCAGCCGCATGCGCAGCCATTCCAGCTGCCGTCCCAGGGCCTCCAGGTCGCTGGGCCCGCTGACCTTGATGGCGCGCGAGAACGTGCCGCGGCCCAGCTCGCTGATCACGCGGTCGATCTGCCGAATGGGGCGCCCGAGCATCAGCGTGAACACGATGGTCAGGATCAGCGTCATTGGAACCAGCGCCGCCGACTGCCAGAAGAGGTTGCGCTGTGCGCTGGCGGTGGCGCGCTGGAGCGTTTCGAGCTGCTGATCGATGCGCGTGCGGCTCGCGTCCGCCAGCGTCGTCGCGTTCTCCCACAGCCGCGAGAAATTGCTCACCGCCTGCGTGATCTCGGGAGAGCCGCGCTCGCGTTCGCTCAAGAGCCTCCAGATCGCGATGCTCTCGGTGCGCAGGCTCTCCAGCTGTACATCGCGCGGCAGGTCCTGCTGCAGGCGGGCGAGCGACTGGAGCGTGTCCTGGAAGCGCTCGTGATTCTGCCGGTAGACCTCGAGCAGCTCGCGATTGCCGATGACCTGGTAGAGCCGCGCGCTGCGCTCGAGCGAGGCGATCTGCTCGAACAGCAACTGGTTGTAGCGCGTCGCCTGCACGCCTTGCACGACCAGCGCCTCGCTCTGGCTGGCGAGGCGACGGATCTGCACGGCGGCGTTCACCACCGCGATCAGCAGGGGGATCGCCACCAGGGATAGTCCCAGCAGCATCAGCCCGCTCAGCGACCGCGGCTTGCTCAAGCGCATGGCGGGCAATTCTAGCAGTCCCCCCGGACCGCCGATCGACGGCGAAGTGGCTGTTTTGCGGGCGGATTCACACCTTCGCCGCCGGATTGCGCCAGGGCGCGGCGAGTTGCTTGCGCTCCCAGTCGAGGGAGGAGCGCACGATGGCCTCGAGGTCGTCGAGTTGCGGCTGCCAGCCGAGGACCTCGCGCACGCGGTCGGCGCGTGCGATCAGCATGGAAGGATCGCCGGGACGGCGCGGCTCTTCGCGTGTCTGGAGCCGCTTCTGCGCGACCTGTTCGACCATGCGCAGCACCTCGCGCACGCTGTAGCCGTGGCCGTAACCGCAGTTGAGCGTGATCGAGGCGCCGCCGTCGCGCAGGTAGCCGAGGGCATCGACATGGGCGCTTGCCAGGTCCTCCACGTGGATGTAGTCGCGCACGCCCGTGCCATCGGGCGTTTCGTAGTCGGTGCCGAAGATGGCAACGCCCGGTCGCTTGCCGATCGCCGCTTCGCAGGCCACCTTCACCAGGAGCGTCGCGTTGGGCGTGCATTGCCCGATGCGTCCTTGCGGATCGGAACCCGCCACGTTGAAGTAGCGCAGCGCCACGTAGCGCAGGTCCGAGGCTCGCGCCAGGTCGCGCAGCATCCACTCGCTCATCAGTTTCGAAGTGCCGTACGCATTGATGGGTGCGAGCGGCGTCTCCTCGGATGCGACACCACCGGGAGGCAGGCCGTAGACGGCGGCGGTGGACGAGAACACGAACTGTCGCACGCCGTGCGCCGCGCAGCACTCGAGGAGACTGCGCGTGGCGCAGGTGTTGTTGCCGTAGTACTTGAGCGGCTTCGCCACCGACTCCGGCACGATCGTGTGGGCGGCGAAATGCATCACCGTATCGACGTTGTGCTCGGCGAGCACGCGGTTCACCAGGTCGCGATCGCCGCTGTCGCCGACCACGAGCGTTCCGTGCAGCACCGCCTGCCGGAAACCGGTGATGAGGGTGTCGAGGATGACGACGGTCTCGCCGGCTTCACCCAACTGTCGCGCCACGTGGCTGCCGATGTACCCTGCGCCACCGGTCACGAGAATTGCAGATCGAGGCATGAGTCGGGACCCAAGAGAGGGAGTTGCGTCGCGCGTGCATGATAGCGAAAGGGACCGCGGTCCGGCGAACGACACACCGTTTGCAGGTCTTACGCCGGAAATTGTCATTGCTGCCGTCGAGGCGGCGGGCCACCCATGCGATGGGCGCGTGCTGGCGCTCAACAGCTACGAGAATCGCGTCTACCAGGTGGGCCGCGAAGACGACGAGCCGGTGGTGGTCAAGTTCTATCGGCCGCGGCGCTGGAGCGATGCGGCGATTCTCGAAGAGCACGCGTTCGCGCTGGAGCTGGAGGCGGCGGAGATCCCGGTGGTGGCGCCGCTGCGCACCGCAGCGCGCAGCCTCCTCGAGTACTCAACCTTCCGCTACGCGCTCTACCCGCGTCGCAACGGGTACTGGCCCGAGCTCGCCACCAGCGATGACCGGATCTGGATGGGTCGCTTCCTGGGACGCGTGCATGCACTCGGGCAGGCGCAGCGCTTCCAGCACCGTCCGACACTATCGCTCGCGGTCTACGGGAGCGACGCGCGCCAGGCCGTGCTCGAGAGCGGCTTTCTGCCCGACTATCTCGTCGATCGCTATGCCGAGACCACCGCGCAGCTGATCGAGCAGATCGGCCATTCGGGCCTGGAGTCGAACCGGCCCGCCTGGCATCGGATCCATGGCGATTGTCATCGCGGCAACATCCTGTGGCGCCCCGAGGGCCCGCATATCGTCGATCTCGACGATTGCATGACCGGGCCGGCAATCCAGGACCTGTGGATGCTGCTGGCCGGAAACCGCGACGAGCTGCGCGCGCAGGCCGCCGATCTCATCGAGGGCTATGCGCAGTTTGCGAATTTCAATCGCGCAGAGCTCGCGCTCATCGAGCCGCTGCGCACGCTGCGACTGATTCATTACGCCGCCTGGCTGGCACGACGCTGGAATGATCCGGCCTTCCCGCGAGCCTTTCCGTGGTTCAGCGAGCCGCGGTATTGGGAGAGCCACGTGAGCACTCTGCAGAGCCAGGTCGAGGCGCTCGACGAGGAACCGCTCACGCTTTAGACACGCGCAACGCCGCCGAATGGTCGGACTTGACCCCCTGTGTTAGTTTTACCATTCATGAGTCAATCAATGGCGGGCCTCTGCCTCACCGGCATCCTGGCGATCGTCCTCTCAGGCTGCGATCGCGAATCCACTCCAGACGAATCCTCCGGTGCCGGCTCCAAATCGGCGGCGGTCACCCCCAAGAGCCCCGAGGCGGATGCTGCGCTCAAGCGCATGGTGAGCGGCGTGAGCGCCACGAAGGATGATTCCCTCGTGGAGTTGAAGTTCGAATTGCAGGCCCGTCCGCAGATCGGTCAGTCGTTGCCGATCGAAGTCGCGCTGGTGCCCAAGAAGTCGGCCGCAAGCATGCAGGTCACCTACATCTCCGCCGATGCGCTGACACTGGAGCCGGTCAAGGTTGCAGGCGAGTTTCGCAACGTCCAGGCCGGGAACATCTATCACCACCAGGTGAGCGTGATCCCGCGCGACAGCGGCGTGTACTACGTCAGCGCCGTGGTGATGCTCGACGGGCAGGAGACGGGGAATGTCACCCGTACGTTCGCGATCCCGGTGCTGGTCGGCGCGCCGGAAACCCCCGGTTCCGAGGGCAAGGACGCCGCGCACTGATCCTTAACGCGGCGGCGAGCCGGTCCATGTGAGCCGGTACTGTGATCCGCGACGTCCCCATGTACAATGCGCGCCCTTTGAACGCAGGCCCGCTTCGTGATCGCCAGTCTCCGCAACATTGCCATCATCGCCCACGTCGATCACGGCAAGACCACGCTCGTCGACCAGTTGCTGAAGCAATCGGGCACGCTCGACGCGCGCAAGGAACTGCCGGAGCGGGTGCTCGATTCCAATGCCCTGGAGCGCGAGCGCGGCATCACGATTCTCGCCAAGAACACCGCGATCCGCTGGAACGACTACCGCATCAACATCGTCGACACGCCGGGGCACGCCGACTTCGGTGGTGAAGTCGAGCGCGTGCTGTCGATGGTGGATTCAGTGCTGCTGCTGGTCGATGCGGTCGATGGTCCGATGCCGCAGACACGCTTCGTCACCCAGAAGGCGTTCAAGCACGGGCTGAAGCCGATCGTCGTGATCAACAAGATCGATCGCGCCGAGGCACGTCCCGGCTGGGTGCTCGACCAGACCTTCGACCTGTTCGACCGCCTCGGCGCCACCGAGGCGCAGCTCGACTTCCCCGTCGTGTATGCGTCAGCACTGCAGGGCTTCGCAACGCTCGATCCGCAGCAACCCGCGACCGACATGGGCGCGCTGTTCGCAGCCGTCGTGCAGCACTGTCCGGCGCCGGACGTGGACGTCGACGGTCCGCTGCAGTTGCAGGTGAGCCTGCTCGACTACTCGAGCTATGTGGGCGCGATCGGCATCGGCCGCATCAAGCGCGGCACGTTGCGCCGGAACCAGCCGGTGAGTGTCGTCGGCGCGGACGGCAGCTCGCGCAACGAGCGCGTCGGCCAGATTCTCGGCTTCATCGGACTGACGCGCGTCGAAGTGGAGTCGGCCGAGGCGGGCGACATCGTGGCGTTCGCCGGCATCGGCGAACCAAAGATCTCCGACACCGTGTGCGACCCCGCTCAACCGGAGGCACTCGCGCCGCTCACGGTCGACGAACCGACCATCAGCATGACGTTCGAGGTCAACACGTCTCCTTTCTATGGGCGCGACGGCAAGTTCGTCACCAGCCGCCAGCTGCGCGAGCGCCTGGCGCGCGAGACGTTGCATAACGTGGCGTTGCGTGTGGAGGAGACGGACGATCCGGACAAGTTCATTGTCTACGGACGCGGTGAGCTGCACCTCGGCGTGCTGCTCGAGAACATGCGGAGGGAAGGCTACGAAGTGGCGGTGTCCAAGCCGCGCGTCGTCATCCGCGAAATCGACGGCGTGTCTTGCGAGCCGTATGAGCTGCTCACCGTCGACATCGAAGACAGCGGCCAGGGGGCGGTGATGACTGCGCTGGGCGAGCGCGGCGCCGAGCTCAGCGCCATGCAGCCCGACGGGCGGGGGCGGGTGCGTCTGGATTACATGATTCCGTCACGCGGCCTGATCGGCTTCCAGACCGAGTTTCGCACGCTGACCTCCGGCACCGGGCTCCTGCACCACGTGTTCGATCACTACGATGCCCTCGTCACGCGCGAGCTGGGTGCGCGCACCAACGGCGTGCTGATTTCCAACGGCCAGGGACGGACGCTCGCTTATGCGCTCTTCAGTCTCCAGGACCGCGGTCGGCTGTGCGTAGGCCCCGGCGAGGAGGTGTACGAGGGGCAGATCGTCGGCATTCACAGCCGCGACAACGATCTGACCGTGAACCCGCTGAAAGCCAAGAAGCTCACCAACATCCGCGCCGCCGGGAGCGATGAAAAGCTGCTGCTGACGCCGCCGATCCGTTTCTCGCTGGAGCAGGCGATGGAGTTCATCGCCGATGACGAGCTGGTCGAGGTCACCCCCACGGCGATTCGCATGCGCAAGCGGGGGCTGACGGAGCAGGAACGCAAGCGCACGTTGCGCGCCGCCGCCGGCTGAGCGGCGCCAACGGGCTTTTTTCCGCAGGGGGAGCGCAACCCGGTGGCGGAACCGAGAGTCTGATCACACAGGGATTTTCCATAGCGTCACTAAGATGATTGTCCGCGCTGATCCCGAAGCGCGAGGTCAGGGAACGCCTTATGTCAAATTCGGGCGGAAGCACGGCTGCACCGACTCGGTTGTCCGAGCCGGGAAGCGACCCCTCAGCCACGCATCCGACCGGTTGGACGGGCATGTTCGCGACCGGCCGGCCCAGCCTGAACCGCCTGCTGCGCGAGCAGCTCCGCATCGCCGCCGCTGACGCTCCGGATGGCGTCCCGGACCTGACGCGCCTCCTCAAGCTCATCAGCCGACACTACGACACCATTGATGAAGAGCGGCGCGGCGTCGTGCGCTCGATGCAGATGATGTCGGACGAGGCGCAGGCGCTCACGCGCGAACTGCGCGAGCAGACCGCCAGCCAGCTGCAGGCGATTCTCGATCACATCAAGGACGCCATCATCACGGTCGATGAGGGCGGGCACATCGAGACCTTCAACCCGACCGGCGAGCGCATTTTCGGTTTCAGCCAGGCCGAAGTCGTCGGTCGCACGCTCGATCACATCGTGCCGGAGGCGGCGAGCCAGGGCTCCGTCGCCGACTACCTGGAACGGCTCGCCGCGCGTCTCGACGACACGCATATCGATCTCGCCGCACACGAGACCTGGGGACGCAACAAGGACGGCAACCAGTTCGCCGCGGACATCGCTGTGAGCGAGGCGCGCGTGAACCGGCGTCGCGTCTTCGTCGTCTGCCTGCGCGACATCACCGACCGGCGCAACTCCGAGCAGGCGATGCGTGAGAGCGAAGCGCGCTACCGCACGCTGGTGGAGAACGCTCCCGAAGCGATCGTGGTCCTCGACATGGACGGCGGGCGCTTCATCGACGTCAACGACAACGCGGTGCGCTTTTTCAAGATGGATCGTGCCGCGCTCCTGCAGGTCGGGCCCGAACAGGTGAGCCCGCCGGTGCAGGCGGATGGCACATCGTCCTTCGGCATGTCGCGCGGTCACCTGGAGCGCGCGCTGAACGGCGAGACGCCGGTGTTCGAATGGCTGCACCGCGATGCGCTCGGCAACGACATCCCCTGCGAAGTGCGCCTGGTGCGGCTGCCGAGCTCCACGCGCAAGCTGATTCGCGGCAGCATCACGGACATCACCGATCGCAAGCGCGCCGAGATGATCGCGGCCGGCGAGCGGCGCGTGTTCGAAAAGCTCGCCTCGCACGCGCATCTCTCCGTCGCACTCGAGGCGATCACCGAGGTGATCGAAAAGGTGTGCCCGGATGCGTACTGCGCCGTCAGCCTGCTGAACCAGCAATCGCACACCTTCCAGCAGGTCGTGGCGCCGCACCTGCCGGCCGAATTCTGCGCGGCGATGGAAGGCACACCGGTCGGTCCGCGCTTCGGCTCCTGCTCGGCCGCGGTCTTCCTCGGCCGCCAGGTCATCGTCGCCGACATCGCCAAGGATGCACTGTGGGATCAGCGCCGCGACGTCGCGCTGCGCCATGGGCTGAAGGCCTGCTGGTCGACGCCGATCCTCGGTGCGGACGGCGGCGCCCTCGGAACCACCGCGATCTATCGTCGCCAAACCGGGACGCCGGGGCGGCGCGATCTGGAGCTCATGGCGCGCATGACGCAGCTCGCCGGCATCGCCACCGAGCGGCGGCGCGCGGAAGATGCGCTGCGCTCGAGCGAGGCGAAGTTCCGCGGCCTGTTCGAGAACGTCATGGAAGGCGTGTACCAGACCAGCCGCGAAGGCCGGTTTCTCTCGGTGAATCCCGCGTTCGTGGAGCTCCTCGGTTTCGAGTCGGCTGAAGAGCTGTATGCGCTCGGGGATGCGTCGAAGCTGTACCTCGATCCCGCCGATCGGGCCGAGTTCGTGCGCCGCATCGAGGCCGATGGCGAAGTGCACAACGCCGAATACCAGCTGCGCCGTCGCGACGGCCGGCCGATCGTGGTGCTCGAAAGCGGCCGTGTGGTGCGCAACGAGCAGGGCGAGATCATCGGTTACGAAGGTACGATCGCCGACATCACCGAGCGCTGGAAGGCGGAGACCGCGATCTTCGAGGAGAAGGAGCGCGCGCAGGTCACGCTCCAGTCGATCGGCGACGGCGTCATCACCACGGATGCCGACGGCTGCGTGAACTATGTGAATCCCGTCGCCGAGAGCCTCACCGGCTGGGACACGCGCGAGGCCAATGGGCTGCCGGTCGCTGCGATCTTCCGGCTGATCAACGAGACCGACCGCGAGGCGGTGGAAAACCCGGTGGTGCGCTGCCTGCGCGAAGCGCGCGTGATCGGCCTTTCGGACCACACGGTGCTGCTCAACCGGCGCGGGCAGGAAATCGCGATCCAGAACTCGGCGGCGCCGATCCGTGATCGCGCCGGCCACGTGATTGGCGCGGTGATGGTGTTCCACGACGTGAGCCGCGAGCGGCGGCTGCGGCGCGCACTCTCATACCAGGCGAGCCACGACGCGCTCACCGGCCTCATCAACCGGCGCGAATTCGAGAGCCGCCTGAGCGAAGCGCTCGCCAGTACGCGGCGCGGCGAAGGTCCGGGCCACGTGCTCCTGTACCTGGACCTCGACCAGTTCAAGCTGGTGAATGACACCTGCGGTCATCCGGCGGGCGACCGGCTGCTCAAGCAGATCACCGGGCTCCTGCAGACACGGATCCGCGCCAGCGACACGCTGGCGCGCCTCGGCGGCGATGAGTTCGGCATCCTGCTCTCCGACTGCCAGCCGGAACAGGCGATGAAGATCGCCGATACGCTGCGCCAGGCGATCCGCGACTATCGTTTCGTGTGGCACGACGGAGCGCTCAACGTCGGCGTGAGCATCGGCATCGTCGAGATCACGCGTGATACGGAAAGCATGGCGGCGCTCATGAGCGCGGCCGACGTCGCCTGCTATGCGGCCAAGGACCAGGGGCGCAACCGCGTGCACGTCTACCAGCAGGACAACGTGCCGGAGCGGCACCGCGAGATGCAGTGGGTCTCGCGCCTCACACGCGCCTGCGAAGAGGACCGGCTCGAGCTGCATTTCCAGCCGATCGTGCCGATCGGCAATAACCGCGACCTGCGGCGTCACTTCGAGCTGATGCTGCGAATGCGCGACGAAGGCGGCGGCCTGGTGCAACCGATCGAATTCATTCCCGCGGCGGAGCGCTACAACGTGATGCCGCAGATCGATCGCTGGGTGGTGCGGCATGCGCTCAGCGTGCTGGCGCACCGCGCCAGCGATCCGCATCCGCCGTATACCATCTCCATCAATCTCTCGGGCACCTCGCTCAACGATGAGCGCTTCCTCGAGTTCCTGATCAGCGAGCTGGCACAGGAGACGCCGAGCCCCGGCGCGATCTGCTTCGAGATCACCGAGACCGCCGCGGTCGCGAACCTCGCCAACGTGGTCTACTTCATGCGCGAGCTGAAGAACCGCGGCTGCCGCTTCTCACTCGATGATTTCGGCAGCGGCCTGTCCTCGTTCATGTACTTGAAGACCCTGCCGGTCGATTACCTGAAGATCGACGGGCAGTTCATCGAGAACGTGACGCGCGATCCGATCGATCGCAGCATGGTGGAGGCGATCAGCCAGATCGGGCGTGCCATGCAGATCCAGACGATCGCCGAGCGGGTCGAATCGCCGGAAGTCCTTGCCGAGCTCGCGCGGCTCGGCGTGAGCTACGCACAGGGTTTTCACATCGCCGCGCCTGAAACGACCGCCCGGTTTCCTTTTGCCCGGCCATTGGCGGCGGACCTGCTGCGTCTCGCCTGACGGCGGGCGCGCTCATGTAGAATCGCGCTCGATGAGATCGGCCCTCGAGACCGCCTCCACAAGTCCTGACTTCCCCCTGATCGGCGCCGGCGATCCCGCGCCCTTCACGCTGCTCAACGTCAACGGCAAGGGGGCAGTGCTCCTGGTCTGCGACCACGCGAGCCGCGCCTTTCCGGCCGGGCTGGAACGGCTCGGGCTCAGCGCCGCCGACACCGCGCGCCACATCGCGTGGGATATCGGTGCGGCTTCCCTGACGCGAGTGCTCGGTCGCCTGTTCGATGCGCCCGCAGTGCTGGCGGGCTATTCGCGCCTGCTGATCGACTGCAATCGCGATCCGGCCGACGTCACCTCGATCGTCGCGACCAGCGATGGCGTGCCGGTCCCCGGCAACCAGAAGCTCGCAGAGGCCGAGCGTGGCGAGCGGCTGCACAGCTTCTTCGAGCCGTACCACCGCGCCATCGAGTTGCGGCTGGACGAGTTCCGACGCCGCGAAGTGATTCCCGCCTTCATTTCCATGCACAGCTTCACGCCGGTCATGGGGAGCGAGCCGCGCCCGTGGAACATCGGTGTGCTGTGGGACCAGGACCCACGTATCGCGGTGCCGCTGCTCGAGCGGCTGCGTGCGATCGAGGGGCTCACCGTCGGTGACAACCTGCCGTATTCCGGGCGGCATCCCGCCGACTATACGGTTGCCAGGCACGCCGAGCGTGCGAGGCTCCCGCACGTGTGCATCGAAGTGCGGCAGGACCAGATCGATACCGCGGCGGGGGTGCGGCGCTGGGCGGAGCTGCTGCACGGTGTCCTCGAGCCCATCCTGCTGGACCCGGGACTGCACCATCGATTAAAAGAGTAGGGGGCTCAAGCACCCACCGAGGCAACATGGCAGTCAAACAACCACCGTTCACGGTGGGAATCGAAGAAGAATATCTGCTGGTCAACCTCGATACCCGCGACCTGGAGATCGATCCGCCGGCAGCGATGCTCAAGGAGTGCACCGAGCTCGGCGAGGGCCAGGTGAGCCCGGAGTTCCTGCGCTGCCAGATCGAGATCGGCACGCCGGTGAGCCGCAACATGCAGGAGGCGCGCGCGCATCTCACGCGGCTGCGCAAGATCATCGTCGATGTCGGCCGGCGTTACGGGGTGGCGCCGATCGCGGCGTCGACGCATCCGTTCGCCCGCGCCATCCAGCAGAAGCACACCGACAAGGATCGCTACGTCGCGCTCGCGCGCGAAATGCAGGCGACCGCGCGGCGCATGGTGATTTGCGGCATGCACGTGCACGTGGGACTGGAAGACGACGAGCTGCGCATCGACCTGATGAAACAGCTCGCCTACTTTCTGCCGCACCTGCTGGCGTTGTCGTGCTCGTCCCCGTTCTGGGAGGGTGAGAACACCGGGCTCAAGTCATTCCGGCTCACCGTATTCAGCTCGTTGCCGCGCACCGGCATTCCCGAGAACTTCGCGAGCTACGGTGAATATCAGCGGCATATCGGCACGCTGATCCGCAACAACCTGATCCAGGACACCTCGAAGATCTGGTGGGACCTGAGGCCGAGCTGGCGCTATCCGACGCTCGAGACCCGCATCATGGACGTGTGCACCAACGTCGATGATTCGATCGCGCTCGCCTCGCTCAATGTCTGCCTGCTGCGCATGCTCTATCGGCTGCGACGCGACAACAAGCACTGGCGCGTCTACGCGGACATGCTGGTCAACGAGAATCGCTGGCGCGCGATGCGTTACAGCTTCGATGAAGGCCTGCTCGATCTCGCGAGGGGCGAGCTCGTACCCTTCGGCGAGCTGCTCGATGAGCTCCTCGACCTGGTCAAGGAAGACGCAGAGGCGATCGGTTGCGCCGCCGACATCGCGCTCGCGCGCAATATTCTCAAGCGTGGGACGAGTGCGCATCGGCAGCTCAAGGTGTTCGAGGATGCGCGCGCCCGCGGCGCGAGCGAGCGCGAGGGCTTGAACGCGGTCGTCGATTGGCTGATCCGCGAGACCGCCAGCGGGTTGAACTGACGCAACGTCCGATCGCTCAGAGAGGATCATGGCGCGCACCAGCACGATGCCGGCGAGCGTTCGGGCGACCATCAGGTATGCGGTGCCCGGCGAAACCGCGCGGTTCTATCCCACCAACCGGGCGCGCTCCTACTGGCCCGCTGAGGAACACGAGGTCGAGATCTGCAATGTCAGGCCACAGGCTGAGCGCCTGTCGCTCGAACGACAGGGATTCGTGCTCCTCAGCGAACCCACTGCCGTGCGTCATTTCAGCGATGCCCGGGAGGTTCGCGAGGTCTACTACCCGGAGATCGCGGCACTGGTTGGCCGCCTGCTGGGCGCCGAGAAGGTCATCGTGTTCGGCGAAGTGGCGCGCAGCGACTCGGCCGCTACCGGCGATGGACAGCGGCCCGCGTACGGCGCGCACGTGGACTACGGGGAGCGCTCTGTTCGGCAATTCACGCACGATCTGCTTGGCGCGCGTGAGGCGGAGTCCTGGTTGCAGCGCCGGTTCGTCCTGATGAACGTCTGGCGCCCGGTCCGTACCGTGCTCCGCACGCCGCTCGCGGTGTGCGACGCCTCCACGGTCAGGCGCAGCGAGCTCAACGACAGCGAGGTTCACGGCGGCCTGAACGATCCGAACCGTCCGACTCTGTACGGCTATACCTTGAGTTACGGAGCGCAACATCGCTGGTACTACGTTCCGGCGATGGAACCGGGCGAGATCCTAGTGTTCAAGCTCTTCGATTCCGACGCCACCCGTGTACAGTGGACCGCGCACACGGCGTTCGATGATCCGAGTGCTGCGTCCGATGCGCCTGCACGCGAGAGCATCGAGATCCGCACCATTTCGTTCCTCTCCTGAGGAAGAAGGCTGCTGCTCATGCCAAGGATACTGCTGGCTCTCATGGCGCCACTGCTGCTCGGCGCCGCGGCTGCGACACAGCACGATGTGATGAGTGCCTCGGACGAATTCGATGCCGCCCAGCTGCACGGCGACCGGGCAACCCTCGAGCGTTACCTGGCTGGCGACATGATTTTCGTGCGAGGCTCCGGGAAGGTGACGGGGCGCGATGAGTTCATTGCAACGTTCACTTCACCCGGACTGAAGCTCGAGCCCTTCGAGGTCCTCGATCGGCGCTTCATCGCCCTGGGCAAGGATGCGGGCATCGTGGCCGGCGAGGCCATCCTGCGCGGCACCGAAGATGGCAAGGCCTTTGTCGAGCACATCCGCTACGCGGACACGTTCACGCGTCGCGAGGGGCGCTGGCAGGTCGTGTATGTGCAGGTCACGCCGCTGCCGACCTAGCGAGTGCCACAGCGAGAACCCACCATGGCGAGCGAGTACCTCAATGCCGACTTCACGCAACGGGTCGTGATCGACACGACCCGGCTGCCGTGGATTCCCAGTCCGTTGCCGGGTGTCGAACGGCGCATGCTGGATCGCATCGGGGGCGAAGTCGCGCGCGCCACGTCCATCGTTCGCTATGCACCGCTCAGCGTGTTCTCCGCGCACGAGCACGCGCTCGGCGAAGAGTTCCTGGTGCTCGACGGCGTGTTTTCGGACGAATCGGGCGACTTCTCCGCCGGCACTTACGTGCGCAATCCTCCGGGGAGCCGACACGCGCCCAGCTGCGCGGCCGGTTGCATCATCTTCGTCAAGTTGCGGCAGATGCCGAGCGAGGAGCGCGCGCGGGTCATCATCGCTACCGCCGAGCGCAACTGGAACACGGGTGACGTGCCAGGGCATTCGCGTGCCGTCCTCTACGAAGCGGTCGCGGGGAGCGAGCGAGTCCTGCTGGAGCGATTTGCGCCGGAGGTGTCGCTTGAAC
>Ga0126377_10001712_pt1 | contig 14581 bp, 10 predicted proteins | sample PanSoiMetPlot_22_FD_92647 | JGI IMG/M metagenome (GOLD analysis project Ga0126377, IMG submission 92647) | Tropical forest soil microbial communities from Panama - MetaG Plot_22 | ecosystem: Environmental > Terrestrial > Soil > Tropical forest > Bulk soil | place: Panama | collected 2016-02-17
CATCGAGAGTCCCGCAATCGCGCGGTTTTCGCGACCGGCGAGCAAGCGGTAATTCTTCTCGACATACGGCATGATGTCGGTCATGAAATCCTGAATGAACTCATCCGGTGGCGGAGCGCCGCTCGGCTGCGCGGCCGCCGGGGCCGGACCGCGATTAAACGGGCGAGTGTGTCCGGCGGGCATCACGATAATCATCGGTTTGGCTTTTTTAGCCGCGATCAGATTGTCGAGAATAAACCCGGCGCGCCCGACTGACGTCCATGAGTCGTCACAATCCCCTGCTCCATGCAACAGGTAAAAGACCGGGAACTTGCCCTGCCCCGATTCATAGCCCGGCGGCGTGTAGACGTGCATGCGGCGGAACTTGCCGAGCGATGTCGAGTAATATGTGACCGCTGCGACCGCGCCATGCGGGACGTTCTTTGTGTCCGAGTATTCCGAACCAGGCACGTGAACGAGGCTCCAGACGTTGTTGTTCGATTCGCTCACCAAAGGGTTGCGAGGGTCAATCACCGCCACGCCATTGACATCAAAGCGGTAGCGGTACGAACCGGGAGCAATCGGGCCGATGGTGAGTATCCAGGCGCCCATGGCGTCTAATGCCATCGATTGCCCAGCCCCCACGCCTGGGATGTCACTGCCTATAAGCTTGACATGTTCGTCCGCCGACGCACGCAACCGGAATGTGATCCGCCGGTCCGCCGAAACTTCAGGTGAGGTAACGATGGACTCCTGCATCTGCGGAGTCGCCGGAGCGGCGGACTGAGCCAATGCTGAAAAGACAAATATGGCAGCCATCAACAACACGGCGCCCGCGCGAACAGTTATCCTTCCATAATTCATTGGTCTGGTTCCTTTCTGTTTTAGGTTTCTCAATCCAATCGTTTATTGCATTCGCTGCCTGGCAAAATACTTTTCGAAGAACTCGAACCGCGCAGTGTCAGCAATGAGACGTGTTCCCGTCTTCTCGCCGAGTTCCATGGTGTTGTAGTCCTTGGCGCCGAAGGCCGGCCACCGCGGCAGCCCTTTGCCGTTGGGATCACCCGTCGTCGCAAAATTCACCCAGTACGCCATCATTGTTGCGGAGAGTTGGCGGTCTATCGACTCCCACGGGCGGTTCAGCTGTTTGAAATTGCCGAAGACGTAAGGCACTTCGGACGTGTGGAAAGCGCCGTATTGCGGCTGATCCGGCCAGGGAATGGCGCGGGAGAAGTAATAGGTCCATGCCTTAGCTTTGCTCGTTCGCCCGCGCTCGGCGGCCCAGAGGCTCATCGAGATCATGCCCTGCTCGCGCGCGCTCTGCTTCTGCGATACGCCAGACTGCGCGTCGTCATCAGAAGGATAAAACTTCAGGAACGCCTCGGCCAGATCGCCGAAACGCTGTTGCGCCTGTTTCATGAAGTCGTCGGCTTTGAGCTTGCCGTAAGTCGGCGACGCGCTGCCTTCATCGGCGGTCAGGCCGGTCAGCATCGGCGCGTCATTCTGTTTCCCCTGGGCAAAGATGGCGGGGATGTCGGCGGGCAGGGACCAGCCATCAACCACCGGCCCGAAGCGCATTCCGCCGCCAGTCAAATCCTTGGCCGACACTGCGCGCAATTCCCGGATTGAATGCGCGCCCTTCGATTCCGCGAACTTCACGCCCTCATTCTCCGTCTCCGCCAGGCTTCGCATTCGACGCCCAATGCCGGAGCCGCTTTCGGCAATCGCGCGATGAAACAACCCTTTTGCCAGCGGCGACGCAGTCAGCGCATGCACAGCGGAGGCCCCCGCCGATTGTCCGGCAATGGTTACGCGCTGCGGGTCGCCGCCGAAGGCAGCGATGTTCTTCTGCGCCCATTGCAACGCCGCTATCACATCGAGCAGGCCGTAATTGCCCGAAGCGTTCTGGCTCGATTCTTTAGTCAGTTCCGGATGCGTGAGGAACCCGAATACACCGAGGCGGTAGTTGATTGTGACGACGACCAATCCCTTTTTTGCCAATTCCGCGCCGTCATAGACCGCCACTTCGCCCGAACCCTCCGTGAATGCGCCGCCGTGAATCCAGACGAAAACGGGCCGACGCTCGCTGGCTGATTTCGCCGCCGTCCACACGTTCAGGCAGAGGCAATCTTCGCCGGCCTGGTTCTGCGCCATAAATTCCGCCGTCCATGGATTATGCGACCGGGCGAGATTCTGCGCGCAACTGTCAGAGAACTTGTCGGCCTTTCGTACGCCCTCCCATTTCGCAGGAGGCCGAGGCGGACGCCAGCGCAGGTCGCCGACCGGCGGCGCGGCGTAGGGAATGCCTTTGAAGACGCGCACGCCGGCAACCGAACTGGAGACGCCTTCGAGCAGGCCGCTCTCAACGCGCACAGCGTTATTGGCGACTCGCGTCGAGGCGGAAAGAGGCGCCAGCAATAACAAACAACAGCACAGACCGAAGAATTTCGTCATCGCATTTTTCTCCTTTACGCCGGCGCGGCGCTTTCCAGTTCCGATCATCACGCGTATGAAATGCGGCCGCGTGATTGTGAGACCGGAGACTGGCAGGACAAGTTGTTTAATCTCGACCGGAATTCAAAAGAAGTAGGATACATTTACAGCCAGACGCTTAATCAGTAAAGCGCCAACGGTATTTTTCTTCATTCTCGCTCTCCGAGGGTTCAATGAAAAGTTCGCCTCGCAATTCGGCGCGCGGCGCTGCCCGACGATCTGGGACGAGCCAGGTTGTTCGAGATCGCCATCACTGTTGAGGTAACAGAGCGCGATCAGACGACAAATAAGGTCATCTACAATAACCAGAACTTCGTTTTCGCGGCGAATACGAAATCGCCGGCGATCCGAAGACTTACTTCAATGAAGATGGGCCCGCGAAAGACCGCCTCGCTCGCGATTTCGCGAAGGGCGTGATCTCGACCATATTGGAAGGTTTTTGAGCTGAGGTAACAAAAGGCGGCGGTTTTGCCACACCGCCCCATAGAAAGGACACAATGCGCCGATTACCCGCAGGCTACCTAAATCCCGCCACTGCGAGCATGCGCTAAGACTGTCTTCGCAGACAGTCTTAGCGCGTAAAGTTCATTGCTTCAGAGCTTGCTCAATAGCCTTTACGACTTTTCCGCTTTCCGGTTCATCTTTGCTTGAAAAACGGGCGACGACCTTGCCGGCGCGATCAACCAGAAACTTGTTGAAATTCCATGAAATGGCGCCGCTGAATTCCGGGTTCGTCTCTTTGCTTGTTAGGAATTTGTAGAGCGGGTGAATTTTGCCTCCCTTGACAGAAATTTTCGCGAACATCGGAAAGGTCACGTTGTACTTCGTTGTGCAAAACGTTTTGATCTCTTCGTCCGTCCCCGGTTCCTGCCAGAAGAAGTTATTGGCCGGAAATCCCAATATAACCAGGCCCTGCTCTTTGTATTTCTCGTAGACGGACTCCAGGCCTTTATACTGCGGTGTATAGCCGCACTTGCTCGCAACATTGACCAGCAACAAGACTTTCCCGCTATAGGTGTCCAGCTTTACATCGGCGCCGTCGATGCTTTTCATAGTGAAGTCAAGCACCGATTTTTCAGTCATCTTCTCTCCTTCTTTCAGAGGATCTCCTCCGTCCCACGTCATGGCGATGGAGACGGAAGTAATAAGCAGAACGGCAAGCGCGAGCAGCATGATGTATTTCTTCATTCGTTTGCTCCGGAAATTAGTTTTATGTGTGGTTGGAAGCGGGGGCCCGTAAAAAGCCCACTTTATATACGGAGCTTTTCATCTGTCGGATTCATTCTGTGCCAATTGTGGGCGCCAACTTTTGAGACCTTCATCTTCCCAAATCGACCTCTCATTGCCAAAAAAGAAATTTCACTCGCTAATAATTACAAAAATGTCGGCTGTACTTCTGTAGGCGGGATGATCACTAACACTGAGAGTCGCCGTCCGGCGTGGCTTCAGGATAATCATCGAGCTCGCGAACTCCGACGCCCATGCGGTGTTGGCGAGGAACGTATCGGCTGCCGTATAGGAGTTTCACGCGGTATGCTAACCTGCCGAAATGGAGGCGCCTGAGATGGTAAGGAGAGCCAGCGCGTGAACGTGGCGACAGCGATTTTTGCGCTAACTTATATTCTAGTCTCTCTAGGAGAAAACAGCCCGCGCAAGTTGGACCGTCCGACGGCGGCGCTGTTGGGCGCGGTGTTGATGGTCATGACAGGTTCTTTGACCCGCGCCGAAGCGGCTGCCGCTCTGGACTTCAGCACACTGGCGGTCCTCTTTGGCATGATGGTCCTCATGACAGTGTTGATGCAAAGCGGGCTACCGACCTGGTTGGCTCTCAACGCGCTCGGCCGATGCCGCAGCCCGCATGCGTTGCTTGCGTTGGTTGTTTTTAGCGCGGGACTCGCTTCGGCGTTGATGCTGAATGACACGGTCTGCTTATTGGGCACGCCTTTGCTGTTGGAGATCACTGAACGGGCGAGAATACCAGCGGTCCCATTTCTTCTGGCGCTGGCGACCAGCTCCAACATCGGCAGCGCAATGACGCTGACCGGCAACCCGCAGAATATTATCATCGGACATGCTTCCGGCTGGAGTTGGTCGGGCTTTGCGATTCGAATGGCGCCGATCGTCATGCTCTGCCTGATAGTCAATTGGCTGACGCTCGAAGCGCTTTACCGAAAATCGCTCGCATCGATGGGCGCGCAATGGGACGGGCAGTGGCGGCAGTCCGCCTCTCATAACGTGGTCGTACACCGTGCCCTTGCCTTCAAAAGCGTATGCGTATTTATCGGACTCATCCTCGCGTTTTTGATCGGTGCGCCGATGGATTTGGCGGCGGTAACGGCCGCGACGGCGCTGCTGGTTTGGGCGAACCGTCCTCCCCGAGAAGCGTTGAAAGCAGTCGATTGGTCATTACTCCTATTCTTCGCCGGGCTCTTTGTGGTCGTTGCGGGCTTCGTGAAGGCGGACCATTATCTGCTGGAGCGATGGACAGCCGCTTTGGGCGCGCAAGTGAGATTAACCGTCGTCGCCCAAGTCAGCCTCGCGACGCTCATCGGAAGCAATCTGTTTTCCAATGTGCCCTTTGTGCTCATCATGAGCCCCTGGGTCAAGCAGATGAGCCATCCTCAGTTCATCTGGATGCTACTGGCGCTCACCAGCACGTTCGCTGGAAATCTCACGCTGTTTGGCAGTGTGGCGAATGTGATTGTCGCCCAGGGCGCACAGGCAAGAACCCCACTTGGTTTCATAGATTTCCTTCGCGCAGGCGCGCCTATTACGCTGATCACTACCGCCGTAGGAGTTCTGTTATTGTGGGCCTTCTGGGTGTGGGGATGGCTGTAAGACGTCGCTAGAACAGATTCGCGAAACCGTCAGGCCAAGACGCCCTGATTTTCGAACGCCCGTGAATAAAGGCGACCCGCTCGACATAGAAATTGCTCTGCCTGGCGTTCGGTCATCGATTCAGTCCGCAATTCTGCGTGAGTCCGCCTTGGGCCGTGGCGGTGAGAGCGCCCATGGGTAGTAGCGGGCGGTTCGACGGCAATAGTCCTGATAAGCCTTTCCATAAGTTCTACGTAAAAAATTCTCTTCCTGAAGAATCTGGTAATGAACGCCGGCGGCGAGGATCAGAGCCAATAGCAGAAATCCGAGCGTACCGTTAATCAGAAACGTCCCGAAGGCGTAAAGATCGATGGAGACAAAGATCGGGTTGCGCGAGAGCGCGAACATCCCGGTCGTCACCAAACCGCCTGGCGTCTTCGCGTCAATGCCGATTCGCCACGACGCGCCGAACGAGGCCAGCGCCAGAATGAAAACCGCGACGCCGCAAGACGCCAGCGCGAGGCCGGCGATCTGCGATGACAACGAGGGCAGGAACCGCCGCTGCATAGGCGCAGGAAAGACTCGCCAGTCGAGCGCCAGGGATGCGGCAATGATCTCAGTCGTCCAAATCGCGAAGATCACAAGGAATCCGACCTCGACCACGCGCCGCAGCCCACCTTTGCCAGCGCCGAGCGCGAAAGGGTTGATGTTTCCGCCAAGGCGCAGGTGTAGGATTCTTCCCACGAAGACGAGAAGTAGGACGACCAGCGCAGCCAGTTGGAAATAACCGAAGAAAGCGTTCATGTAACTATCATCTCACGATCATTGCGCCTGAGCGCCATTCCCGCCGTCACAGCAACTCCCCGACGCGTCGGAAGCCTTCGTCGAGAAGCAGCGCGATGTGTTCGTCATCAAACGCGTAATAGGCGATCTTGCCCTCCTTCCGGAAACGCACGAGCCGCATCTGCCTGAGCGCCAGTAGACTATGCGAGACGGCTGATTGCGAGACGCCTAGCAAGTTGGCCAGATCGCAGACGCATAGTTCTTCGCGCGAGAGCGCAAAGGCGATCTTGACGCGCGTCGGATCGCCGAGCAGCTTGAAAGTTTCGGCGAGAGCCGTCACCACCTGATCCGACTTCATTGCGCGCTGAACGCGTTTCACTTTGCGCTCGTCCATGAACTCGATCTGGCAGGCGTCCGCGATTGACTTCCGGCTCGGTGCGGCCATTTACATCCCCTGAATATATGAACAACTGTTCAGGTGAGGGGGTAGGATAAATCAGGGAGTCATGTCAGTCAATTCGACAAACTTTAAGCTGTTTTGGTAAGTCTGTGGGGGGCGTGGTCGTCGTAGAGCAAAGCCAGGGGAACGTTGTCTGCTTCAGGAAAGTTTTCCTTCTAATTCCTCAACCTTTCCAGTTCGATTGGCCAGAATCGCCACTTCGGTCAGCAACTCTGCCGGCTCAACCGGCTTGGGGAGATGGGACTCGTAGCCGACGGAGCGCGCGCGCCGGCGGTCTTCCCGACGCCCATAAGCCGTCAACGCAATGGCCGGTATGTGCCCGCCGCGCTCGCTCTCCCGCGCGCGTAATTCCTTGATCAGCGCGTAACCGTCTTCCCCCGGCATACCGATGTCGGAGATGAGAACGTCCGGACGCCATTCGTCGCAGGCGGCCAGCGCCTCCGTCGCGGAGACCGCAGTCCGCACTTCAGCGCCGCCATGGACGAGCATCATTGTTATAAGCTCACGCGCATCGGCTTCGTCATCCACAAACAGCGCGCGCACACCCTCGAGCGATGGCGGATTTTCGGGCGCCAATCTCACATCCGCCGCCCTGCCGCGCGGCTCATCCGGCGAAACGGCGCGGCCCCGTGTGATCGGCAGCGCGACCGTGAAAGTCGCGCCTTTGCCAAGCCCATCGCTCGCGGCGTGAATCGTCCCGCCGTGCAGTTCGACTATGTGACGCACGATGGCCAGTCCCAGTCCCAATCCGCCATGCCGGCGGCTCGTCCCGCTGTCCTCTTGCCGGAAGCGTTCAAAGACGTAAGGCAGGAATTCCGGCTTGATCCCCTGCCCGTTGTCGGCGACGACGATCTCGATGTATGAGTCGACGCGCTCAAGTCTTACCTCCACACGCCCGCCTTTTGGCGCGAATTTAACCGCATTGGAAAGCAGGTTCCATACGACCTGTTGCAGCCGCTCCGGGTCACCCGTCACTGTTTCCGCCGTCGCGTCTAGCAGTGCGCTCAAGTGAATCCCCTTCGCCTCCGCAGCCGGGCGGACCGTTTCGACGGCGGCCTCGATGATCGAGCTGAGTTGGAGCGGGGAGACGTCCAGACGTAGCTTGCCGGCGATGATGCGCGAGACGTCGAGCAGGTCATCGATGAGCTGATTTTGCGACCTGGCGCTGCGCACTATGGTTTCGAGCGCGCGCGCGGCATGCGCGGCGTCGAGGCGGCCCGCGCGCAGCATCATCGCCCAGCCGTTAATCGCGGTAAGCGGAGTCCGCAGTTCGTGCGAGACGGTGGAGAGGAACTCATCTTTTAGCCGGTTGGCGACCTCGGCCGCGCGCCTCGCGTCTCGCTCACTGGCCAGAAGCTGTTGGCGTTTCACCAGCAGCGATAACCGCGCCTGGCTCAGGATGGAAATCGATATGCCGATGCCCAGGAAAAGGATCACTTCTATTCTCTCCGCGCCGTAGACGCGTAACGTGTAAAGCGGCTCGATGAAGAAGTAAGCGCCGAGGAGCGCGCTGAGCGCGGTCGCCAAAAGCCCCGGGCCCAAACCACCGTACCACGAGGCCACCACAACTGAGATTGTGAACACCAGAAGCGGGGCTACGTCGTCGAGAGTTGAATTAAGCAGAAACCTGGCAGTGAACGCGACCGCTGTTGCCGCGATCGCTACGAAATATCGCAACGACTTGGAAGGCAATGCGAACATGTATTTCATTCTTATTCTAGACCCGGGAGATGTGCGGGTCTATCTATGGAGAGGTTTCGGACAAAAGCGACCTCTCCGCCTTGCGCTTTCGCCAGGCGCCATGGCCGAAATCCTTATCTGGCGCGCTGAAAGCGAATCAATGTAAGGGTTTATTGAGACTGATCGCCGGTTTGACTGAAAGGGGCGCCCTGCAGATGTCGCTCCTGCCAAAGCCTGCGGACAGATTCAGGGTTGAAATATTTCTTCTTGTAAATAGTTCGGGGCTGAAGCGTAGTAGCGTGTGATATCTCACATCAGTCGAAAATCAACCATTACACTTGCGACGGCGAATTCTTTCATAGCCCAGAAAACTTTACAGAGGGAAAAAATATTGAATGCGTGATGACAAAAAAAATTGGCTGCCGATAAACACATCGATCCATGTGGAATCGCGTATGGAGGCGGCGCCAGGTATAATGACGATCATCAGCTTCAATTAAAAATCAGAGGGGGACATATATGTCTCGCGTAATTGGACGAAGCAACTCCCTGCGGAAGTCTACCCTGAAACTCCGACAGCGGGGCAAGGCATTGGCGCTGAGCGTCTCTTTGGGTTTGCCGCTCCTTACCGCTTATCCGCAGACGGTCTCTTTTGTCGCGCAGCAGGGCCCGCCGCCGGGCGCACAGGCCCAGGTCGCATACTTTCCCGCTAATGCGGCGGCGGATGGCGCTCGACTTCCTGATCTCTCCTCGCTGGACATCCCACTGTTGATCAGCGACAGCGACCGCCTGGGGGCCGCCATGCATTTACGTCTGCCCGAATACACATACATCCAGACGCGGCTTTCACGCGAACTCGATCAGCGGGGCAAGCTGGTTGAACGCGTCAGCGCATACGAAGCCTATCCGGTCAAAGTCCTGGGGACTCGCCGCCATGTCATCAGCCTGATCAGTGAGGACGGGGCGCCGATTTCGCCGAAGCGCCTGAAAAAGGAAAGGGAGCAGGCGGCAAAAGAAATAGAAACAGCCGAACGCGAAAGCGCCCTTCAGGTTGACGGCGCGCCGACAGCCGACGCGGACAAGTATGTCACCGCGGGGATCGGAGTGAGTCAGGCCGGGGACGGCGTGTGGATCGGGGTGTCGCAATTCCTGCGACAGTGCCGGTTCGGCGCGCCTCGCTACGACCGGCTGGATGACCGCGATGTGATCGCGCTCGACATTCGCCCCTGCGCCGGCGATGTGAGCGATCCGCGCGAGCGGTACCTGACCAGAATGGCTGGGGTTGTTTGGATAGACGCTGTGGACAAAGTGGTCGCCCGCCTTGAAGCATGGCCGGCGTCAGAAACAGAGCGGACGCCCCCCTCCACACATCCGGACGCGGAAACGCTCGTTTACGAACAGATGCGCCTGCCGAACGGACTGTGGGTTCCCAAACGAATTCGTCTCAATGCCATCGGCAAAGCTACGCTATTCAATGGAACCGATAAAGACATGACATTCGAGTTCAGCCAATATCAGCGATTCAACACAGAGGTCAAAGATCTCCAGCAGATGACTCTGAAACTGAAACCCTAACCGTAAGGCAAAACGAAACGGCAACCCGCAGTCGAAGAATCGATGCGGGTTGCCGTAAAGAATTGGTCCCGGTTTGCTAATCGGTTTCGTTAAGGGCGCCGATGGGTCGATGAATTGCGGGACTGAAATGTGGCGGCGCTTATCGCCCGATCTGCGCCACTACTGTCACGACTTCCGGTTCGACGGCGTTTTGCGTGATTACGTCGCGCTTCTTCGCCGCTTCGCGCTCGGTTTTCGACTTCAAGAGCCCATATCCTTCTCTGCTCTCTCCATCAAAAATCTGCGCGAGGAAGTACTGATTGCCGTAACGACGGAAAACCAGCCTCGCCTGCGAATCGCCCTTGCCGGTAACACTATTGACATTGAAGTTGGCCGCCTCGCTGTTGTCCGCGCTGCGAATGATCAATGTGTCAGCGGTGTTGCCGTTAAAGAGCCGGCTGACAGTATATTTGCCAGACTTGAACTCTTTATTGCCAACCGTGAAATCGAATGGGATGTTTGCCTTGACCCTACCGCTGAGGCCCGCAAACCCGATAATCGACATGGGAAGGATAAGTGTCAGTGTGGCGGCAATGCTCAGTAACTGCTTTTTCAAAATAACCTCCGTTTGGTATGTTCGCAGCGACTAAAATCTTTAGCCGCTGATTTTTATCTCTATAAGATGCGCAATGGCATCCCTTCTCCTGAATGTAGTGTTTCAAACACGACTCTCCCACTTACGCTCGCCGCGACCGTGATGTTTCAATCTTGATGCTTCTTCACGCTTCTTTAAGGGCGGGGCGCGCGCTCCACCATTGATAATTGGTTATGGGAATGCGCGCGCATCCAATATTTTTGAATGGAGTGTAGGTTTGCTTACTACTCAGTTTCCGCTCGCGGTTCTCTTGCTCTCTTCTCCACCGGCAGACCGGCTTCCCGCCATGCTGTCCAGCCTCCGGTGAGGGCGCGAGCTTTCTTCCATCCGGCCTGTCTGAGTTCCTGCGCCACACGGGCGCTGGTCGCTTCGTTCGTTCAGGCGCAGTAGGCGACCAGCCATGCCTCTCGTTTAAGGCCCAGTTCTCTCGCGCGTTCGGCCACATGGTCGGGCGGCATTCGCTCGGCCCCCTTAGCTTGAAGGTCGTCTTCTTCAAAGCTGCGTTCGGTGCGCGCGTCGAGGATCGTAACCGGCTCTTTCACCCGCAACAGGCGGCGTAATTCATCGAGTGAGATTCTTTGCGGTCCGACTTGCGCGCCATCGCCTTCCGCGCCGAGTTGGCGCGACGCTGTGTCGTTGGTCGAGTCGCCGCCATCCGTACCTCCAGATGAAGTCGTAGAGTCCGCGCGTGAAATGAGGGCCAACGGCTGAGCTTCACGCGGCCCCTCTTGCGGGATACGAGCATCCACTTGCGCAGATGTCGGCCCGCCGTCGCCATCAGCGCGCTCGCCGCGCGCCCTCTTGCGCGCGATTTGCGCCAGCAGCATGGGCGAGCCGCCGTGTAGCACGACTGAAACGAGCACTACCAAAGAGCAGATCGCGAACAGATGTTCGCCGCCGGGCAGCCCGGCGAAGACCGGCAACAGAACCAGCAGCAGTGAACTCAATCCGCGCGGCCCGAACCAGGCGATCAACAGGCGCCCGCGCATGTCTACGTTTGATCTTATCAGCGACAGGAGGTAAACAGGTGTTCTTATCAGGACTGTGATCGCCGTAAATAACAATGTCGCGCCGTCGATTACTGTAAGCCCGGTCCATATCACATAGCTTCCCAACAGCACGAAGGTAAAGAGCAGCAGCATCTCAGCGGTCACTCCGCCGTATTCGATGAAGCAATCACAGAGTTCCACGTCAAGGGCCGCTATCGTCATCCCGGCGGCGAACGCGGCGAGGAACCCGCTGCCATGCACGGCTTCGGCGGCGGCGTAGGCGGTGAACGCGACGCCGAGGGAATAGAGCGATTCATAGTCGCGCCGCACGCCGATACGCCTTCTTATCAAATCCAGAGCCGCCACCCCAAGCAGCCCGATGAGTATTCCCGCGCCAGGTCCGAGGATGAACAGATCGAGCCCGAGTTTGGCAATATCAGCGCCGGTGAGGGGAGAGCCATGACTGAGGAACGCCATGGCGATGATTACTACCGGCAACAGCGCGACGTCGTTGAGGCCGCTCTCAAGTTGCAGCGCGTGGCGCGCGTCCTCGGGAATGTCACGGCGGCGAAGAAGCCCGCGCAACAGCACAGGGTCGCTGGAGGCGAGCGCCGCGCCGAGAATCGCGGCGCCAGGCGCTGGGAGCCTGAGTATCAGCCATCCGGCGAGCGCAATGAGGGCGGCGGTGAGCAAAGTCCCCGGCCCGAGTAGCCGAAGCGCCAGCGCGCCGCGGCGCTTCACTTCGGTGATATTGAGCGAGACGGCGTCAGTAAAGAGCACGAGCGCGAGACTCAACGTGGCTACTACGCGCAACGCCGCGGAGTCTAGTTCGATATTGAGTACGCGGAGACCGAAGTGGCCGAGCGCCGCGCCAAGCGCTAGAAACACCGCGACCTGCGGTAGCCCGCTGCGCTCAATCAACCCCGAAAGCAAAGCGGAAACGATAATGACAATGCCTATGATCGCGAGCGCGGCGGCCAACGATTCGGCGCTAAATGTGTTCATCCTCTACCTCGATGGTTAGCGTTTGCGGCAAAGAACGCGTCAATAGAACGCGGACGAGCGCGGATCATCGCGGATAAAATCAACAAAGATCAACTTCAATCCGCTCGATTCGCGTCATCCGCGTTCTATGAATCCGTACGCTGATCTGAAAACCGCGCCATATGAAGTAGTTGATTTTTTCCGGCGCGATCTCGACTGTCGGCTCACGGCTGCTCGCCGGTGTTCGGGCGGTTGACGAGGCTCAGGATCGCGATCGCCAGTTCATCAGGATCGACCGGCTTGGCGACGTGCATCTGGAAGCCCGCCTTCAAAGCGCGTATCCGGTCCTCGACCCGCGCATAGGCCGTGAGCGCCACCGCCGGGATATAAGCGCCGCGCGCCTTCTCCCACTCGCGCACGCGTCGAATCAGGCTGTAGCCATCTTCGTCCGGCATTCCTATGTCGGTCACCATCACATCGGGTCGCCACTGGGGTGGAGTCGCGGTAATCAGCTTGTAAGCTTCCTCGGCGGAACTGACGGCGAACACGTCTGCGCCGTACTGCGAAAGCGCCAGCTTGAGCAATTCGCGCGCATCGTCCTCGTCATCAACCACCAGCGCGCGCATGCCCTCGAGTTCCCTCGATCTCTTGACCGTAACAGGCGCGCCCCTGGCTTCCCCGAGCGGCGTGGCGACGGCGCGGACCGGAAGCGTAACTGTGAAAATCGCGCCCTGGCCTTCGCCGGGGCTCGCGGCCTCAATCGTTCCACCATGCAACTCGACCAGGTATTTGACAAGCGCCAGGCCGAGGCCGAGGCCGCCGTGCCTTCTGACGCTCGACGCGTCGAACTGGCGGAAGCGGTCAAAGACATAGGGCAGAAAATCAGGTCTGATGCCTTTACCAGTGTCGCGCACGATGATGCAAATATGCGGGTCTATGCGCTCCAGGCGAACTTCGACGCGGCCTCCCTGCGGGGTGAACTTGACTGCGTTCGAGAGCAGGTTCCAGACCACTTGCTGCAAGCGAACGGGATCGCCGGTGATCTGACCGATTTCGGAGGGGAGATTAGTTTCGAGCGAGATCTCTTTAGCGTCCGCCGCCGGGCGGATCGTCTGAGCCGCCTGCTCGATCACCGATACCAGGTCTACCGGACCGAGCTCGAGCCTGAGCTTGCCGCTGATGATGCGGGCCGTGTCGAGCAGGTCATCAATCAGTTGCGCCTGCGCCTTTCCGCTACGCTCGATGACTTCCGCCGCATGCCTGACTTCTTTGGCATCCAACCCGCCGTGGCGCAGCAGAACCGCGTATCCGAGCATTGCGTTCAAAGGCGAGCGCAATTCATGCGACACGAGGGCGAGAAATTCGTCCTTGGCGCGTGTCAGGCCCTCGGCCGCTTCGCGCGCGGCCTGCTCGCGGGCGAGCAGTTCTTCGCGTTCGGCTTCCGCCTGCTTGCGATCGGTAATGTCCATATTCGTTCCGATCATGCGCAACGGCGTTCCTTGCGCGTCATAGAAGACGCGGCTCCTCGCCTCAATCCACCTCACATCGCCGGTGTCAGCGCGCACTATCCGATACTCCATTTGCCACTGCGGAAGCTTATTTTCCAGAGCTTCCCGGATGCTCGCCTCGCATGCGGGGAGGTCGTCCGGGAGAACGTGTTCACGCCAACTCTCATACGCGCCGCCAAAGCCGTCCGGAGACAGGCCGAATAGAGCATTCAACTTCTCTGTCCAGACGATCTTGTTTGTGGGGATGTCCCAATCAAATGATCCGATGTGGCCCACCTTCTGCGCCAGATCCAATCGCTCTTCACTCACCCGCAACGATTCCTCGGCCTGCATGCGCGCCGTGATGTCAGTGTGCGCGACGACGGCTCCGCCGCGCTCGCCGAACAGCGGCGTGGCCGACATCAGGAACCATCGCTTATCGTTCGGCGAGTGGCAGGGATATTCAATTGTGAAATTGACGCGCGCGCCGTCCAGCACCGCCTGAATGCCATTCAGCGATTCCCTTATCTGCCCGTCGCCCCGCTCCTGGGCGCGGCGGCAGACGCCCAGGTAATTGACGCCCACGCTGTCGGCAATGGCCTCGCCGCCGTTCTCTCGCGCGAAACGTTTCCAGGCCTCGTTAACGGCGATGATGTTTCCGTCTCCGTCGAGCACGGCGATGTTGGCCGCAATTGAATCG
>Ga0126377_10001713_pt1 | contig 14581 bp, 15 predicted proteins | sample PanSoiMetPlot_22_FD_92647 | JGI IMG/M metagenome (GOLD analysis project Ga0126377, IMG submission 92647) | Tropical forest soil microbial communities from Panama - MetaG Plot_22 | ecosystem: Environmental > Terrestrial > Soil > Tropical forest > Bulk soil | place: Panama | collected 2016-02-17
ATGAGGTACGCACTAGGCTTGGCACTCACGCTGTTCGCCCTGGGCGCGGTCGCGCAGGACCGGCCGCCTTACGGCTCCGAGATCGGGATCGATCTCGCCAAGAAGATCGCCGCGGGCGCGAACGCGGAATCGAAGAAGAACGGCTGGCGCATGGCGATCGCGATCGTCGACAACCACGGCTTCCTCGTGTACTACGAGCGCATGGACGACACGCAGACCGCGAGCGTCGACGTCGCCGTCGACAAGGCGAAGGCGGCGGCGATGTTCCGCCGCCCGACCAAGGCGTTCGAAGACGGCATCGCCAAGGGACGCAACGCCCTGCTCGGCCTGCGCGGAGCGACGCCGATCGAAGGCGGGCTGCCGATCATGTCCGGCGGCAAGGTCATCGGCGGGCTGGGCGTGAGCGGTGCGGCCTCCAACGAGGACGCGGAAGCCGCCGCGGCAGGGCTGAAGGCAGCCGGTCTCTAAGCAGATCGCACCAATGAAAACGGCGCCCTCGGGCGCCGTTTTTGTTTTCCCCCGGAAAGGTTACTTCATCCGGTCCTTGATCTTCGCCATGGCGCCGCGCGCGCATTCCTCGTCGAAGTTGCCGCCGGGAGCGCCCGAGACTCCCAGCCCGCCGATGGTGGCGCCGTTGTGCATGACCGCGATACCGCCCTGGGCGTAGGTCACGTTGGGCAGCTGCGTCTGCGGCACGGTGCTCGGCGCCGCCTTCGCCATGCGGTCGGCCATCTGCTTCGTGGTCTCCTCCTTGCGCGCGATGCCCAGCGACGCGATGCTGTACGCCTTGTAGTAGGCGTTGTCCGTCGAGTGTATCGGCGCGCCGTCGCCGCGCAGGTACGCCTGGCGCACGCCGTCGGTGTCCACCACTACCGCGACCACCTTGTAGCCGTTCTTGGCGCAGATCGCGACCGACTCGCCGACCAGCTCGTTGGCGAGCGCCGCCGACAGCTTCTCCGAATGGATGATGCCCTGCGCCGCGGCAAGGCCGGAAGCGGAGGCGAGCGCCAAGCCTCCCAGGACTGCGGAAATTCGATGCATGTTTTTCTCCTCTGAGTGTGGGTCTGACTCCCCGGGGTGACGATACGCCAAAACACCGCGGGCCGAAAGCGCCGCGCATCGCTCTTCCACTACAATCCGTCCGAAAGGAATATTTCGATGAGCAAAGTGTTGGCCGCCGTCCGGACCGGCCCGAGCCGGATCGAGATCCGCGAGTTCGCCATGCCGGAGATCGCGGAGGACGCCGCGCTCATGAGAATGGAGGTCGCCGGCATCTGCGGCACCGACGTCAAGCTCTACAAGACGCCGCCGTCAGCCGCGCCGGTGATCATGGGCCACGAGAACATCGGCGTGATCGCCAAGGCCGGCCGCGAGTTCACGCGCCGCAAGGGCTTCAAGGAAGGCGACCTCGTCTTCGTCGAGCATTACGTCATGTGCGGCAAGTGCGAGTGGTGCCACGCCGGGCAGTACCGCCACTGCGAGAACACCGACTGGCGCAAGAACCCCGACGCGATCCGCTACGGGTACACCTCGGCCGAGCGCGCGCCGCACCTCTGGGGCGGCTTCGCGCAGTACGTCTACCTGCCGTGGAACGCGGTCGTGCACCGCGTTCCCGCAGGCGTCACCCCCTTCGGCACGTGATGCACCACCGCGTTCCACGGCAGGTACACGTATTGCGCAAACCCGCCCCACAGGTGCGGGGGCTTCTCGTCCGAGGTGTAGCCGTAACGGATGGCGTCCGGGTTGGTGCGCCAGTTGGTGTTCTCGCAGTGCCGGTACTGCCCCGCGTGGCACCACTCGCACTTGCCGCAGCTCACATAGTGCTCGACGAAGACGAGGTCCCCCTCCCGGAAACCCTTGCGGTTGGTGAACTCGCGCCCGGCCTTGGCGATGATGCCGATATTCTCGTGGCCCATGATGGTGGGCTTGGTTGTCGGCGGATGCTTGTAGAGCTTGACGTCGGTGCCGCAGATGCCGGCGACTTCCATCTTCATCAGCGCGGAGTCCTCCGGAATGTCGGGCATCGGGTATTCGCGGATCTCGGTCCGGCTCGGACCCGTCCGCACCGCCGCCAGCACTTTCTCTGCCACGTCGAATTCCTCCGCTCATCAAGGCGCCTCGTCGAGGCAGCGGTAGCTAGCACCCCGGCCCGGCCGAGCGCAATTTCCAGGCTGGAGGCCTATATTTGTGGCCGGAATTGCCGTGAGCCCGCGATGACCAATGCCGACACCGCGCTGCAGGACTGGCTGGCCGGAACCGATGCGTCCGGCGAGCGCGCCGCCGGCGCGAGGCCGCGCCTGATCGGGTTCGTCAAGCGGAGCGCGGAGCATTCGGAGGCGCTCGAGCGCGTGCGGGCATGGACGCGCGCGCGTTTCTCACTCGCCGACGACGCCGTCATCCTCGTGTCCGAGGTCGCGTGCAGGCTCGCCGGCTGTCCGCCGGTCGAAACCGTGGTTGTTTTCTGGGTCGAGGAGAAGCGGCATCATTTCAAGGTTTTCAAGCCGGTCGCCGACGTCGCCATGGACGACCTCCCGTTCGGCTGGCTGCGGAGCGCACTGGTCGTCCCCGAGGGAGCGGATTGCGACTGCTGCTGAGCGCCGAGAGGCATACGGGGGACCATCTGCCGCATTTGCGGCCGCCTCGATGGCTTCCGCGCGCGCCCGCGGCGCTCCATACTGGGGAACCGGCCCGATCAGCGGGCCTTTTGTCGGACGGAGCGTGGACGGAGAGGCATGACGAAATTTTCTGCAAGGCGCCTGATGCTGGGCGCGGTGGCCGCCCTGGCGGCGATCATCCAGGCGGCACCCGGCCGCGCCGAGACCTATCCGTCACGCCCCATCACGGTGATCGTTCCGTTCGCGGGCGGCAGCGCGAGCGACGTGGTCACGCGCATCATGCTCAACAAGATGAGCGCCAACATGGGCCAGCCGATCGTGGTCGAGAACCGCCCGGGCGCCGGTGGCAATATCGGCACCGCCTATGGTGCGAAGGCTGCGCCCGACGGCTACACCTGGATCGCCAGCGGCTCCGGCCCGATGGCCGCGAACAAGACGCTCTATCACGATCTCGGCTACGATCCCGAGAAGGATTTCGAGGCGGTCTCGCCGTTCGCCTTCTTCACCATCGTGGTCGTGGCGAGCACCAAGCTGCCGGTGAAATCGCTCCAAGAGCTCATCGCCTATGCCAAGCAGCACCCGGGCGAGCTCAACTACGGCTCGGTCGGAATCGGCAGCTCGCAGCACCTCGGCGGCGTCTATTTCGAGCAGGTCACCGGCACCAAGCTCACCCACGTGCCCTATCGGAATATCTCGCAATACGGCCCGGACATGATCGCCGGCACGGTGCCGCTCGGCTTCCAGTGGCTGCCGAACGTGCTCGCGCCGCTCAACAGCGGCGGCGCGCGGCCCCTCGCGGTCGCCGGCAAGAGCCGCCTGCCGGCCTTGCCCAACACGCCGACCACGATCGAGGCAGGATTGCCCGACTATCAGGCCTCCGGCTGGTTCGCGATGCAGTTGCCGCACGGCACGCCGAAGGAGATCGTCCATCGCGTCAACAAGGAGATGGCGGCCGCAATCGCGGATCCGGAGGTGCGCCAGCGCTTCGAGCAGCAGGGTGCGGAGGCCAAGGTCATCTCGCCCGAGGAGGCGACCAAATTCGTGTCGGATGAGATCGTGAAGTGGCGCGGGATCATCACCAAGGCCGGCATCCCCAAGATCGACTGAGCGCGGCGCGGGCCGCGCCCGCCAGGGGACGGGAGATGGCGAAGCAGAGCGAGGGCGAGGATCTCACCGGCGTCTGGAATGGGCTCTACAGCTATCCGGACGGGCTCTCGGTCACGTTCGTGGCGACGCTGATCGAGAGCGGCGGCCTGCTCTCGGGCACAACGCATGAGCCTTGTGTCGGCGTCGGCGCGCCCGGCGTCACGCTCTATGCCTCGCTCGCCGGCGGCCGCGATGGACACGCCGTGCACTTCCGCAAGACCTATGACGGTTCCGTGCCGGGCTACCGTATGGTCGACTATGCAGGCACGCTCAACGCCGAGGCGACCGAGATCGAGGGCCGCTGGACGGTCCCAGGCGTCTGGTCGGGGAAATTCATGATGATCCGCCCGCGCCGCACGGAGGCGACGACCGAGCGCAAGGTGTCCGAGCGCGCGTGATCGGACGGTTCGAGCGGCGCGCCGAGAATGGTCGCTTGCCGGCGTTGACAGCAACGCCGTGAGAGGCCGATCATCCGGGGTGACCCGTCCCCGGAAACTCCCATGCGATCGACCACGTCCGCCGCTCTCGCGATCTCGATCGGCGTTGTCTCGATGTTGGGTTCCGCCTGCGCGGGCGAGGCCGCGGGCACCGAGCGTGCGATTCTCTACGAGGAGAATCGGACGCCGACCGGCGCGCAATACGACGGCGCCGCGACATGGACCGCCGAGGCGATCTCGCCGGGCGCCGAACGGATTCCCGCCGTGCGGGCGTGCATCACGATTCCTCCACGCGGCCTCAACATCGCGCTACTGCTGCAGCCCCGTTTCGTCTCCGCTCGCGCGCCCGACTATGTCATCTCGATCAGCTTGAACGCGCCGAACGATTTTCCGCCCGACGCCGTTCCACGGCTGGCCGGCCTGCTGATGAAGCCGGCGGCGACCGCCCACGGCGCGCCAATCACCGGCGATTGGCTCAAGGTCGCGAACAATCGGTTCGAATTGAGCCTCTCCCCGCAACGCTCCGACTTCGGGCGCAACGTTCAACTGCTGAAGGCGCAAGCCTGGCTCTCGCTCGCCATCGTCTATCGGGACGGACGGCGCGCCATCGTGGCGGTCGAGAAGGGATCTTCCGGCACGCGCGCGATGCGGGCCGCGTTTGCGGCATGGGGTGCGTCGGCGGCGCCTCGACCGGACGCGGCTCTTCCACCGGGCGCGTCGCCCAAGGATCAGGCGACCGGCTGCGACGCCGTCGTGTCACGGGACGAGGAATTGCGGATGCGTGCGCTCGAGTTGTCGACCGACGATCGTCGCGCAGTCGCCGACCGGCTCGCGCAGCATGCGCCGGACGCCGTTGACACCGCGACCGCCGAGGGAAGATCATTCCCACCGACTCCAACAGCGGGAGGCAGATCGTGAATATTCAGCAGCAGTCGAAGAAGCCGCAGGTGGCGATCATGAATGCGGTCCACGATCTGCCCGTGCTGGTGGCCCGCGACAGGGGATTCTTCAAGGACGAGGGTCTCGACCTCGACTTCGTCACCACCCCCGGGATGGCGCAGGTCACGACGTCCCACCTGGTGAAATTCGACTCGATCTTCGATCGCCCGCTCGACTCGGTCTACAACGAGGGCGGCATCGACCAGTACCGGATGTGCGAATGGGGCATCATGAAGCGCGCCGTCGAGGCCGACACCGGCGGTCTGCGCGGACGCAAGATCGTCGCGCTCGGCGCCTCGATGTCGAAATTCGCCATCGTGGTGGCGCGCGAGTCGAAATACTACGAGCCCGAGAGGCTCAAGAACCAGCTGATCGCGGTGACGCCCAACAACGGCTCGCACTTCACCACGCTCAAGATCATGGAAGGGTTTCTCGCCCCGGAGCACATCAAGACGACCCATGCGGGCTCGATGCTCAAGCGGCTCGAGGCGGTGCAGGGCGGCAATGTCGCGGCAGCGAGCCTGATGGAGCCATGGATCAGCGTGGCGCAGAAGCGCGGCCTGCGCATCCTGATCGAGTCGCACTCGACCCGCAGCGAGGCGGCGGGCGACGACCTCGACGGTCCGACGCTCAAGAAGATGTTCCGGGCGCAGGCGCGCGCCGTCGAGCTGATCGAGAAGGACCCGACGCCGTTCGTCCACTACCTGATCGCGGAGACCGGCGGCCTCCTGCAGCCGCACGAATTGCAGAGCTGGCGCCTGCTGCATGCGGCACCGCAGCCCTACACGCGCGAGCGCTTCGACGACACCTACGACTGGACCGTCAAATGGGGCATGACGGTGCCCGGCGCGACTTTCGAGAACACGGTCGACAACCGGGCGTGGGAGTAGCTTGGTTTAAGTGGCCGCACTCAAGCTTTCGAGCATGGGTCGAGCGCGGCGCCTACGACGTCACGTGGGGCTCCGACGCCTTGCCGGAGTTACCCAGCTGGGCGAAGCGGTACGAGTAAGAAGTCGGCCGTGGATTGGTCGCGCGAGATGCAATGCGTGCCTGCGTCCGCCGACGTTGGGTCTCGCAAGGGCTCGACCCAACCTACGAAAACTCGCAATGACGCCGCTGGCATTTACCCGATCGTCACCGTATTGACCGTTCGGCTCTCGATCTCGCCGCGTACGTGGGCGTAGATCTTCGGATTGCGTGCCGACAGGACCTGCAGCGCGGCCAGCACCGCATTGGACGGCTCCAGCACCGTCATCACCGGCACCTTGCTGGGCGCGCGCAGCGACGACCACACGTCCTCGGGAAAATCCCTGGCGCTCGCCGGCACCGTGATGACCGGGACCGTCGACATGGCGGAGAGGGTCGGGCCGGCGCCGTTGGAGCGGCCGATATAGGCGATCATCACCGAGTCCGGCACCTCCTGCGCCATGCGATGGAGCGTGGCGGCCGCCGCGACCGGCTCCTTGTGCACCGAGCAGGTCACGACCGACATCAGGTCACCGAGGTCGCCGAGCGCGGCCGTGAAGGCGTCGATCTTGTCCGACTCCGATCCGCGCCACAGGATGACGCGCTGCTGCGGCACGCGGAAGCGGCTCGTGACGTCGGCCACGCGCCGATACTTCTCCACCACCGTGTCGAGCGCGCCGCCGTCACGGTAGACCTGCTTGTCGATGTAGGCGCCATTCTCCAGCACGCGCCAGGAGTCGTTGTCGATCACGTCGGCGAGCAGCAGACGCCCCTTGCTATCGAGCCCGAACTCGACTTTGAGGTCGACCAGGGTGCCGCCTTCGAGCTGCCAGGCTTTTTCCAGCGCCAGGAAGGTCTGGCGCGCGATGCGCTGCATCTCGGCGAAGAATTGCTCGTCCTTGTGGTCGAACACCTCCGACTCCGGAAGGACCAGGAACGGCTCCTGCCCGGGCAGGGGTTTTGCGGGGTTGAACAGCGCGATTTGCGCATCGCCCGCCCGGTAGAGCATCAGCGGATCGTCGGCGACGAGCGGCTTGCCCTTCCAGGTCTTGTCCTTGGTCTTGAGGTAGAACTCGACCAGGAGCTTGGGAAACAGCTGACCCTTGGCGATATGCGGATTGCGCTTGAGATAGGAGCCGTGCGCCTCGCGCCGGGTGACCACCTCGTAGGGCAGCATGGCGCATTGCGGGCCGACGAAGGAGGTCGCGCTGTCCTGCTCCTCGAATGCGACCGGCAGGCCGCAGGCCTTGAGCAGGCGGAAGACGTTGCAGGTGGTGCGGTTGGCGAGCGCGCCCTTGCCGGCGATCACGTCGTGCTTGGCGCCGTCGCCGGCCGTGATGTCGTCCTTGGAGACGAGGGCCACCAGGTCGGGGTTGCCGACGATGCGATGGATCGTCTTGGTCTTCCCCTCCGCCACGCGTGCGCCGAGGGAATACTTGCGTTGGTTTTCGGTCCGGGCGTCCAAGGCTGGGTCCTGCTTGTGCGGCGGCCGCGCCGCCGATCGGTGGTGACCCTGAGATAAACTACCACTGCGGCTACGCAAGGGCGAATCGGCATTAACGAACCGCTGCGCCAACGTTGTCCAGGAACTCCACAACCCGAACTCCACAATCCGAACTCCGCAATCCGGCCTTGCGGGGTGTCCTGGCCGGGTCGGCGACCGTCCTCGGTATTCGGCGCGCGGCAGGCATCCTTGGGATAGCGCGCCACCGAGGTCGCGTGCATCGCACGTGTGTGCGGCGTTGCCGAGATCCACGGGCCGTGACGTCGAGCCGCAGCAGGGCTCGGCACCGGGTGTCGCGGTCGAGCGGGTGACTCAGCCCTTGATCTGGCGCCCCGCGCGCACGTCGGTGGTCAGCGCCGTGAAGGCATCGAGCGCGGCCTTCGCGGTGTTCACATAGGTTTCGGTCTTGGAATCGATCCACTTCTCCGCATAGCCGATCGCCGTGTGGGCGAGCCGCACGCGGCCGTCGAGCCACGGTCCGCCGCCGAACCCGCCGATCACCGGGATCGTCACCGCCTTGACGACCGCAGCGCCGGCGACCGGGCCCGAATTGGTGAAGTCGAGCATCGAGGCGCCGGCCTCCTCGAGCAGCTTCGCCTCGGCGACGAGCTGCGCCGTCATCTCCGGCGGCGCCTGCGCGCCGGGCGCCGATTGCGCGCCATACGGAATGCCGAACTTGAGCGCGGTCTGCGGCGTGATGCCGAACTGCGCGAACACCGGGATGCCGGCGCGCACCAGCGCCCGCACGCCCTCGGGAAAATCCGCCGCGCCGTCGAGCTTGATCATGTCGGCGCCGCCCTCCTTGACGATGCGGATCGCGGCCGCGAGCGCGGCGTCGACGCCCTGCTGGAGCGGGCCGAAGGGAAAATCGCAGCTCACCAGCGCGCGCGTCGTCCCGCGGCGGACCGCCTTGCACACCACCAGCATCTCGTCGAGCGTGACCTCGAGCGGATTGGCGTGCCCCCACAGATTGACCCCGACCGAGTCGCCGACCGAGATGAAGTCGACGCCGGCGCGGTCCGCGATGCGCGCCATCGGGTAGTCCCAGGCGACCACGCCGGCGATCTTCTTGCCGTCGCGCTTCATCTGCTGCAGCGCCGGGATAGTGATCGTGTCCATTCGCCTCTCACTCCTCATGCGTTGCGTCATTGCGAGGAGCATCCGATCTCGCTTACCCGAGATCGGCAACTAAATAAGGCAAGTCGGTCAGGCCCGACTTGCATGCGCGACGAAGCAATCGCCGCACGCACGCTTCGCTCGCAATGACACCGAGTGGACGGCCGGGGCAAGCCCGGCCGTGACGCGGTGATAGCTTCAGTCTTGCCCCGCTGGCGCGTGTTGCGTCAATGCGCCCTCAGCGCCGGCGTTTCGCCCGCGCGGCGGACGTTTTGGCTGCTCTGCGGCTCTTCTTCCTGGCCGGCCCGCGGCTGCTCGCGCGCGCCGGACGCGCGGCCGGCGTCGCGCGCGCCTCGGCGTCGCGCACCCGCTTGACCCAGTAGTCCCAGGCCCGCTCGAGCGGGCCGGGCCGAAGATTGTAGGCGGCCGCGAGCTCGACCTCCTTCGCGTCCAGCGCCTCGACATGACCGAGCAGCCGCGCCTGCGTCTGCAGCTCGGCGTTCTTGCACGAGAAGATGGTGCGAAAGACGGTCTCGCGGATCGACGTGCCGGCCGCAGTCGCGCCGTGGCGGCCCATCAGGATCATCCAGCCCTTGCCGAGCGCTTTTGCGAGCGAGCGGCCTTCCTCCGGCTTGACCAGCACCAGCGCGGTCGAGCCGAAATCGTCGCGGCTGTCCCAGAACGGCACCCGTGATCCCATGCTGGCGCCGAGGTGATAGACCGGCACCAGGGCGGCGCGCGAGATCGCGTAAGGCATCATGGCGGGCGCGTGGTGATGGCACACCGCCATGACGTCGGGCCGCGCCTGATAGATGCAGCCGTGGATCACCCGCTCGCCGTAGTGGCGAAAGCTGGTCGGATGCACCGGCTCGGTGTCGAGCGTGTACTCGAGAATGTCGTCGGGCGCGACCAGCTCGGGCGCGCGGTGACGCGAGATCAGGAACCGGCCCGGGTCGGTCGGATGGCGGACGCTGATATGGCCGAACGCGTCGACGATGCCCTCATGGGCGAGGATGCGGTTGGCGAGCGAAAGCTCCTCGCGGATGGCGGCCAGGCTGTCGGCCATGGGGGTGCTCCTTGGGCTCTTGAGTTTGCTGCGGCGGGGGTTCTTTCTACACAAACCGGATAGATTTGAAGCGCCGAAAAATGGACTGCGGAAACGCAAAGTCCGGACGGAGGATGCGCATGGCGAGGTCGAGTGGCTTGCTTGCGGCGCTTGCGTTGGCGGCGTGCGCCGCATCGCCGGTGGCTGCCGAGGAGGCCGCCGACTTTCCCGCCAGCACGGTGAAGATTCTGGTCCCGTTTGCGGCGGGCGGGCCGACCGACGTGGTGGCGCGCATCCTCGCCGACCTCCTGTCGGCACGCTGGGGCGGCAAGCCCGTGGTGGTCGAGGATCGCCCGGGCGCCGGCACGATCGTGGCGACCGCAGCGACCGCCAAGGCGCCGGCCGACGGCTACACGGTCGGGATCGCGACCAATTCGTTCCTGATCAATCCGGCGATCGGGCTCAAGCTGCCCTACGACACGCGGAAGGATTTCACCTCGATCACCATGATTGCGACCCAGCCGGTCGCGCTCGTCGCCAACGCGGCGTTTCCGGCGCGCACGCTCGCCGATGTCATCGCGGTCGCCAAGGCGAGCGCCGAGCCGCTCAACTTCACGTCGCCCGGGCCGCGCGGCGTCGGCCATCTCGCGGGCGAGATGCTGCAGCAGCGCGCCGGCATCAAGATGCAGCACATCAACTACAACGGCAGCGCGCCCGCGCTGACCGACGTGATCGCCGGCCGCGTGCCGCTGATGTTCGACATCTGGCACTCGGCGCGGCGCTACGTCGAGAATGGCCAGCTCAAGCTCATCGCCGGCGCCGGCAGCGACCCGCTGCCCGGCGCCGAGGGCGCGCCGACCATCGCGCAGACCTTCCCGGGCTTCAACGTCATCGCCTTCAATGCGGTGATCGGGCCGGCCGGCATTCCGGCGCCGATCCTCGCCAAGCTCGCCGCCGACATCGGCGCGGTCGTCGACTCGCCGGCGTTTGCGGAACGCGCGCAGCCGCTCGGCATCGACGCCAGGAGCACCACGCCGCGGGAGCTCGACGCCTGGTTCGCCAAGGAGATGGACAAGTGGGCCGCGATTGCGCGGGAGGCGAACATCAAGGTCGAGCAATAAGAGGGACGCGTCATTGCGACCGACCCGCTCGCAATGACGCGGATATCTGTCCATCTGGCACTGTCAGAGCCGGCACAATCGGCGTATATTGAGCGTGAGGAGAGCCGGCCATGAACATGGAGCTCAAGGCGCCTCTCAAGGCGCGGACCACCAAGGTCGAGATCGTCGACTGCGACTTCCATCCCAAGCTCGGGCTCGAGCAGTTGCGGCCGCATCTGAGCGAGCGCTGGTGGCAGTACCTGCAAACCTACGGGGTGCGCCAGCGCCACGCCTACGCGAAAGGCTATCCGTTTCCCAAGGCCGCGCCGCAGGCGGCGCGCCGCGACGCCTGGCCGCCCGGCGGCGGGCTGCCGGCGAGCGATCTCGATTTCGTGCGCCGCCAACACCTCGACTTCTACGGGATCGGCCACGCCGTCATGAATCCGCTCTCGCCGAGCGGCCTCGGCGAGCAGAATGCCGACTTCAGCGCCGCCATGGCGACCGCGGCCAACGAGGCGCAGGCCGAGTCGTGGGTCGCGCACGAGCCGCGGCTGCACGCCTCGATCTGCGTCCCCTACGAGGATGCGGAAGCGGCGCGCGCCGAGATCAAACGCTGCGCCGGCCGGCGCGAATTCGTCCAGGTGTTCATGCTCAGCCGCACCGCCGAGGCGCTCGGCCGCCGGCGCTACTGGCCGATCTACGAGGCCGCCGTCGAGGCGGGCCTGCCGGTCGGCATCCACGTGTTCGGCTACAGCGGCTGGGCGGCGACCAATACGGGCTGGCCGTCGTTCTATATCGAGGAGATGACCGAGCACGCCACCTCGTCCCAGGCGCTGGTCACGAGCTTCGTCATGGAGGGCGTATTCGAGCGCTACCGCGATCTCAAGATCGTGCTGATCGAGTCCGGCTTCGGCTGGCTGCCGGCGCTCGGCTGGCGACTCGACCGGAACTGGAAGCGCATGCGCGACGAAGTTCCGCATCTGCGGCGCGCGCCCTCCGAATACATCCGCGAGCATGTCTGGGTGACGACCCAGCCGATGGAGGAGACCGAGCAGCCCGAGCACGTGCGCGACCTGATGAATTGGGTGGGGCTCGATCGCATCCTGTTTTCCAGCGACTATCCGCACTGGGATTTCGACGATCCGTTCGTCGCATTGCCGCCGAGCCTCGGCGACGCGCAGCGGCGCAGGATCTTCGCCGACAACGCCAAGGCGCTCTATCGGCTCGGCTGACGCGCCGCACCATCCCCGGTCTTGTCCACAGGGCTCGATCCCCGGTCTTGTCCACAAGGCTCGGCGGCGCTGCGCGATCTTATGCGCGCGCTATCCACAGACTCTTGAACAGCTTATACGGCGCCCGCGCGGCGTGTGGCGCACAAGATACTGATTGCGCAGGCAGCCAAAATATCAAGCCGATCAACGGCCTCGCGGCTTTCACCGCTCTTCGAGCCGGCTCGCGCCGTGCTCGATGTGCGAAGCGCCTTCGTGCAGGCGAGCCTCGAGCATCGTCCACTGATGCTGGGTGCCGCAATGCGGGCAGAGCGCCTGCGCGACCGTCGCTGGAATGAGGTCGACGCTGTGCTCGTCAGTTTCGATGCCGGTTGAAAATTCTTTGCCCGTCACCGGGCATCTAATCATTAAAACGCCCACATTGCCCCCATCCCCCGGCGGCCCCACCATTGCCGCATTGCCTCGTGCGATCCATCCCGGGCGGGAACTATAGGCAACACTGTGGCGCAAAGAAGTTGAACGTCCGCCTGATTTCGGGCGGGGCTGGCTGGCGACGAGGGGTGAGCCGGTCTAGTGGGGCGCGGCCGCGATCCGCGTAATCGCCTCGATCATCGCGGCCGGACTCGCAACGCCCATGCCGGCGATATCGAACGCGCTGCCGTGAGCGACCGAGGAAAACAAGATCGGGCTGCCGATCGCGAAGGCCGCCGACTGGTTGACGGCGAGGAGCTTTGCGGCGATGTGGCCCTGGTCGTGCAGCATCACGATGAAGGCGTCGACGTCGTGACGCCGGAAGATAGTATCGGCGCCGAACGGCCCGTCCGCTGCGATGCCGGCCGCCTGCGCGTCGCCGATCGCGGGCGCGATCGTGTCGATCTCCTCGCGCCCGAACAGGCCGCCTTCGCCCGCATGTGGATTGAGCCCGCTGACGCACAGCCGCGGGTGCGCGATCCCGATCCGCCGCAGCGCCGCGTCGGCGGCCCGGATCGTGCGGCCGACGCGCTCGCGCGTGATCAAAGCGAGCGCCGCCGCGACGCCGACATGCAGCGTGCAGTGGACGATGCGCGTGGCGCCGAAGCACAGCATCAGGAAAACGTCGTCGCGGCTCATGCCGGTCTCGCGCGCGACGAATCCCGGGTAGCCGTCGAACGCGATACCGGCCGCTGCGATCGATGACTGATTGTGCGGCGCCGCCACCACGGCTGCGACCTCGCCGGCGCGTGCGGCCGCGATCGCGCGGGCGGCGCTCGCGAGTGCCGCCCGTCCGCAGGCCGGGTCGGCGACGCCGAACGCGGGCACGCCGCCGTCCGCGACCGGCACCGCCAGGACATCGATCGTACGGTCGGACCAGCGCGCGTCCCTGGCATCCGCGATGACGTTGACATGCGCGGCGATCCCCGCCGCGGCCGCGTGCCGGCCGATGACAACCGGGTCGCCGACCAGCAGCGGGCGGCAGATCCGCCGCACCCCTGGATCGAGCGCAGCCTTGAGGCTGATCTCCGGACCGATGCCGGCCGGATCTCCGGTTGCGATCGCGATACAGGGCGGATGGTGGTCGGGCATGGGCGCTCGGAGGTGGCGTTCGGACGGTTCGATCCGCGCTGACAGGCCGCGGACCACGCGTTTGACCCCAAATCCGCGCGGGCTCTAGGCTTGCGCGGCTGTCGAGGCTGTCAATTAAAACAAATGGGAAACCCACGTGAAGCGACAATCCGTGCTCCTGTCGGCCGTGCTTGCCGTGCTTTCGCTCGCCTCCGCGCGCGCCGAGGAGTGGCCGGTGCGGCCGGTGCGCATCGTCAACACGTTCGCGGCCGGCGGCGCCGCCGACATCCTGGCGCGCACCGTCGCGGACCAGCTGACGACCGCATTCGGACAGCAGTTCTTCGTCGAGACCCGCGCCGGCGCCGGCGGCGCGATCGGCGTGCAGAGCGTCGTCAACACGCCGCCGGACGGATACAATTTCGTCATCACCAACGTGTCGCTGCTCGCGCTCGCGCCGACCAGCAATCCCCGGCTCGGCTACGATCCGCGGCGCGACCTCACCAACATTGCCTACATCGCGGGCTCGCCGGTGGTGCTCTCGGTGAACGCCGCGAGCGGCATGAAGACGCTCGCCGACTTCATCGCGCGATCCAAGGCGAGCGACAAGCCGCTGACCTATTCGTCCTCCGGCGTCGGCAGCATGGGCCATCTGGTGGCCGAATATTTCGCCCAGATCGCGCACCTGACCTTCGAGCACGTGCCCTACAAGGGCGCCTCGCAGGGGCTCACCGATCTGGTCGGCGGCCACATCGCGTTCTCGTCGCAGACCGTGTCGTCGACCGCCGGACAGCTGCGCGCCGGCACGCTGATCGGGCTCGCCCAGACCGCGAAGGCACGCATGCCGGATTACCCCGCGATTCCGACTTTCACGGAGCTCGGCTATGCGGATGTCGCGAGCACGGTGTGGTTCTCGCTGTCGGGCCCCGCCGGCCTGCCGGCCGA
>Ga0126377_10001714_pt1 | contig 14580 bp, 11 predicted proteins | sample PanSoiMetPlot_22_FD_92647 | JGI IMG/M metagenome (GOLD analysis project Ga0126377, IMG submission 92647) | Tropical forest soil microbial communities from Panama - MetaG Plot_22 | ecosystem: Environmental > Terrestrial > Soil > Tropical forest > Bulk soil | place: Panama | collected 2016-02-17
CGCCGCGCGGGCCGAGGTGCACGAACAGCCACCGGCCGTGCATCGCCCACGACAGCCGCCAGTCGCCGATCGACCAGGACGTGGCCGCCTCGCCGCGCCGGGTCGAGGCGGCCGCGTCGCCGGCCGGGCGATGGCGAGCCAGGAAGCCGCGCAGGCGGCCGGCGTCGGCCACGGGCAGCGCCGCGGTCGGGAATCCAGCCTGAGCGAAGAGCGCCGCGCTGGCGTGGAGGTCGATGCCGGCCCCGGCCAGGTCGGCCTCGTCGAGCGGGCTCGCGCCGAGCTCGCCTCGCAGCCACCGGTCGAGCTCGTCGGCCGTGGCGCCGCCGGCGATCGCGGCCAGGTCGGCCAGCTCGCGCGCGGCGCGCACGCCCTGGTCGACGCGGCCGGCGGCCAGGACGTAGCTCGCGCCGGCAGGCACCCAGCGCAGGGCCGGGTAGTCACGCTCGATCGTCGCGACCGTGCGGGCGGGCGCGCCGCCGGTCGCCGCACAGGCCGCGAGCGCCAGCGCCGGCGCGAGGGGGACGAGGACGCCGAGCCGCTCAGTACGCAAAATCGCCGACGAAGAGATACGCGCTGCGCGAGCCCGGCGGGCCGACCAGCTGCACGCCGCGCTTGCCGCCGCCGGACAGGCGGAACAGGGTCGACGTGCGCTCGAGCGGCGCGCCGTCCCGGTCGAAGAACGCGCCGATGAGGACGACCGATCCGTCGTTCTTCGCCGTGTTGACCAGGTAGGCGGCGGCCACCGCGCGGTCCTGGTCCATGACCACCTTGCCGTCGGACAGGACGAAGCTCGGCCGATGGCGCGCCGCGGCGGCGCCGACCACCTCGATGCGCGCGCCGGTCGCCTGCGGCCGGGCGGCCTGGTGGTCGTCGATGAGCGCGAACAGGCGGCTGCCGCCGGCGGGCACGCGCAGCGACTCGCGGCGGACCGGCCACGTCGTCGTCCCCGATCGATCGATGAGCTCGCCGGCCAGGGTGACGTCGAGATCCTCGCCGCCGTCGTTGCGCGCCTCGATGAGCGCGTAGGTCGCGTCGCTGCGGAACTTGCCCTCGCCGACCGGTCCGGTCTTCACGGCCAGCTTGTCGGCGAGCAGCTGGATCTGCGAGTGGTCCGCCTCCGCTCTGGTGAACCCGCCGCCGTCGCACGCCGTCCCGGCGATCGCGGCGGCGACGGCCGCCACGGTGATGGCCAGCGCTGTGAGCCGCGTGCCCATACCTCTCAGGACGCGCGACGCAGCGCGTGGTAGTGGCGCAGGAGGTGTCGCACCGACGGAGAGATCTCGAGGCCGGGCCCACCGCCCGGGGCGACGGCGGCCATCGACTCGGGCGACAGGGCCGGCAGCTGCGCGAGCGCCTGGCCCAGCGCCGCCACGCGCTCGCCGAGCTGCGCGCGCTTCTCGATGATGACGCGGTACTCGCCGCGAACGCGACAGAGCCCACCGCTCCCGACGCTGGCGGCCAGGGACTCGTAGCTCACCTTCACCTCCAGGTGGGCCGCGACGGCCTCGAGCTCCTCGAGCATGGCTTGCTGTGTCAACTCACAGACTCCTTGGCCTCGAAAACAGAAGGAATCTAGCAGCTGGCGATCGGCATGACCAGGCTGGCGCCCTGGCCGCCCAGGCCGCCGGGATCTCTGCCACGCACTGGCAAAGTCGCTGCGTGCGCCCCGGCGGGGTCCTCCACCGCGGCGGATGGATCGCGCCGCGCCGGTCGTTGTCCTGGGTCATGAGCGTGGCGCTCCACGCCGGCGGTATCGCGCCTGCTGGTGGTGGGCTCACCGACGCGCGCGGCCCCGTGACTCCGCAGCGGAGCCGGCGCGAGCCCACGAGCCTCAGGTGAACGCCGGAGCGCGACGGCGCGCCGCCACGGGCCTGCTCGCCGCCCGGTAGCCGCGGGGCAAGGCGACCGGACGATGCCTGCAACCGCGGCCGGCCTGGTCCGACATCAGGTCGATGATGAAGATCCGAGGCGATGAGCCGGCAGCCGCACGGATTGCTCTCTGTCCCGCCTGCGGCGCCGATTGTCCGCTTCCGGACCCGCTTCCTGCCGCGTGGCGGGCTCGCTGCGAGCGCTGCGATCGCAGGTTCGACGTCCGGCGCCGGCCCCGGACCGCGGACGAGGGTCCGTTTCGCGGGCAGACGACGTTCGACGTGAGCGCCCGCCCGCCTTCCCCGGTGCAGGCGCTCGTCGATCGATCGGAAGGAGCGCAACTCCGCTGCGTGATGGTCGGGCACAGGCGCCGCGACCTCGGAGCGGCGGCGCTGTTCCTGGTCGGCTCCGTCAGCCTCGGCCTCGTGACCGCGCGGTGCATTCTCGACCCGGGTTTCTTCGCCGTGCTGTTCGGCGCCGCTTTCGCGGTGGGCGCCATCGCCGCGCTCTGGTGGGCGGCGTTCTGGCTGTTCGGTCACAGGCGGCTGATCGTCGATGCCGACGGGCTCTCCATTCGATCGATCATCGGATCGCGCATCCACATCACGCGCCGGCTGCCGCTCCTCCACATCCGGGGCATCTCCGCTCAGGCGGCGAATCGCCGGAGCGAAGACGCCGGCGAAAGGACCCGGCGAGGGATCCGGATCGCGAGGGTCGAGGTCGGCGAAGTCGGGCGCCGCCCGTGGGGCATCGCGCTCGGCCTGGGATGGAATCCCGAGGAGCTCGACTGGCTGGTCGCGTACCTCGAGAGCGGCATCGCCCTGGCCCGGGCCGCGCGCGATGAAGGTGGAATCGCTGACAACGACGACGCGCCCGGTCCGACATCCCTGTCGTGACCAGGCACAGCGAACCGGTTCGAGGACAGACGCGGAGGGTCGGGGCTCATGTCCCGCGCGAGGCATAGAAGGTCGGGCTCGGCCGCCGGCACCGCCGATGCGCCGGTGCAGCGCAGGCAGGTCGCACCCGGCAAGCGCACGCTGACCCAGCGCCTGCCCGGTCCCGCCCCGGACCGCGCCGCCGGCCCGGAGCGTGGGACGCCCCGCTCCGGCGATGCTGCGTACGCGCCACATAGAATGGTGGGAGCGGGCTACGGGAGCCCCATCCCCCCGGTGGCCGAGCTCCAGGCCGCCACCGCGGACCCGGTGCAGGAGCGCGCGGCCGCCGGCGTGGCGTCGGGCTCGGGCGGCCCGCTTCCGCACCAGGATCGCATCCAGGCTTCGTTCGGCCGCCACGACGTCGGCCACATCGAGTCCCACGTGGGCGGCGAGGCGGCCCGAGCCGCGGCCGACATCGGCGCCCGCGCGTACGCGACCGGCAACCAGGTCGCCTTCGCCAGCCAGCCGGACCTCCACACGGCGGCCCACGAGGCCGCCCACGTGGTCCAGCAGCGCGGCGGCGTCCAGCTCAAGGACGGCGTCGGCCGCGCCGGCGACGCATACGAGCAGCACGCCGACGCCGTCGCCGATCGAGTCGTCGCCGGCCAGAGCGCCGAGGCGCTGCTCGACCAGATGGCGAGCTCCGGCACCGGAGGTGACCGGGCCGCGAGCGGACCGGTTCAGCTCGAATCCGACAGCGCCCGTTCGGAGAAGGCGCTCCTCGATCTCAAAGCGCGACGCGAGCGCGGCGAGAACATCCCGGAGCGAGAGCAGGCTCGCGAGGAGCTCGGCGCTCTTGCGACCACCCAGGGGGACATCGACAAGGATGCGCCGAAAGCGACCGGCAGCGAGATTGCCAACATTCATACCCGTGTGCTCGCCGACATCGTAAAGATCGAAGCGGCGAGAGCGATCGGCTACCTCAACGCGGTGACCGCCTTGAACGCCAAGGGTCTCGACAAGGCGGCGGACTATTCTGCCTTCGCGACTGCCATGGGAGGCAACCTGCTCTGGGCCCTGTCGGGCATCCTCCCGGCACCGCCCCTGGCCGCGATTGTAAGTCGAGGTCTCATGCAATTCTTCAAGAGTGCATGGGTACACAACAACGCTGCATGGACGGCCGCAGTGGGGTCGGTTGGTGCAATGACGGCGCAATTCTCGGGCGGGAGTCCTTCCAGCTCTTCCACCTCGGATTTGAAGCTTCAGATGATCGATCACCTCACGTCCATCAACGCGGCAGTGTGCGACGCCGCCCGGCACGAGTCCTACCTGTTGCTGGCCGGTGCGGTCGCAAGGACCCCACCCCAGCAGGAAGGCGACATCGTGAGTTACGTCGCCGACCTCGAGGTTGGTCTCCGTCACGCGCTGTACGGCGACATCTGGAGCAAGCAGCTCAACGCCGGCGGCGACGTGGACTCGGCGAAAGTGCAACGCCACGCCCGTGATCAGCTATTGCGCCAGTACGCGGTCGCAAACGCCGCTCTCGACGATGGACAGGTGGTGGCGACCAGATCGATGTCCGGATGCGTCGAGGTCGGGGACGCGATCGGACTCCTGGGCGGCCAGAACGCCCTCAACCTGCAGCCATATGAGCTCGTTGAGAATCAAATGCGCACGGCTGCGGCGGATCTCGGCTGCAACATCAGGCTCGACGGCGCCCTCGCAGCAAAGCATCTGCAGGAGGGAAAGGACGTCCGGGCGGGCGTCATCTCCTTCGACCCCTGGACCATCTTCGGCGGTCAGCCGTCACGGTGGATGGCACCGCTGCACACGAAGAACGTCGTCGAGTGCGAGCCTTCGATCGAGAACGAGCCCTACATGACCAAGGGAGACGTCGGGTCCATCACGAGCGTTACCCTGAGGCACGCCGATTTGACTGGCGCGAAGATCGGCGCGACGCTCGTCTACAGCGCGCAGCGGCTCATCTTCGAGGCCGAGGCTGCCGCTCCGGGGCGGCGGGCGCAGAGCGAGCAGGCTGGGTCGCCGTTCATATCGACCGACGTCCCGGACCACTTCCGGATCATCTATACGGTGAAACCATGAAGCCGCTGTACCCCAGATCGGGTGCACCATTCCCTGCGACCGCGCTGGTCGTGGCGCTCATGGCCTGCGGCCAGGCGGAGCCCGCACCAGGCGGCCTTGCCTGCCCGGACGGAACGACAGCCGTCGGGCGCGTCGGAGAGGGCACGTGGTGCGAGAAGGCTCAGTCCATCAAGCACGGGCCGTACCGTCTATGGAGGCCCAACGGGACCATCGCGATGGAAGGAACCTATCGCGAAGGGCTCGAGACCGGCGACTGGAAGTTCTACTGGGACAGCGGCGCGATACTCGAGACAGGCGTCTTCCGCGATGGCAAGAAGGTCGGACTCTGGCGCAGCTTCCGCCGCGAAGGTGGCCTCGACTCCGAGACGCCGTACGACGCCGAGGGGCGCGTTCATGGTGTCCAGCGCGCGCTCTCTCCCGACGGTTCACTCTACCGCGCCTCCTGCCACCGGCACGGCCAGCAGGTGTGGCAGGTCCTGATGCCCAAGGCCCCTCTCCCGACGTGTCCCGAGGACGCCGCCGGGTCGGGTGGCGGATCGCGCCCCCCAAGCCGGTGAGCCGTGACCGCTGCGACTCGCCGCGCAGCTACGCGTCGGCGCCGCTGGCCGGGAATTCGCAGACGAAGAGGGCCCCGCCCCACTCGGAGGTGGCGACGCTGACGCGGCCGCGGTGCTGCTCGACGATGTTGCGGACGATCGAGAGGCCGAGGCCGGTGCCGCTGCCGTCGGTCTTGGTGGTGAAGAATGGCTCGAACACGCGCTCGCGCTCGGGCTCGGGGACGCCGGGGCCGCTGTCGGCGACCGACACGGCGACCAGGTTGTTGCCGGCCCAGTGGGTGCGCACTGCCACCCGGCCCTCGCCGGCGCAGGCTTGCACCGCGTTGGTGACCAGGTTGATGACCACCTGCTCGAGCTGGCCCGGCACCGCCTCGACCGGCGGCAGCGCGTCGTCGAGGTGCTGCTCGAGCAGGATGCGGGCGCGCTCGAACAGGTGCTCGCAGAACGACAGCGACTGGCGCACCACGCTCGAGAGCGACACCACCTCGGGGCGGCTGCCGGCCGGCTTGGCGTACTGCACCAGGTCGCGCGCGAACGTGAGGATGCGGTGGGCGCCGGCCGAGATGCGCTTGAGCTTGTCGATGTCCCCCTGCTCCACCGGGTCGCCGGCGCGCGCCTTCTGCTCCGACTTCTTGAGCAGATATTCGGCGTAGACCGTGATCGACGTGAGCGGGTTGTTGAGCTCGTGCACCACGCCGGCGGCCAGCTGGCCGAGCGTGGCCAGCTTCTCGGCCTGGATGACCTGGTTCTGCAGCTCGCTGAGCCGCGTCTGGTCCTGGCCGACCGCGACCACCGCCTGGATGTCGCCGCGCGTGCTGATCGCGGCCATGCTCCACACCGTGCGCACGCGACCGCCCGCCTTGGTGGCCAGCTGGATCTCGACGATCTCGCCGCTGCCTCCGGTCAGCGCGCGCAGGACCATGTGGCTCAGGCGGCCGCGCTCCTCGGGCGGCAGCCAGTCCCGCAGATCGCGCCCCATGAGCTCGCCGCGCGAGTAGCCGGTCAGCTTGCACAGCGCCTGGTTGCACAGCGTGATGCGCCAGTGGCGGTCGACCCCGAGGATGAGCGCGTTGGCGTGCTCGATGAGCTTGGACTGGTAGTCGCGCAGGAGCGTGGTCTCGCGGTGCAGACGCTCGTTGCGCAGCGCGACCGAGAGGTGGTTGGCCAGCGGGATGACCAGCGGCTCGTCGGCGGCGGAGTTGTTGCTGCCCAGCGGGTAGCCGATGTCGAGCACGCCGTAGAGCTCGCCCGACGCCACCAGCGGCACCGCGAAGCCGTGCGCCACGCCGGGGAACGGCGAGTCCCAGCGATCCGACAGGCGGACGCGGGCGCTCTGGGCCAGCGCGCGCTTGAGCCGGGTCTTGACCGCCGACGAGCGCTTGAGCGTGATGCGCTCGCGATCGAAGCCGGGCCGCACCTCACCCCGGCTCGGGTACACCTTGGCCCGCTCCGGCGAGCGAAGATCGATGACGCGCACCACCAGGAAGCGGTGCGGGAACAGCTCGACCAGGAGGCCCTGGAAGCGCCCGATGATCTCCTCCTCGCTCATCTCGAGGTGGATCTCGCGGCCGATGGCCAGCACGCCGTGCAGCATCTCCTCCGCGCTCGGCACGCGGAACTCGTCGGTGTGCAGCTGGCCGCTCGTCTCCCCGCTCCTGGTCATGGGTCTCCCGGTACCTCCCTGCGTCTCGGCCGTGCCTCGACTCACCTGGATGGATCGCCCGACTTGCGGCCGCCCGCGGCCCCGGCCGCGCCGATCCTGCGGGCCTCCCTCTCCCCTGCCGGCTCCGCGCTGGCCGCGGCTCCCTCGCGCCCGGCGTGCGAGCGGTCGCCGTTGCCCTCGCTGGTCTTGCCCTCTTCGTCGAGCTCGTCCTCGAGGTCGTCCTCGAGCTCGTCCTCGAGGTCGTCCTCGAGCTCGTCCTCGAGGTCGTCCTCGAGCTCATCGTCCAGCGCCTCGATGTCGTCGAGGCTGCCGTCGACGCTCTCGGCGGACTTGTCGTCGAGCTCGTCCTCCGGCCCGCCCTCCGCCTGGCCCTCGATCTCGCCGCCGTCGTCGCGGGCGCCGCCGTCCTCGTCCTCGGTGTCCAGCGCGCGCTCGGCTGGCTCCTCGCTGGTGTCGGCCCGCGTCGTCGCCCGCCGGCCGCCGATCACGTGCTGCGCGGTGATCTCCTCCTCGACCGGCACGATGAGCGCGTCCAGGCCGATCGGCTCGTCGGCCGGCGGCTCCTCGACCATCGCCGCCATGTCGGCGATCTCGGGGATGTCCACGACGTCGGGCAGCTCGCCCATCTGCGCCATGTCGGCCAGCACCACGTCCTCGAGCGACGGCGTGCGGTCCGCGTCGGCGACCTGGGTGACCTCGCCCTCCGACTCCTGGTCCTGCGAGGACGCCCCCCGATCCGCGCCTGACGGCGACGATCGCTCGAGGTCCACGATGCTGGCCGAGCCGACGTACTGCTTGGTCTCGTAGCGGGTGATGTGGCCGATCTTGCGCACGATGTCGGCCATGCGCGAGGCCTCGCGCAGGATGATGTTGACCGCGCGCAGATGGGTGGCGTCGCGCTCGCTCTGGCGCTCGACCAGCTGGGCGTAGCCCATGATCGACGTGAGCGGCTGGTTGAGCTCGTGGGCCGCCGTCCCCGCCAGGGCCACCATCGCCTGCTGCATCGCCTGCTGCTTCTCCATCTCCAGCTGCTGCAGGCGCGCGTCCATGAGCGCCATCTCCATCTTCCGGCGCTGCTCCTCCATCCGCAGCCGCTCGCGCAGATCGCTCAGGATGCCGACCGTGGCCGCCTCCTGGCCGTTCTCGTCGTAGAGGATGGACGCCGTCATGTTGACCGGGACCCGCTGGCCGGCCCGGGTCACGACGTCGATCCGCCTCTCCGCCAGGCGTCCCTTGCCACCCTCCTCGTCGGAGCGCAGCGCCCGCATGATCTGGCGCGCGACCCCGTTCGCATAGAGCGCGGTCACCGAGAGCCGGCCGACCACCTCCTCGTGCTGGTGCCCGAAGAGCCGCTCTGCCCCCGGGTTGAACAGGACGACGCGGCCGTGCATGTCCGCCGCGACGATCGCGTCGACCGCCGAGTCGATGATGCGCTCCAGGAAGTCCTTGGTCTGCTGCAGCTCGTTCTCGAGCGCCCGCTCTGCCGTGACGTCGCGGAACGAGAGGATGACCGCGCCGCTCTTGGCCAGCACCGTCGACGTGGTGACCGAGACGCAGATGGGCTCGCCGCTGGTGGTGAACAGGTCGAGGTCGAACGCCTCGAGGTTGGTCCCGCCCAGCACGCTGCGGATGACCTCCTCGACCGGCGCGCGCTGCTCGGGCGGCACCAGATCGCCCAGCGGCGAGCCGACCAGGCCGTCGCGCGCGAACCCGGTGATCGACTCGGCCGCGCCGTTGACGAACAGGATGTGGCCCGATTCGTCGAGCACGACCACGCCGTCGGCCGACGCGTCGAAGTGCTCCTTGAGCGACTCGATGGTGCGCAGGCGGCGCTCCGCCTCGTAGCTCGCGCGCGAGATGCGGCGGGTCGCCTCGCTCATGTGCTCGACGATGTGGCTGTCGCGCAGCTGGGCGGCGACCTGCCCGGCCAGCACCACGCCGAAGTTGATGCGCGCCGGCGTGAGGTGCTCGATGCCCGGCTCCGGCTTGCGGAACAGGAGCGCGCCCAGCCCGCGCCGGCGCCAGAAGCAGGGGAACACGGCGAGCGCGGCGACCTGGCGCGCGCGCAGCGCGTCGGCCACCCCGGCGGTGATCGGGTGGTTCTGGCTGTCACCGATGAGGACCGGCTCGCCGCTGCGCAGCGCCGCCGTGATCTCGGGATACGACGAGACCATCAGGCAGAACTGCTGCAGGGTCGGGTCGTCGGTGGAGGCAACCACGTAGGCGCGGTCGGACGACTCGACGTGGGCCATGAGGGTGCCGCGCTCGAAGCCGAGCACGCCGACGGCGATCATGAGCACCTGGCGCAGCACCTCGGGCGCGTCGCCGCCCTGCGACACCAGCGACTGGATCTCGCGCATCGCGTCGTTGACCCGCAGCATCTCGCGCAGCTGCCGCGCCGTGTCCTGGCGGCGGAGCAGCCCCCGCACGCGCGCGCCCAGCACCGCCGGAGAGGGCGGATCGCGCACCACCTCGTCCGCCCCCGCCGCCAGCAGCGAGCCGTCGGCGCTGGGCGGCACCGACGGCGCGATGGCGATGATGGGGACCTCGACCCAGAGCGACGCCTCGCGCGCCTCGATCAGGAACGCGCGCGCGTCGGCCTGCACGGTGAGGATGATGAGATCGGGCGCCATCGCGAGCTCGCGAAGCGCGCTCAGCGAATCGGCGGAGAGCACGCGCGAGAAGCCGCAGCCCGCCAGGATGCGCGCCATCTGGGCGCGGCCTGCCGGATCCCCTCCGATGACGGCGATGGTTGGCGGCGGGTTCACGGAGCGATGGGTTGCTGGGGGGCGCGGTGCTCGAGATTTGTACCACGGGATGTCACGCGCCCGGGCGCCTCCTCGTCTCGCTCCCAGAGGACACGACCACACGACAACGAGGTGAAGTGATGAGGATCTTCCTGGCAGGAGCCACGGGAGCGCTGGGCCGGAGCCTGGTCCCGATGCTCGTGAAGCGAGGACACCAGGTGACCGGCATGACCCGCTCGCCGGGCAAGGTCGGCGAGCTCCAGGCGGCCGGGGCCGAGGCGGCGGTGGCCGACGGCCTCGACCGCGCGGCGGTGATGGCCGCGGCCCTGGCGGCGCGGCCGGAGGTCGTGGTGCACCAGCTCACCGCGCTGGCCGACATGCGCAGCATGCGGCGGTTCGACGACGAGTTCGCGCTCACCAACCGGCTCCGCACCGAGGGCGGCCAGCACCTGCTCGACGCCGCCCGGGCCGCCGGCGCGCGCCGGTTCCTGGCCCAGGGCTACGCCGGCTGGCCATACGCGCGGACCGGCGGCCCGGTCAAGAGCGAGGCGGATCCGCTCGACCCGGATCCGCCGCCGCGCATGCGGCGCACGCTCGACGCGATGCGGCGGCTCGAGGCCATGGTGCTCGGCGCCGGCGACGTGACGGGCCTGGTGCTGCGCTACGGGGCCTTCTACGGCCCGGGCACCTCGCTGGCGGAGGGCGGAGACATCGTGGAGATGGTGCGCCGGCACAAGTTCCCGGTGGTGGGCGGCGGATCCGGCGTCTGGTCGTTCATCCACATCGACGACGCCGCGGCCGCGACCGCCGCCGCGGTGGAGCGGGGCGCGCCCGGGGTCTACAACATCGTCGACGACGAGCCTGCGCCGGTGTCGGTGTGGCTGCCCGACCTGGCCGATGCGCTGGGCGCGCGGCCGCCGGCGCGGCTGCCGGCGTGGATCGCGCGGCTCGCCATCGGCGGGGCCGGCGTCTCGCTCATGACGCGCATCCGCGGCGCGAGCAACGCGAAGGCGGTGCGCGAGCTGGAGTGGCGGCCGGCCCACGCGAGCTGGCGGCAGGGCTTCCGCACCGGGCTCACCGAGGCCGCGCCGGATCGCCGCCGCGCGGCCGGCGCTCGACCCGGATGAGGTCGGAGACCGCGCCCAGGTGCCCGAGCTTGTCGGGGTTGATGACCGAGCGGATCGCCTGCACCCGGCCGTCGGCGATGTCGAGGGCGTAGACATTCACCACGCCGCCCTGGGGGTCGCGCACGATGGCGCCCGGCTGGCCGTTGACCTGGACCAGCTCGTGGCGCAGCGCGTGCGCGCGCGCCGTGGTGAAGAAGCCGATGAGGAGGCGGGCCACGCGCGACGGATCGCCGGCCGACTCGACCGGGCGCGGCAGGCCCCGCCCCTTGCCGCCGCCGTCGCCGTAGAAGGTGGCATCGGCGGCCAGGAGCTGGACCAGCCCGTCCAGATCGGCGCCGCTGGCGGCGGCGAAGAAGCGGCGCGCCAGGTCGTCGCGCTGGCGCCGCGAAGGCTCGAAGCGCGGCCTGCGCGCGCCGATCGCGCGCCGCGCGCGCGCCGCGATCTGGCGGCAGTTGACCTCGCTCTTGCCCACGATGGCCGCGATCTCGGCGTACTCGAGCTCGAACACGTCGTGCAGGAGGAACACCGCGCGCTCGACCGGCGACAGGCTCTCGAGCAGGACCATGAAGGCCATCGACAGCGAGTCGGCGGTCTCCGCGCGCTCCTCGGCGTCGGGCTCGCCCTGGTCGACGAGCGGCTCGGGCAGCCAGGGCCCGACGTACGCCTCGCGGCGCGCGCGCGCCGAGCGGAGCTGGTCGATCGCCAGCCGGGTGGTGATGGCCGTGAGGTAGGCCTTGACCGAGCGGATCGGCTCGGCCGGCGAGGCCCCCTGCAGGCGCAGGAAGGCCTCCTGCGCGATGTCCTCGGCCTCGCTGGCGCTGCCGAGCATGCGGTAGGCGATGGCCACCAGGAGAGGCCGGCAGTCGCGGTAGGCGTCGTCGAGGGAGTCCACCGGCGCTTATTCCAGCACGGCCGGGGGCCGGCGGCGTACTCTTCTCTTTGGTGGGCGACGGGAGGGACGGGGACATGGACACGACTCGAGCGAACAGGGTGGCCCGCCACTACGGGCCGGCGGAGCTCCACGCCCGCATCGCGGACGGGCTGCGCGCGCTGGGCCTCGATCCGGACCGGCTGCAGCCGGCCGATCTCGGGCTCGTCGATCAGTTCCACACGGGCGGCCGCGCCGCCACCCTCGCGCTGGCCGACCTGGCCGGGTTGCGGCCCGGCATGCGCGTGATCGACCTCGGCGGCGGCCTCGGCGGGCCGGCGCGCACCCTGGCGGCGGAGCGCGGCTGCGACGTGACGGTGCTCGACCTGTCGGAGGAGTTCTGCCGCACCGGCGAGCGGCTCACCGCCGCGACCGGGCTCTCCGGGCAGGTGCGCTTCCACAGCGGGGACGCGCTGGCCGCTCCGTTCGACGACGGCAGCTTCGACGTGGTGTGGACCCAGCACAGCACGATGAACATCGAGGACAAGGGCGGGCTCTACCGGGAGGTCCACCGCCTGCTCGGGCCCGACGGGCTGTTCGCGATGCACGAGGTGGCCGCGGGATCCGGAAGTCAGCCGATCGCCTTCCCGGTGCCGTGGGCCGCCGACCCCGACATCAGCTTCCTCGAGCGGTCGACGCGCATGCGCGCGCTCATCCTCGCGGCCGGCTTCGCCGAGGTGACGTGGCGCGACCTGACGGCGGAGTCGGTCGCGTTCTATCGCGAGCGCGCGGCCGACGCGGCGCGGGATGCGCCGCCGCTCGGGATCCACATCCTCCTCGGCCCGGCCGTCGGCGAATGCTTCCGCAACCTGGTCCAGAACGGCGAAGAGGAGCGGATCGCGGTGGTGCAGGGCGTGTTCCGCCGCACCTGAGCGGCGCGCCCGGGCGCGGGCGTGTCGCGTCAGTCGCCGCGCGGCTGGCCGGCCCAGGCGGCGATCGCGGCGGCGAACACCTCCTTGAGCGGCGCGCCGTGGGCGCGGGCCGCGGCGCGGCAGGCCTCGTACTCGGGCGCCGCGTTGACCACGCGTCCCTCGAGGCTGGCGACCTTGAGCGGCAGGCGGCCGAAGCGGGTCTCGACCCAGGCCTCGCGCCGCGCCAGCACGCGGCGGGCGACGCGATCGAAGCGGACGCCGATGGACGTGGTCTCGACCAGCACGGCGCGCAGCACGGCGTCGAGCGCGGCGGCCGGGGCCAGGGCCTGGAGCAGGAGGGCCGGCCGCGACTTCTTCATGGTGATCGCCGTCCACCACACGTCGACCGCGCCGGCGGCGACCAGCGCGTCGGCCGCGTGCTCGCACATCTCCGGGCTCATGTCGTCCACGTTGGACTCGACGCGGTAGATGGTCTCGTCGGCCGCCGGGGCGCCGGCGCCCTGCGGGCGGCCCAGCACCAGGCGGAGCACGTTGGGCCGATCGGGCAGATCGGCGTCGCCGGCGCCGTGGCCGACCGCGACCGGCTGGAGCGGCGGCATCGGGGCCCACGAGCCGACCGCGTGGGCCAGGATGGCCGCGCCGGTCGGGGTGCACAGCTCGCGCGCGGTGCCGCCGTCGCAGGTGATGCCGCCCGCCGCGCGCAGGATCTCGAGCGCGGCCGGCGACGGGACCGGCAAGAGGCCGTGCGCGGTGCGGACCTGCCCGTGGCCCATCGCGACCGGCGACGCGGTGACCGCGGACGGGGCCAGGAAGGCGAGCCCGGCCGCGGCGCCGACGACGTCGGCGATGGAGTCGATGGCACCGACCTCGTGGAAGGCGACGTCCTCGACGGTGGTGGCGTGCAGGTGCGCCTCGGCGCGGGCCACGCGCTCGAACATGTCGAGCGCGCGGGCCTCCACCGCGGGCTCGAGCCGCGCGCCGCGGATGCGCTCCACGATCCCGCGATAGGGATGATGCTCGTGGGCGTGGTCTTGCTCGTGGGCGTGGTCGAGACCGTGGGCATGGTCGTGACCGTGGGCATGGTCGTGACCGTGGGCATGGTCGTGACGGTGCGCGTGATCGTGAGCGTGATGGCCGGCCGGGGTCTGTCGATCCTCGTCGCCGACGCGGATCGTCACGTTCATCGCGGCCAGCCCATGCTTGACCACCCGCTCCGCCTGCAGGCGCTCCGCCCCCAGGCCGACCCGGTCGAACGCCTCCTCGATCACCTCGCGGGGCACGCCGAGGTCGAGGAGCGCGCCCAGCATCATGTCGCCGGCCGCGCCGGCTGCCCCGTCGAAGTGGAGGTGCAGCCCGCGCAGCGCGCCCGCCGCGTCCTCCGCGCCATCACTCATCGGCGGCCTCTGCCGCGCGCCGGTTGATGCGCGCGGCCGCCACCGCGGCGCCGAAGCCGTTGTCGATGTTCACCACCGCGATGCCGGGCGAGCACGAGGCCAGCATCGTCAGCATGGCGGCGAACCCGCCCAGGCCGACGCCGTAGCCGACGCTGGTCGGCACCGCGACGATGGGGCACTCGAGGAGGCCGGCCACCACCGAGGGCAGCGCCCCCTCCATGCCGGCCACCACGATCGCGGCCGTGCAGCGGCGCAGCTCCTCGCTCGCGGCCCACACGCGGTGCAGACCCGCCACGCCGACGTCGGTGACCCGCGCGACCCGGTGGCCGAGGAACTCCGCCGTCAGCGCGGCCTCCTCCGCCACCGGCAGATCGCTGGTCCCGGCCGACATCACCGCGATCACGCCGCGCCCGCGGTCTCCGCGCGGGTGTGCCGCCTCCACCAC
>Ga0126377_10001715_pt1 | contig 14576 bp, 13 predicted proteins | sample PanSoiMetPlot_22_FD_92647 | JGI IMG/M metagenome (GOLD analysis project Ga0126377, IMG submission 92647) | Tropical forest soil microbial communities from Panama - MetaG Plot_22 | ecosystem: Environmental > Terrestrial > Soil > Tropical forest > Bulk soil | place: Panama | collected 2016-02-17
CAGGAAGAGCGCGGAGAGCACGCCCCGCCGCTCGCGCGGAATGGGCTCGACGAACAGCGGGTACGCATTCACTGTCGGGAATGTCCACGCCGCAGACGCGAGCGCGAGGAGCGGCGCTGCCTGGGACACACTCGTCACACGATCGAGTGCAACGAGACACCCGGCCATCATCGCGAAGCCGAGCAGCATCGCGTTGCGCCGGCCGAACCGGACACCGACAAATCCGGCGGGCAACGCGCCGATCACCCCACCCACGGCCCACGCGATGAAGCCGATCGTCACGTCCTCGGGCTTCACACCAAACCGCTCGGTGCCGTGCAGTGCGAACCACGTGGTGAAGGTCTGAAACGTGAGCTGCAGCAGCAACGATGCGATGAAGATCGCGCGCATGCCCGGCACGACGCCGCGGAGCGCGGCCCACGCCGAGTCGAGGAGCGAACGAAACGTCGCTTCGGAGGCGTGCGTATCGTGCGATTGCGGCTCGCTCACGCCGAGGCGGAGCAGGGCAGCGATGACCAGCACCGTGCCTGCCGCGACGAGGAACGCGACTCGCATCCCGAGCACGCGCCCGAGCATGAGAAAGACGATTGCACCGACGCACATCTGGAACGTCATCGACCCCATCGCGAGCGACCGAAAACGCGACGGCACGGCGTCGGCTAGGAGCGCCTGAAATGGCGACCGCTGCACGTTGATCCCGGTGTAAAGCACGACGATCGCCGCGATCACGCCGGCAATGCCGAACTGCCCCGACGACGGGAACAGCGCCATCCCTGCCGCCGCGAGCACGAGGGCTCCGACGATGAGCGGCAGACGACCGCGCCCCGCGGCACTTGCTCGATCGGACGTCGCGCCCGCCCACGGCACGAGCAGAAGTAACAGCACGTTGTCGATCGCCATCACGGCACCAATGGCCGTCCGATGGTCGCCGAGCGCGCCCTGCACGAGTGGGGGAACGAAGGTGCTCAGGAGCGGTCCGGTCACACCGGAGAAGAGTCCGCCGAGTCCGACGCACAGGCAGACAACGTACGGCACGCGGGCGGATGGGATCGTGTGATCGTCGGCCATATTTCAAACTTGGCCTCGAGTCGCTTGCTCCGCATCTCCCTCAGAAAAAACGCCTGCCGAAATCGGCAGGCGTTTTTTGCGGCACGGGGGGGCGTCGCGTCAGAAGCTGTAGCGAAGCCCGAGTTGCGCCTGGTAGCGCGAATTGAGTGCGTCGTACTGCCACGGAGTGTTGTTCGGAATGCCGTCGAAGCTGAAGCCGCTGGGCGCGCCATTGGCGTCGGTCCTCGTGACGCGGAGCAGCGGGACCTGATAATTGTTCTCGTTCGGCACGAAGTATTGACGACCCCACGAACTGCCGAACACTGCGAGAGCGTTGACCACATCCAGGGTGATTTGTACGCGGCGGGCAGCGATCGGCAAATCCTGGTGCAGCCGGAGATCGAGCTGTTTGTTCCACGGCGTGTTGCCCGCATTGCGCTCGGCAATGCGGCCACGGTGGTTCGCGAGGTTCGGCTGGCTGTTGATGAACGAATCGAGTAGTAGCCAGATGTCGTGCGCCGACCGTGTGTCGCCGGCCGCCGGTACGATGCGCGCGTCCGCCTCGTCTCGGGGGACGTACACCAAGTCGTTGTTGCCCGCCCCGTCACGATTGTAGTCGCTGGTGTACGTGAATGTGAACGGCGCGCCAGAAACGGCGCTGAAGAAGCCACTGATGCCGAACTCGTAGTCGGGTCTCTCGTGCGTCGTCCAGGTGAACGACGACGCGAGCCGATGCCGAACGTCGAAATTCGATGCCGACAAGGCGGGTGCGTTCGGCGCCGCCGCCTGATTGAACTCCCAGTTCGATTGCGGGCTGTTGCGAATCCCATTCGAGATGTCGCGTGCCGACCCGTACGTGTACGCGCCCATCAGGCTGAATGGGCCGACGTTTCGCGAGAGCCGGCCGGTGAGCGAGTAGCGCGAGCCCTCGCTCGTGTTGGTGATCAGAAAGACGCTCGTGATGCTCGGATTGACGCGAAGCTGGACCGGGCTGCCGAGGTAGATGGGACGGCCGTCGACCGGCGACGCGCTCGTCGTATCCTTCAGCCCAACGTTCAGGAACTTCACGTCCTTGATCGTCTTCGTGTACATCCCCTCGAACGACATCACCGTTCCGTCGGGCAGACGATAATCGACGCCGAGCGACGACCGCTCCATCGTCGGCATCTTGAAGCCGTCGTCGATGACATTCATCTCGTAGACGCCGGTCTGCAGCGTTCGAAGTTGCGACGGATCTGTGACGAGCGGCACGACCGCGTTGTTGCCGGCGCAGTCGGCCGTCGGGCCGGGGCGGCAGTCGATGTTGTTGTATTTGCCGCCGTTGTTGTAGTACCCGTACGCCAACCACGCAAAGGGGACGCGGCTCACGAAGATGCCGGTTCCGCCGCGCAACTGCAGCGACTGATCGCCGTTCACGTCCCAGTTGAAGGACACGCGCGGCTGCACATAGATGTCGCCGCCAAAGTCGTTCGTATACTTCGCGAACGGCGTCGTGCCGTTGTAGTTCGTGTTCACGAATGCTTGATTCACGGCCGGCTTGTCGGGAAACACCGGATCGTCGAAGCGGAGGCCCGCCGTGACGCGCAGTCGCTCCGAGAGCGCAACCTCATCCTGCACGTACGCGCTCGGCCACAGCACCTTGAAGTCGGCAACCGGGGTCGCGAGGACGGCCGCATACGAGTTGTCGCCGAGCGCATAGGTGCCGCGAATCCGGCTCGGGCGATCGGCGAAGAAGTTCGCGATGGAGCCGTACTGCCAGCGGCCGTTCCACGCGTTCTGGAAGGTGTACTGGATTCCGTAAAGCTCGTTGTGCGTGCCGAACGTGATGGTGTTGATGCCGTGGTAGAGCGTCGCGTTGTCCGTGAGCTCGAAGATGTTCGTGTTGACCTGGAAGACGGCGGCTTCGCGGTTCGTGCCGATGAGCAGTGTGCTACCGGATGGACCGCTGATCTCCAACTGCGGGAAGATGCTGCCGACGGGATCGCGGTGGTCGCGCGTGAACGTCAAGCCCGCCACGAGATCGTTGCCCAGGCCGTTCGCGAGGTTGCTCTTGAGCTCAGCGACCGTGCTGTTGTTCGTCGTCTTCTGCACGAAGTCCTGCCCGCCGAAGTTCACGGCCGTCGGACCGCGCTGGAGTTGGCCTGCGTCCGCGGAGACGAAATTGTGCCGAATGCTGAGCTTGTGCTCATCACTCAAATTGAAGTCGAGCCGGCCGAACAGCTTCGTGCTGTTCGCGTCGATCGTGTACGCACCGAGCGCGCCGGCGTCATAGCCGTAGCGGGTCCGAAGCGTATCGGCGATCGCGTGCGCTGTGACCGCATCGACGATTGTCCCCGGGTCACCCGGCGCGAACTGCACAGGCTCGCGACGGCGCGCGATCTCGCCGCTCACGAAGTAGAACGCCTTGTCGGTGCGTAGAGCGCCGCCGACGCGTCCTCCCGCCTGATAGTCATGATACGCCGGCATCGCGGTGCGGGCGGCGTCCGCGCTCTTGCCCGTCAAACTCTGATTGCGGCCGTAACTGTAAACGGAACCTTCGGTCTTGTTCGATCCGCTGCGGGTCACGGCATTGACACTCGCGCCGCCGAAGTTGCCGAGCTTCACGTCGAAGGGCGCGAGCGCCACGCGGATCTGCTCGATCGCATCGAGCGAGATCGGTTGGCTCTTCGCCGCGGCACCAGGTGTGCCCGACGGCCCGACACCGGAGATGCCGCCATACGAGTTGCTGAATGAGAACACATCGTTCGCCGACGCGCCGTCGACCGTGATGTTGTTGTAGCGGAAGTTCATCCCGCCGAATGAATTGGCATTCGCTTGCGGCATGAGCCTCGTCATGTCTTGCAGGGACCGACTCAGCGTCGGGAGGTTCTCGATCAACTCGCGATTGACGGAGGTGGCCGGTCCGGTATGCTCGGGAGACAAGGTGGCGTCGCGCGACGCGGTGACGGTGACAGCCGACAGCGTCGCCGCGGCGTTTTGGAGCACGAAGTCGAACCGTGCGGTGGTTCCGAGCGCGAGGTCGACGGTGTCGCGCGATTGCGCTTGGTAGCCGATACGGCGAACGGTGATAGTGTAGGGTCCACCCGCGCGCACGTTGGCGAGGAGGTAGCGTCCGTCCTCGGCGGTCTTGACGCCGAAGCGCGCGCCGGTCGGAACGTGGATGGCGACGACTTCCGCTTGCGCTACGGGCGCACCACCCTCCGCCACCACGCGTCCGCCGACGGCGCTCGTCGTGATTTGGGCGGGTGCGGTCGAGGTGAGAATGACTGATGCGGCGATCGCCGCGATGAGCCTGCCGGTCACAGGTATCCTCTCGAGTGAGAAACGGTCGCGAGCGAGTTGCGAGGGACGATTCACGTCGCGACGGCAGGCTACATCGCGCGCAGCGTGCTCGGTCACGGTCGTGTCACGGCCATGCTTCGACGCGGCGACCACGCTGGACTTTCTTCGTGGTCGTCAAGCCGATGTCATCGCCCCGACCGCCGGAATCAAGAAAGTGTCAAGAAAATCAGATTCGAGAATTCGCGTCCGAAGCCTTGTGATGCCCCGCGACGCAGAAAAGAATTCCCTCATGTTCGACGCCACTGTGCTCGTCATCGAGGATGACGCCGCGATTCGCCGGGCGGTCAAGCGGGTCGCCGTGCTGGACGCCGCCCGCGTAATCGAGGCGGAATACGCGCGTGATGGAATCGATTTGGCCGCAGCCGTCGGCCCGGATCTCATCATTCTCGATCTCGGGCTTCCCGACGCCGAGGGTTTGGATGTCTGCCGGGAGATTCGGCGCTGGTCGGCGGCCCCGGTCATTGTCCTTACCGCTCGTCACGGCGACCGTGACAAGGTTCGGCTCCTCGATGCCGGTGCCGATGATTACATCACGAAGCCCTTCAGCGCCGAGGAGCTTGGGGCTCGTCTGCGAGTGCAGCTTCGACGCGCCATCGCTCGCGCGTACGGCGCCGAAGCCGGAACGGAACGGATCGGTCATTTGTCGATCGATTTGCCTGGCCGCACGGTGCGGCGCCACGATCGAGAGCCCGACGAGTTGGTCAAGCTCACGCGGACGGAGTGGGACCTGCTCGTCACGCTCGTCGCGAACGCAGGCCGCACGATGACGCACGCAGCGCTGCGCGAAAAAGTGTGGGACGGCGCCTCGAAGGATCCGCGCCACGACATCCGCGTGCATGTTGCGAATCTTCGGCGGAAGGTCGAGCGAGATGCGATGACGCCAGAACTGATCATCACCGAGTCGGGCGTCGGCTATCGCTTCGAGCGCCCGCAGTGACGTCGCGCGCGCTGTGGCCGTCCGGGCGCGCGTGGCTGACCTGGTTCGCCGTGTTGGGCGCGGTTCATTTGACTTTGCTCACCGTGCGAGACGCCGAGGGGCGTCAAGCGCATATCGCGTTGATTTTCCTCCTCGTCGTGCTCGGAGGCAGCGCGTCCGGCGCGCGTGGATTGGGCACGGCGTTGGGCGTAAGCGGCTTTCTCCTTATCAACTACTACTATCAAGAGCCGTTCGGGACTCTTGGCGTCGCCAAGTCCATCGACTGGGTGGTTCTCGTCGGATTCATTGCCACGGCCGTCGTCGCAACCCACCTCGTACAGGTCGCGCGTGACGCAGCGAACCGCGCAAACGCGCGAGCGGCGGAGGTCCTTGCATTGACAGAGGAAGCCAAGCGCGCGGCAGCTTTGGAGGAGGCCGATCAGCTCAAGGATACGCTGCTGGCGTCGGTGTCCCACGATCTTCGGACGCCGCTTGCGTCGATTCGCGCGCTGGCCGACGAGATGCCCGCGTCTCCGACAGCGCAACGCGAGATCGTCGCGCAAGTCGAGCGACTGGAGCGCATGATCCGTGGCATTCTAGACTTCTCGCGGATCAAGAGTGGACCAACGGAGCCGCCAGAGCTAAACGTCGTCGAAGATCTCATCGGCGCCGCGCTGCGGCAGGCCGATGGGATTCTGCGCGGGCGCGTCGTGCGAGCCGAGATTCATGACGACGGCGTTCTCTTGGCGCAATTTCGTTTCGGCGACACCTTGCGCGCTCTTACGAATCTCATCGAGAACGCCGCCCGGCATACGCCGGTGCAATCACCCATCGAGGTCCGCGCGCACTCGAACGGCGCGCTCGTCGAGATCTCGGTGGTCGATTGTGGCCCCGGGCTCCCCGCCGGTGAGGAAGAGCGAGTGTTCCTGCCATTCTACCGGCCGGCGGGTGCACCGCCTGACGGTGGAAACGCCGGGCTCGGGCTCGCGATCGCGCGACGGATCGTCGAGCAGCAGGGTGGTACCCTGACCTATCGTGCACGCGATCATGGCGGCAGCGCGTTCACCCTGACCTTGCCCCAGGCGGTACAGGCCGCGACGCTCGACTGAAAACGATCGTGATTGGGCGAATCACGGCTTTAGTGAGATATAGTAGTGATTGTCCCCCTCGTCGTCCGTTTCGTTGATCAGCACTAGGCCAGCCGACTCCAAGAGTCGTTTGTAGGCCTCCGGTGCTAGCGACTCCGAACGCTGGGCTGTCATGGCGTCGTTCCACACGCACGCTTGGCCTGGTGCAGTGAACAGAAACCGGCCGCTCGGCTCCAGCGCTTGCGCCACTCTTTCAATGAGCTGCGCTTGAGCGTGAGGCGGGAGCAGGAAGACGAGCCCCCAGGCAAGTACGCCGTCAAATGTGCGGCGAAAAAAATCGGAGCGCTCGACGCTGTTGCGTTCGACCGGCACCCCGGGGAAGCGCGCCCGAAACGCCATCACCATACTCGGCGCGGCGTCGACGCCATAGACCGCGAACCCGGCATCGATGAGAATGCGTGTCATTGGGTCGCCCGGGCCACAACCGAGATCCAACACCGCGCCACCCGGCTTCACCGTCTTCGTCCATGCCTCGACGACTCGGACACCAATCGCCGCTCTGCGCGTTTCGGTCGAGCCACGACCGGCGAGGAACTCCGCTGCGATTGCTTCGTAGCCATTCGATTCATCTGTCATGATTCGATGGTGTGGCGCTAGTCGCGCATTGCTACCGTCGGGTCCACTCGCGTGGCACGCCACGACGGAATCAGCGCCGCCGTCAGCGCGATGGCCAGTAACGTGCACGCGACGCTCGCAAACGTCGCCGGATCGGCCGCGGTCACGCGGTACAACATCGCTCCGAGCAATCGCGCGAACAACACTCCGCCGGTCACGCCGAACACGATGCCGAGCATCGTCAGCTTCACTGCTCCACCGGCAATGTGAGACAGAATGTCGGCGGAGCGTGCGCCGAGTGCGATGCGAACGCCGATCTCGCGTCTCCGCTGTGCCACGCCGTACGCGATCAGTCCATACAAGCCGACCGCGGCGATAGTCGTCGTCACGATGGCCAGCACCGCGAGCGTGCTGGCCATCATCGTGAACGCTGATACATGCCGGGCCTGCATCTCGATCATCGTCATCATATCGCCGACGGCAACCGTAGGTTCGGTGCGTGCGACCACGGCGCGAATTGTGTCGCGCATCGCGGCCGGATCGCCCGTCGTCCAAACGGCTACCGAGCTATACGCATTCGGCGACTGATAAATCGACCGATACACGGTGTATCGCAATGGCTCATCGAGTCCGCCATGATACACGTTCGACGCCACCCCCACTACCGTCCACTGGACGTTGCCGATCGTCACTAGACGGCCAATCGCGTTCTCGTGCGGCCACATCGCGTCCGCCATGTAGCGGTTGACGACGATCGCGCGCTGCGCTGTCGGCGACGCCTCGTCTTGCGCGCCGATCATGCGCCCGTCTTCGCTGTGCATGCCAGCGGCCGCCGCATATCCCGGCGATACATGTTGATCATTCGCGCCCAACGGGCGCCCGTTCGGTTCAGGCGGCCGGCCGGGAATCTCGAACAACACGCCGGAGGAGTTGTTACTCAATGGCGTGGTCGTCGTGACGCCGCCGGCGCGCACGCCGCGTTCCCGTTGAAGATTCGCGTCGAGCCGACGGTAGAAGTCGACTTTCGACGAGTCAGTCATTTGCGGCAGTGTCAAGTGCATCACCAGGGCGTGGTCGACCCGGACGCCAGCATCGCCGCGAACCATGTTGCGCACGCTACGCGTGAGGAGTGTGGCCGCCGTGAGCAGCACGAGCGCGATGCCAACCTCGAGAACGATCAACGAGGAGCGCACGCGCGTGCCTCGTACGCCGACCGTGCTCGCACGACCTCCCTCTGATAAGACGCCGGAGAGGTCGACGCGTGTCGCGCGCAACACCGGAAGCGCGGCGAACGCTAGCATCGCGACCACCGCTGTGCCGAATGCGAACGCCAGCGCGCGCCCGTCGAGCTCGAGCCGTACCCATCCCGGAATGAACGCCGCGAAATCCGCCGGGATCGCGTCGCGCATCGCGTGCACCCCTTGTCGCGCGAGCAAAGCGCCAATCGCGCCGGCCATCAGTGACAGGAGCAACGCCTCGGTGAGCAGATGCCGAGCGAGACGCCAACGGCGGACGCCGAGCGCAGTGCGCAGCGCGAGCTCGTGGCGGCGGGCCGCGAGGCGCGACAGCGAGAGATTCGCCGCGCTCATACAAGCCGCGAGGAAAACGAGCAGCGCGGCGATGGCGGAGATCTGCACGAGAACCAACACGTCGTCGGTGTGATAGTCGGCAATCGGTCGGGCGCGTAGGGCCCAGCCACTGTCGGTCTTCGGCGACTCGCGCACCATTTGCGCACTGATTGCGCTCACTTCAGCCGCTGCCTGGGCGATCGATGCGCCGGGCGCGATGCGCGCGAACACGTCGTATTGCCGCGACCCGTAGTTCGAAGCATCCTCGGTGCGGAGCACGGACGGCGTGTACACGTCCGCCGCGACCGGAAAGATCACGCCCTTGCCGAGCACTCCGGTCACCGTGAACGGTCGCTCGCCGAGCGTGATGGTGGAATCGATTGCGCCGCGGCTGCCACCGAACCGGCGTTGCCAGAAGTCATATGAAAGGACCACGAAGCCCGGCGCGCCGGGCTGGCCGGCGTCCTTGGGAAACGAGCGTCCTGCGGCGAAGGGCGCCTCGATCGTCTCGAAGGTGTTCGGAGAAACTCCGAATCCATCGAGTGCCTCGCTGCCGTTCGACGAGCGGAGCACAACGCCGCGATGGAACGTGGCGATCGCAGTGATCGAGCGCGCGCGCGTCTGGAGCGCCGCGAGTGCCGCCGGCGACGTTTGCGTGCAGTCGACGCCGCACGTCGCATTGCTCTGCGTGATCCAGAGCAGGCCCCCATGGGACAGCCGCGGGAAGGGATCGTGGATGGTGTGCGATAGACTGTAGACTGCCGCCGCCGCACCGATTCCCATCGCCAACGTGATGACGACGGCCACGGCGTAGAGCGGACCATGTGCGATGGCGCGCAACCCATGCCGAACGTCTTGCTCGAGCTGTTCGAGCCAGTTCCAGTGCCATACGTGACGCACCGCTTCATTGATGTTGCTCACATTGCCGAATCTCCGTTGGGCAGAAAATTGCGCATCGCGCGCGCCGGATGGGCCGGATGATGCGAGCCATTCCGCGTCGAGCTCGAGATGGTCGCGCAGCTCGCGCGCGATCTCGTCGTCGGTCGGCGCGCCGCGTCTGGTCAGGCGTGCAAAGAACCAGCGCAGCATTCGTCAAGTCTCCGGCAACGGATTCATGACGCTGCCGATGGCGCGCACAAGATCATCCCATTTCGACTGCTCCTTGCGCAGGCGGCGACGGCCCGCCGCGGTGAGACGGTAGAACTTGAGCTCGCGATTTTTGTCGGGGGCTTTTTCCCACTTGGACGAGATGAAGCCGTCGCGCTGCAATCGGTGAAGCGCGGGGTAGAGCGATCCGTGCTCGACGACCAGCGCGTCGCTCGTGGTCTGGCGGATGTAGGTCGCGATCCCGTGGCCGTGGGCAGGGCCGAAGAGCAGCGTCCTGAGGATGAGCATGTCGAGTGTGCCTTGGAGCAGCTCGAGCCGGTCATCGGAGCGCGGGGCCATGGGGGACCGATGGTAGGATGTCTACCATCAAATGGTAGACATCCTACTGCCGAGCGCAAGGGATCGCTGGTGGCGCGTTAGCTTGCGGGGCGCTCTGCCGCGGTGCGGAGGGCAGCCAGCCCGCGCTCGAGGTGACTGCCCATCAGACGGTCCGGGCTGACGAACACGGTCATGACCTTGAGCATCCGCACCATCTCGCCATCGAGCGTCCACGTGATACGCGTTCCGTTACCATCCGGGGCGAGGCTGTACTGATTGAAATTGCGCGCGACGAATGGCCGCGACCAGTCGGCTTGCACGCGCACCGATGACGGCGATGCCTCGATGATCTCGAGCCGAACCTTTCCAGCGCTTCCTTTGCCTTCCCATTCGCCGATCGCTCCCAGCCCCGAGACGGGCCCGAGATAGTTTCGCGTCCTTGCTTTGTCTCGATTACCTGCCTCGGACCACTCAGGCCATCGGCGGAGATCGTTGATAAAAGGCAGAATGGAATCGCGCGGTGCTTCCAGACGAACGCTACGGGAGACGACGAAGCGCGCTGGTTTTCGCGACGCGAGGACGGCAACGATCATCACGAGCGCAGCGGCGATCGCGAGAACAACAAGCGCTGTTCCTGACATAGTGGGCACCGATAACCACGCGGGTTGCGCGTCGGGAGTCGCGAGCTCCTACGCTAACACGTCCGCGTGACTACGCGCTATTACGTAGTGAGAAGTTCCCACGAGATGACGTACCCTTGCAGGAAGAGAACTCGTGGCCCGTAGCGGCATCCGTGCACCAATGCGGCGCCCATCGGGCGCTTGCCCTTCCACTTTGGTGATGAGTTCGTTTATGCGACGTCTGAATACGGCTTGCTGGATTGCGACGGCGATCGGAGTTGGAATCGCGCCGGTCAGCGCGCGAGCTCAGCGCGCGAGCCCCGTTTGTTTCAGTGGCGTTGCACGCTCCGCCTGCTCGGGCTTCATCCTGCTCGAAGCGTCCGCTGCCAACACGTGGGGCTCGAAGCATACGATCGTTACGATGCTCTCGCTGCCGACTGGGCCGGTGCCGTTCCAACATCATCTCGAGGATCTACCGCGCTACTACAGCGGCGGCGTGGGATACGTTCACATGGTTGGACCAGTATGGGCCCTCGGTATCGCCGGAGAGCTCGGCAACGCCAATCCTGACGCTGGAACCGCTAACCGAATGGCAATCACCGCGCGCGCACGGCATTGGACCAGCAACGTGGCCCTCGATCTCGGCGCGGGACCCTTGTCGGCAGACATCTTCACGCCGGCGCCGAACGGCACCGTCGACGACCGCCTCCTTGCGCGCGGCGCGACTGTCGAAGCCGCGGTGAGCTACAAGAGTCTTCTTGGCGTGGTGGTGGGTGTCGATGCGATACGCGGAGCGAATCGCCGGAGTTCGGCGATCCGCGTAGGCATTCGGACGGGATCGTACGGCACGCTTGTGGCCGCCGCGATTACCGCGGTGGCGGGAGCTTTTGTATTGGCCGGGCTGGCGGGCGGCTTGGAGGAGCGTTAGTAAATGCTCAAGCGGCGTCGGGCGGTTGCCCGTCGCCGTTCTGCGGCCTCATCGTTGTCAGAACCTCACACCACCCGTTGCCGTCGACTTGACAACGCGTGTGCTCGAATCGAGCGTACTGGCGAGAGGTGAGGCATGACCGATCCGCATGCGACAATTCGCGACGAGGTGTTCCGCCGAGTATTCGGCGGGCCGGGAGAGAGCGAGCCTGCGCTCCGACAGGCAGTCGCCGAGAATGTGTCCGTGCCGCCGGATCTTCAGTTGCTCATTACGAAGATTCACGCACACGCCTATCAGGTGACGGACGATGACGTCGCGCGGGTACAAGCCCACTACGGCGACGACGCGTTGTTCGAGATCATCGTGAGCGCCGCGGTGGGCGCGTCGCGCAAACGACTCCTGCCGGCGCTCGCCGCCCTCGAGGAAGCGTGAGACTGAGACGAGTCCATCGCGGGCACCGGTTCCTGGACAAGTTCAAGCTCGCCGCAATGCGCGTCATGAGCGGCCACGCACCTGGTGTCGTGCGGACACTCCTTTATCGCAAGGGCTACTTCGGCGGGAAGTTCTCCGAGCTTACCCATCAGGTCATGCGAGGTCCGTCGCCGTGGTCGGTGGGTGAGCGCGAGCTCTTCGCGGCATTCGTGTCGCGACTCAACAAGTGCGTCTTCTGAACCAACGCTCACTCCGCGGTCGCGGAGGCGGCGCTCAAAGACGATACGACGCGGCTCGTGCTTGCGGATTACACCACCGCGCCGATCGACGAGAAGCTCCGGGCGATGCTCGGGCTCCTCGAGAGGTTCACGCTTGCGCCTGAGACACTCGACACCGCTGCGATTCGGTCCGTGCTCGAGCGGGGTGTGACGCGCGAGGCGATTCGGGACGCGTTCTACGTCGCGTTTCTATTCAACACATATGATCGCCTTGCGGACACCCTCGGATGGGAGCTTCCGGATGTCGGGTATTATCCCAAAGCCGGGCAATTCCTACTCAAGCGCGGATATCGATAGAGAAGGGATCCGCCACAGAATCGCCCGGCGGTGATCTTGTGGCGTGGACACGTGTCCCACATGCTATTCAGCCATGAGACTTACCGCCGGCATTTTTGCACTAACTCTGATCGCTCGCTCGGCGGCTGCGCAGGGATGGGACATGCGCGCCGCAGCGGCGTACCTCGACACGCGGCAGACGTGGTGGTCGGCTTGGCCTACCGCGGCACGCGATCATCAGACCGCGTGCGTGTCCTGTCACACCGCGCTGCCGTACGCCCTCGCGCGGCCCTCGCTTCGCGCTGCGCTGCGTGAGAACGAACCGACCAGTCCCGAGCGCAAACTCATTGATGACGTCGTGAAACGCGTGGTCATGTGGCGCGACGTCGAGCCGTTCTATCCCGATCAGACCAACGGCCTGCCGAAGACGAGTGAGTCGCGCGGCACCGAGGCGGTCTTGAACGCGCTAGTACTCGCAACCCGCGACGCCTCCATGGGCAAACCGAGCGACGAGGCGCGCATCGCGTTCGATAATTTGTGGGCGTTGCAGTTCCGCCGTGGAAAGTCCGCGGGTTCGTGGGCGTGGCTCAACTTCCATCTCGAGCCCTGGGAGGCGGACGACGCCGCCTACTTCGGTGCAGCGCTCGCTGCGGTTGCTGCCGGAACCGAGCCAGGGAGCTACGCGTCACGGGCGGATATTCAAGAGCGCATCGGCGCGCTACGCACGTTTCTCCGTCAGGACGCGGCGGGGCAAAGCGTATTCAATCGCGCCGTGCTGCTCTGGGCCGCCTCGGTGCTGCCTGATCTGCTCACGACTGACGAACGTAGCGCGATCGTCGCTTCACTGTTCGCAACACAGAACGCTGACGGCGGGTGGACGCTCGGCAGGCTTGGCGACTGGAAGCGAAGCGACGGAACGATCCTGGACACCGTCAGCGATGGATATGCAACCGGCATCGCCGCCTTCGCGCTGCAACGCGCGGGCTGTTCGAGCAACGAGGCGCATCTCGCGCGGGCACTCGTCTGGCTGGCGGATCATCGGGATCGCGCGACGGGGAAGTGGACTGCAACGTCGGTCAATCGCCGACGTGATCCCGCGACCGCCGCGGCGAATTTCATGAATGACGCCGCGACGGGATTTGCCATTCTGGCGTTGACATACCGAGCGCCCTGAGCTCGGCGCGGCTCCGCGCCGAGCTCGCCACTGCTACGCGCGGAGAGGCACGGCATCCAACAGCTGGTCGAGCTGCTGATAGCTCATTTCCATACCGTCGGTCATCCCGGTGGACAGCGCGGCGTCGCGGTCTTGTTTAGAGTTGAACTTCATCGACGTGATCATCGTGGTGGCGCCGTCGGCTTCCTCGAACTCGACGGTGATCAGGCAGCCGCCGCCCATGTCGTCGCCGACATCGCCCGGATCGTAATGCTCCGTGTGCACTATTCTCGTATAGGGCTCGATCTCTCGGTATTCTCCGTAGAACCCGAATTCCTTGCCGCTCGTGGCGTTGTGCCAGCGCCAGCGGAACTTTCCGCGCGGCTTCACTTCCATTTCACAGACGGGCATCGTCCAACCGGGCGGTCCGAGCATCCAGCGTTGCATGAGCTCGGGCTCCGTGTAGGCGCGCCAGACCAAAAGTGCGGGAGCGTTGAAGGCGCGAGAGACGCGCACTTCGGTATCAGAGGGAGTCGTGGCTTTCGCGGGCGTCATGATCACCGCTCCTTTTTTTGGGTTTTTGGATTTTTAGCTCTTCGAGCAAGTCATCGAGCCGCACGAAGTTCGTCTCCCACACGGTGCGAAGGTGCTCCAACCATCCGTTGACGGCTTTGAGACCGTCCAGCTCGAGCTTGCACGGCCGTGTTTGCCCTTTGCGCGAACGCGAGATCAGCCCGGCCGTCTCGAGCACTTTTATGTGCGAAGAGATTGTCGGTTGCGTGAGATCGAACCGATCGACGAGCTCCGAAACCGTCGCCTCACCCTCCGCGAGGCGCGCAATTATCCCTCGGCGCGTTGGATCGGCCAAGGCGGCAAAGGTTTGATTCA
>Ga0126377_10001717_pt1 | contig 14573 bp, 12 predicted proteins | sample PanSoiMetPlot_22_FD_92647 | JGI IMG/M metagenome (GOLD analysis project Ga0126377, IMG submission 92647) | Tropical forest soil microbial communities from Panama - MetaG Plot_22 | ecosystem: Environmental > Terrestrial > Soil > Tropical forest > Bulk soil | place: Panama | collected 2016-02-17
AGTTCCTGCCTCTGCTCGCGGTAGGATTTGTCACCGCAGCAATCGTCGGCTGGTTTGCCATCAGGTGGTTAATTGATTATTTGAGTAAAAGGTCGTTGTATGTCTTTGCAGTATATTGCGCGATTGCGGGAGTGGTCTGTCTCCTTTTAACTCTTTTGTAGTCATGACACGAAAATTTCATCACTCAAAACTGCCGGATTACTCGACGCTTTTATCAGGGCATACACCGCCTGATGAAGTTGGATTTCAATCGGATGTTCTGCAAATCTGGTACAACAATACTGATAAAACCTGGATTGAAACACCTGAACTGCCCCACTACCACAAAGAAAGTGACGAGGTATTTATCGTTCTGAAAGGCGCGCTCCATGTGGAAGTAGAGGGAGAGATTCATCGTATTGGTCCATGCGAATTCTGTTGTTTCCCTTCTGGTCAATGGCACTCCATTGTTCGCGTGGAAGTCCCTGCCGAAACATTGATGATCCGTTCACCATCCATTGATGACAAGGTATATAAGGAATAATATGACTGAATCAATGAAATCATTGCTGAAACTCCTGGTCGAAACCGAATCTCCATCGCATGACAAAGCCGCTGTAGACCGCATCGGTACGATTGTTGCCGAAGAAGCCAGCAAACTTGGCGGGCAAGTTGAAATCATTCCGAATACAGAAACAGGTGACCATATGCTCTCAAAGTGGGGAAGTGGTAACAATGGCATTCTGCTCCTCTGTCACATGGACACGGTCTACCCGCTTGGCACATTGCAAAAGACGCCTTTCCGCGAACAGTATGACAAAATCTTTGGTCCTGGCACCATGGATATGAAAGCGGGGATTGTGATTTCACTTGCCGCGATTGAACAAGCACAAGCACAGGGACTGAATCGTCCCGTCATGTTGCTGTGCACATCTGATGAAGAGATCGGCAGTCACACGTCACGTACTCACATTGAACGGCTGGCGAAAGAGTCCGCATTGGTGTTGGTCATGGAACCGGCCATGCCCAATGGTTCACTGAAGACCTGGCGTAAAGGTGTTGGGGAATTTCATGTCAAAGCCAAAGGACGTGCCGCACATGCGGGTGGTGATCATGAAAAGGGGCGTAATGCCATCGAAGAGCTCGCGCATCAAATTATTGCCATTCAAAAACTCACTGATTATTCTAAACAGACTACACTCAATGTGGGTGTCATTCATGGTGGCACAGTTTCGAATGTTGTCCCAGAGGAATGCAATATTCAGGTAGATGTCCGTGTGATGCAACCAGGTGAATGGGAGCGCATCGAAGCGGAAGTGAAAAACCTCAGGCCCGTGCTTGATGGCACAAGCATTGAAGTTACTGGTGAATTGAATCGTCCGCCGATGCCGTTTGATGACCGCATGAAAAGCACGTTTGAAAAAGCCAAATCTATCGGAACGCGCATTGGCATGAAGCTCATAGCTGGCGGCACAGGTGGTGCATCAGATGGAAATTTTGTCGCTCCGCTCGGCATCCCATTGCTTGACGGTATGGGTGCTGTAGGTGATGGTGCTCATTCTGAACGTGAATATATTTTTGCCGATAGCATGGAACAAAAGGCCAGATTAATTTCTTCCTTACTGCGCGACTGGTAAGACATTCCATCTGATTGGCGAAAATTCCATGCGAAAAATATTTCTCTCCTTATTGATTCCACTTACACTTTTAGTTTCTTCCTGCTCGACAGGCACACCGCCTCCATCTACGCCTCAGGTTGTTTCTGTTTTCTCAAGCTCTGCCGCTGAGCTCTGGCTGAGTGAATTGTATGATTGCGCCGCGGCCCAAACCGGAATTGTCCTCACAAGGGTGGCCGATTCGACCGCCGCTGAAATCATTTTGCAGATTGGCGAGCCTGTTTATCCTTCATCGCTTGCCTACCAAATTGATTCGGAAGAAATCCTAATCGTCACACAACGTGAAAGCCCAATTCAAAACTTAAACCTTGAGGGTGCACGTACGTTATTCATGGGGTTGGGCGATCCGTCCATGCAGGTATGGGCGTATGCGTCAGATGTGGATGTGCAACGGGTGTTTGATCAACTCGTGATGGAAGGCAGGAGCGTCACCTCATCCGCGATGGTGGCGATCAATCCGCAGCAGATGTCTGATACGTTGGTCAATGAGCCTAACACGGTTGGCATCCTGCCGAAGCATTGGAAAGTGGGCGACTCGCGGATTATCTTTTCGGCAGGGACGGCGCCTGTGCTGGCATTGGCGAAATCCGAGCCGCAAGGTATTGTCAAAGAGTTGATCGCCTGTCTGCAAAAATAAATTTGCTGAATAGAATTTATAATGGGGTATTCTATGAGCCGTAAATAATATAGGAGTAACCCATGAGAACTCCGTTATGGATTCCTTCGGAGGAACATAAACGCCAGGCAAACATCACACGTTTTATGGATGTGGTCAACGCGCGGCACACGTTGAATATCGCCTCTTATGCGGACCTCCATGCCTGGTCGGTGAATCATATTCCTGATTTCTGGGCGACGGTGTGGGATTTTGCCGAAATTAAAGCGTCGCGGCAATACGATCAAGTGGTTGAAGACTTAACCGTATTCCCTGGCACGAAGTGGTTCCCCGGTGCGCGTTTGAACTTTGCCGAGAATCTTTTGCGTCATCGTGATGATCAACCTGCATTTGTTTTTATCGGCGAGACTCAACAGTCGAAACGCATGACGTATGAAAAGTTGTATGACTCCGTGGCGCGGCTGGTTCATGCATTGAGAGCATCAGGTATCGGCGTGGGGGACCGGGTCGTTGGATATATGCCGAATATGATCGAGACGGCCATTGGCATGTTGGCAGCGACCAGCCTTGGTGCGACGTGGTCTTCGTGTGCCACGGATATTGGTCCCGGTGCGGCGATTGAACGGCTGGGACAGGTTGAGCCAAAGGCGATGATCACCGCTGACGGATATTTCTACAAGGGGAAATCATTCGATACGCTAGCTCATGCGGTGGAGGTAGCAAGGGGAATTCCATCACTGAATAAGGTAATAGTCGTTTCGTACACACGCGAACGCCCCGATATTTCTCAAATTCCTAATGCAGTCCATTACGAAGATTTTCTTTCCAGTGAAAAGAACCTTGAAATAGAATTTGCCCAGTTGCCCTTTGACCATCCGCTGTATATCATGTTCTCGTCGGGGACAACAGGCAAGCCGAAGTGCCTGGTGCAGGGTACGGGCGGGGTGTTGATCAATCACCTCAAGGAATTATTGTTGCACACTGACCTCAAAAGAAGCGACAAGATTTTCTACATCACATCATGCAGTTGGATGATGTGGAATTGGCTGTTGAGTTCGCTGGCAGTCGGGGCGACAATTGTGCTGTATGACGGTAATCCGAATTATCCCGACACAGGCGCGATGTGGAAGTTGATCCAGGATGAAAGAATTACCATTTTTGGATGCAGCGCGAGCTACATCCACTTTTTGAAAAAGGAAGAGGTCTCCCCGCGCAAGGATTTTGATCTATCGTCGCTGCGTGAAATATCGCAGACCGGTTCACCGCTTTCTGAGGATGGATTTGAATATGTCTATCGCGAGATCAAATCGGACTTGCATTTTAATTCCATTTCTGGTGGTACGGATATCAATGGCTGTTTCGCGGCGGGGAGTCCGATCCTGCCAGTGTATGCCGGGGAGTTGCAGAGCGCGGCGCTGGGGATGAAGATCAAATCGTACGATGAAAAGGGAAATACGGTTTTCGATGAACAGGGCGAGCTGGTGTGCGAAGCTTCTGCACCTTCAATGCCGCTTTATTTTTGGAATGACCCAGATGGCTCCAAATATCATCATGCTTACTTCGATGTGTATCCAAATGTTTGGCGTCATGGCGATTATGTTTTGATCCATAAGGATACCGGCGGTGTGACGTTCTATGGTCGCTCCGATGCGGTCTTGAAGCCTTCTGGGGTGCGGATAGGCACTGCAGAGATTTACGCCCAAATGGAGAATCTCCCTGAAATCGCAGACAGTCTCGCAGTGGGACAAAATTATCAGGATGACCAGCGTGTGATCCTGTTCGTTAAACTCGCTTCAGGGTTTGCATTGACCAACGAACTGAAGGACAAGATCCGCAGGACATTGCGCGAGAACGCCTCGCCACGGCATGTCCCTGCGGTGATTCTTGAAACGCCAGATATTCCCTATACCTTGAATATGAAAAAAGTGGAAAGCGCAGTCACTAATATTATCAATGGACGTGCAGTGAGCAATAAAGATGCGCTGATCAATCCCGGGTCGTTGGAATATTACGAGAAAATTCTGTCACAATTAAGTTAAGGAGAATTTTATGAGTTTCCTCTTTGGAAAAAGGCAAACTGTACAGGCTTTGGCTGAATTGTTGGAAGATGGGCGTGAAAAGATGAACGCGGAAATGAGGAAGCCCAGGTTCCACAACTACTCAGGCCCGGAGGTGTCTTTGGAGGTGGCGGTCCGTGTTCAGCCAAATAATGAGCCACCTTATGAGGCGAAGATGAAAGTGGGGCTTTTGAAAATGTATTTGCTGAAACAGGGTGTGATCGTCCGGGTAAAATATGATCCTCGTAAGCCGGATCAGGTGGAATATGATGACGATCCGCGGGCGATATTAGATCGCAATCCACAGTTAAAGAAAAGTTCAACAGAAGGATGAGTCTCCATGCCGTGCAATTGTTGTGAAATTGAAAATGATACCTTCACCGAAGCGGAAGCCAAAGCAAATCTCAAGGATTATCGCAGGCGCGGACCTGCGAATCAGACAAAGTTGATTCTTGAGGCGGTCCGCTCGTTGGGATTGAAAAGTGCCACGTTGCTCGATATCGGTGGTGGGATCGGCGCAATTCATCACGAACTACTGAAAGATATTGCCAGTGAAGCCACACATGTGGATGCTTCCTCTGCTTACTTGAAAGTTGCTACAGAGGAGGCCAAGCGACAAGAGCACAACGACCTCGTCAAATTCATTCATGCGGATTTCACCGATGTCGCCGCGGATCTACCTCAAGCCGATATTGTCACATTGGATCGAGTCGTCTGTTGCTACCCAGATTTTCATTCATTGCTAAAAGCTGCGGCGCTGAAGAGTCGCAAAGCAATAGCGCTGACATATCCGCGCGAGACGTGGTATCTCCGAATTGGAGAAAAAGTGATTAATTTCTTTCAGGCTCTTCAGAAAGATCCATTCCGCATGTTTCTTCACCCAATTGTTGAAATGGATTCTCTTCTCAAAAAGGAAGGCTTTGAGCGAGTCACACTTCGGCGGCTCTTCGTTTGGGAGATGGCTTTGTATCAACGGGTAGGCTGAAATTTGCCCTTGACTCTGACATTATGTCAGAGTGTATATTCCAGTTATTGGAAATCTGAATGTTCAGAATCGGCGAGTTCTCGAAATTAAGCCGGGTGTCTGTGCGCATGCTGCGGTATTACGACCAGTTGGGGCTGCTCAAGCCTTCGCACACTGACACATTCACAAACTATCGCTATTACTCAGCGGATCAACTGCCGCGCTTGAACCGCATCCTGGCCCTGCGCGATCTGGGATTTTCTCTGGACCAGATTGTGAGCATGCTCGATGAGGAGCTATCTGTCGAGCAACTGCAGGGCATGCTGAAACTTAAACGTGCTGAGATTGAACAGCAGATACAAACAGAGCAATTGCGAATGGCGCGACTGGAGGCGCGAATTCAGCAGATGAACGGCCGTGCCATGTCCAATCGGTATGATATTGTGGTGCAGGAGGTCCCGCCGCAATTGGTTGCAACCAATCGTGAGGTCGCTCAGGATGATGAGCGGATTCAGTCCATGTTTGAGGAATTGGAAAGATATGTAGCACGCTTCGAGGCACGCGCGGATAGGCCACCCATGACCATTTATCATGACCCCGAATATCGCGAGAAAGAGATTGATGCGGAGGTGATCGTTCCGCTCCGTTTTGCCATCCCCAGCACGGATGAATTTCGTGTGGTCGAACTGCTGCGTATTCCCCAAGCGGCATGTCTTGTGCATAAAGGAAGTTATATGGCAATCACTCAGGCCTATAACGCGTTGCTAGGCTGGATCGAAGCAAACGGCTACCGTATGCTGGGGCCCATCCGTGAGGTCTATTTGGGTTACGGCGCGGATGGTCTAGGCTTTGAACTTCCGCCCACCTATCTGGCAAAGGAAGCCGATCAATATGTTACAGAGCTGCAGTTGGAGATAGAGAAGAGTTAGGAGCACTTCATGACCTGTCACTATGCATTCTCCTACTGAACCAGGTTTTGCAAACAATATTGCAGATTGCTTCTCTCAGATTCGCAATGACAGAATTGGAGAAAAAATGAAATACAAATTACTGGGCCCAAGCGGGTTACATGTTTCAGAATTATGTCTTGGCACGATGACCTTTGGCGAGGACTGGGGCTGGGGCGCCTCGAAAGACGAGAGTCGCAAGATCTTTGAGGCGTTTGCCGAGGCGGGTGGCAACTTCATTGATACCTCTGGCAATTACACCAATGGCACAAGCGAAACATTTATTGGTGAATTCATTCAGAGTGAGCGTGACCGGTTCATTGTTGCTACAAAATATTCCCTGCGTGTTGGGAAAGGACATCCGGCGAATCCAAATCATGGCGGCAACTCACGCAAGAGCATGGTGCTGGCTGTGGAAAACAGTCTGCGCCGGCTGAATACAGATTACATTGACTTACTTTACTTGCACATGTGGGATTTTATGACACCAGTAGAGGAGGTCCTGCAATCGGTTCATCATCTTGTCGCGTCTGGCAAGGTGTTGTACTTCGCTTTTTCAGATACGCCGGCCTGGGTGGTTTCGTATGCAATTGCCAAAGCCACCGATTTTGGATGGACGCGTCCAATTGCGTTGCAGCTTCCATATTCACTCCTGGATCGCTCCGTGGAACGCGCCGAACTGCCCATGGCGCGCGAGCATGGTCTCGCGATCCTGCCGTGGGGGATGTTGGAAGGTGGTGCACTTACGGGCAAATATAGCCAACCTTCCGATGAGCCGCGCCGCGAATCAGAGGTAGGGGAGCAGGAGTTGAAAGCTGGAGAGGTTGTGATGAAAGTGGCCCATGAACTCGGTCGTTCCCCTGCACAAATTGCCATCAATTGGGTTCGCCACCAACCGGGAAATATTATCCCCATTCTCGGTTGCCGAACACTTGCACAAGTGCAGGATAACCTCCGCTGTTTGGATTTTCAGTTGAATGATTCACAAATGGAGGGGTTAAGTAAACTTGCCGACTTCAAATTGGCATTCCCCTTGAGTTTCCTCAAGAGTGATCATGTTGGGAATTTAATTTTTGGCGAAACCCTCAAGATGCTGGAGGACAGGCCCAACTAATTGCACTGAACAAAAGATCGGAGAACTATATCGCCGGTTTTTTATTGTGCCATTCAGTTGCCTGTTCGTATGCGAATGCGGCATTCAGCACTTTGGCATCTGCCCAGGCACGTGAGACAATTTGCAAACCGATGGGTAAACCCTCGCTTGTGAAGCCGCAGGGGATCGATATCGCTGGCAGTCCGGTCAGGTTGAACGGCGCGGTGAAACGGGTGAGGCGTGCGGCCTGTTCGACTGCGTCATTGCCCGCGATGGTTGGAGCGGCATTGGGGGTGGATGGGATGATCAAGAAGTCATATGACTCGAAGAACAATTCGCATCTTTTCCGGACCTCAGCCTGAGTCCGCCGTGCTAAAGCGTATTCAGTCGAGGTGGTATTTGCGCCCTGTTGCAGGCGCTGTAGAATATCCTCCCCGAACATTTCAGGATGCTCGCGCAAACGCTCGCGATGGACGGCCGCGCCATCTGAGCGCGTCATGGTAGCGTTGGCGAGCGCGGCCTCGCGCATCCAATCCACGTTGACTTCCTGCACCGTACAGCCCAGCCCTTCGAAGATCCTGGCGGCCTGACGCACTGCGGCCAGTACCTCTGGATCGGCAGCTTCAACATATTCGCCTACACCCAGCGCGATCTTGCGGCCCTCGATGTCGTCGATCAGATGACCGAGATAATCTCCGGCGATCATCTTGACAGAGGCGGGATCGATGGAGTCATAGGTCGAAATGACTTGCAGGATCAGTGCAGCATCGCGCACACAGCTTGCGAGCGGGCCCACATGATCGAGGTTCCAGGAAAGCGGGAATACCCCGCGCAAGCTGACGCGTCCATATGTGGGTTTGAGGCCCACCACCCCACACAACGAAGCCGGGATGCGAATCGATCCGCCAGTGTCGGTGCCAAGCGCACCCAGGGCCATGCCGGTGGCCACCGCGATTGCTGATCCGCTGGATGAACCGCCAGGGATGCGGGTTACGTCCCATGGATTGTGTGCTGTTCCGAAATGAGGGTTATTGCCCGTGACGCCGAGCGCGATCTCATGTGTGTTGGTCTTTCCGATAATGGTCGCGCTGGCCCGTTTGAGTTGCTCCACCGCAAAGGCGTCGCTGTTGGGGATGTGATCGGCGAAGAACTTGGAACCAATCGTCGTGCGAACGCCCGCCGTATAGATAATATCCTTGACTGCAATAGGAATTCCGCGTAGGGCATTCGCAAGCACCGCCGGGATGGTTTCCGGGTACGTGAGGTTCACGGCCGTATCCAAGTCATTGACTGTGATGAAGGCATTCAGCGTCGGGTTGAGGCGCTCGATCTCACGGAGGCAGGCCTCGGCGAGTTCGCGAGGCGAGAGTCTGCCTCCGCGAATTAAATCCAGGGCCGCAGTAATGGTCAATGTTTGGTTGACGTTCATTGAGACAATTATAATTGGATTAGATGCCTTTTATGCAGCCCCCATCAGTCACTTTTCAAAACAAGCAGTATCGAATTTTTCTGGCGTGCCTTGCGCTATCGCTCGTCATTGTGGGAGCGGTTGTCACTTCGCGCTATGGGGCTGGGGTGGCCTCCGACTCGGTAAATTACATGGCAATTGCACAGAACCTGGTGGATGGAAAGGGACTGTCTGATCATCTGGGCCAGCCGCTGTTATCGTGGCCTCCGTTGTATCCGATCCTCCTGGCCGGGCTGCATCTTCTCACCGGCCTGGATGTTTTTATTGTGGGTTGGCATTTCAACCTTGTATTGCTGGGAGTGAATTTATTTCTAAGCGGCCTGATCTTTCAACGGGTATTTTCCGGGCAGCTAGTTTATGCATATCTTTCAACGATATTTGTGTTCCTGTCCCTTTCGTCTATGCGGATCCATGCGACCGTCGGATCAGATGCGCTGTACCTGACCATGACGCTGGCACTGCTCCTGGTAGCGGACGCATATTTGATCAACGATTCATGTGGCGCTTATTGGATGCTGGTTTTGCTCAGCGCGCTGGCCCCGTTACAGCGTTATGTAGGGTTGGCCATCACTGTTACAGCATTGACTGTGATCTTCTTCAAATATCGCGGTCAGATGCGCCTTATGTTTCGGGACGCAATTCCACTGGGATTCATTTCCGCGCTGCCGATCTTCTGGTGGATCGTCCTCCATAATATCCTAACCTACGGATCATTGTGGGGACCTACAGCAGGTCAGGTGGTGGATGTGGGCCAGAATATCAGCTTGGCGTTGACAAAGATGCTGCATTGGTTTGTGCCCTACCTTAACCCAATCATGCCGCTTCTTACCCGACCGATCCTTGTGCTGGGCGGCCTGGGCTTGATTCTGATCTTGATCAATTTCCGCAGTGTGGATAACTGGCTGGCGTGGGTGCGCGCATTTACTGATGCTTCAACATACCCTATGATGATCCAGGCCTTTGTCTATTTTTCGGCCGTGGCGTTGACGATCAATACCGCCGATCATCGTTTCCTGCAATCCGATCGCTATTACGTGATCCTGCTTGTGCCGGTCATGGTCGTAATATTTCTGACATACGATCATTTAATTCGCCCTCACCTGAAATTAACGGCGCGTCAACTGACCCTGGGCCTGGGTGCGGTCTTCGTAATCTGGAGTCTCTATCCACTGTATAGTGCAGGGGAATATATCTCGAAGGCTTTGGAGCGCGGCGAACCCAGCGACTATAACCTTTTCAATACACGCGCCTTCCATGAAATGCCTGTGGTTGCTGAGATGAAGAAACTAAGAGATACACAGCCTGATGCACCGATTTACAGCAATTATGCCGATGCCGTCTGGTTTTACACTCGCAGGCCCGTGCTGCCGCTCCCCACTCGGGACGTATCTGATCTAGCCACCGCCTATTCCGGCTGGCCTGGTGATCGATCGGGTTACATCGTCTGGTTCAAACCAAACGAATACAAGCACTACCTTGCACCAGAGGAACTTTCCCAATTTGCGGTATTGGCGGTAATATATACAGACCCGAGCGGTGATATTTATTCTGTTCGGGCCCGATGATCTGAAATGAAAAAATATTTCCTACTGGTCCTTGCCTTACCCCTGCTTCTGTTAGCATGCCAGACACCACAGGAAAATACGCGTGTAAACACTCTCCCTGTGGAACCTGCCGCCACCACGGATCAGGATCCTTTGACAGTTACCTCGATCCCTGAGCCTGCCATTGTTCCCAAACAGAACGACCTGATCTTCATCGAGTTTTTTGCCGGAACCTGAGTGGATTGCCGCCGCATGGAACCCATCGTGGATGGGATCAAGAAAAAATATGCGAGTTGTATTGATTTCGTACGCGTGAATTTCCACGCGGAAACTCCCTGGCATGAATTACTTTTTCCAATTGGGTCGCCGGAGTTCACGCTGTTGACTGCCTCCAAGGAGGTTATTTATCGCTGGTTTGGGTATACAGAAGCGGACGAATTTGCCAAGGTACTCGATCCGTTATGTAGCGGATAACAAAAAGCCCCAAAGGTTTCATGAACCTTTGGAGCTCCTTTTTATTTAGAACAACCCAACTACTTTCCCAGTCTTCAAATCCAAATCGACATCGTAGAATACAGGTCTTGTTGGCAGGCCGGGCATTGTCCTCATATCGCCCAGGATGGGATACAGGAAGCCTGCGCCCACACTGGCACGGATCTCGCGCGCCGTAATACGGAATCCCGTTGGCGCGCCTTTTTTGGTCGCATCTGTGGTGAAGGAGAGGTGCGTCTTTGCCATACAGATCGGCAATTTATCGAAACCGAGACGGGTGTAGCGTTCGATCTGTTCTTCGGCTTCGGGGGTATAGTCCACTCCATCAGCGCGATAGATTTCACGCGCAATGGTTTCGATCTTTTCCTTGATGGACATTCCCAGCGGATACAGGAACTGGAATTTGCCCGGCTTTTCCGCGGCTTTGACCACGGCCTCAGCCAGTTGCTTTGTACCTTTGCCGCCATCTGCCCAGTGTGTGCATTTGATGGCGTCCATTGCCCCAAACTCAATGGCGGACTTGCTGATTAATTCAACCTCTGCATCAGTATCCGTTGCGAACGAGTTGATCGCCACAATGACCTTGACTCCGAACTTCGTCGCATTCTGAATGTGACGCTCGAGATTGGCGAGTCCGTTTTTCAGCAGTTCCAAATTCTCATCGGTGTATTCGGGTGCGAGCGGTTTCCCTGCAACGACTTTGGGGCCGCCGCCGTGCATCTTCAGCGCACGAACTGTGGCGACCATCACCACCACATGCGGGATGAGTCCGCTGTAGCGGCATTTGATATCGAAGAATTTTTCCATACCGATGTCTGCGCCGAAACCAGACTCAGTGACAACGAAACCATCCTTGCCGACAAGTTTGAGGGCGATCTTATCCGCGATGATAGATGATTGTCCGTGGGCGATATTTGCGAACGGACCCGCATGCACGAACGCGGCATTGCCTTCCAGCGTTTGCATCAGGTTGGGTTTGATCGCGTCCTTCATGAGTACCGTCACCGCGCCAGCCACGCCGAGATCTTCCACGGTCACGGCTTCGCCGCGTTTGTCCGTGGCGACGACCATCTGCCCGAAGCGATCACGCATATCTTCTAGGCTCGTCGTCAGCGCCAGTACGGCCATGATCTCGGAGGCAACTGTAATGTCGTAGCCAGAGCGATGTTCAAATCCTGCTTCGTCCTTTCCCAGGCCCACCTGCACTTCACGAAGGAAGCGGTCGTTGATATCGATTACACGCCGCCAAGTAATGGTAGCTTCGTCGATATCCAACCGCGCAAAGCGACTGCGTTCCTCAGGAGTCAAATCGTTCGGATTCGTTTTTTCGATGCCGAGTTTCTTCAAACGGCGGAGCATGGTGGGGGAGAACCTGCGATTGCCTTTTTTGTCAACTGGACAGAGCGCGTTGAACATCTTCTCATGGTCCTGTTGTTTTTCGTGCATCACGCGCGCATCCAGCGCCGCTGCGACGAGGTTATGTGCAGCGGTTATGGCATGGATGTCGCCGGTGAGATGCAGGTTGAAGTCCTCCATAGGGATGATCTGTGAATATCCGCCGCCAGCCGCGCCGCCCTTGATCCCAAAGGTGGGACCCTGCGATGGCTGGCGGATCGCCGTGATGACTTTCCTCCCCAGGTGCGCGCCAAGTGCCTGCGAGAGGCCGACGGTGGTTGTGGTCTTGCCCTCGCCGAGCGGAGTAGGAGTGATGGCTGTGACATCGATATATTTGCCATCTGGTTTGTTCTTCAGCCGCTCCAGAATTTCGAGTTTGACTTTGGCCTTGTATGGCCCGTACAACTCAAGTTCGTTCTCACGGATGCCCAGTTCCGCCGCGATTTGTAGAATCGGCTTGATCTTGGCTGCCTGTGCGATCTCGATATCGGAGGGGACAGGCCGGCGCAGATTTAATTTGGTCGGTTTGAAGGCAAAAGTTTTCTTTACAGGGGCTCGCTTTGTAGCTTTCGGTTTGGCTTGTCCCAGCTTCTTCGCAGACTTGGTTTTGACTGCCATGGTTGCTCCTTTGAATTATATATAATCCTATTGCCTATTATCGAAAACTTTTGGTTTTTTGGCAAGAGCAATTCATCTCGCATTTTTTGAATTGTGTCATATGGGGAGTTCGTCCAGCAGCTGGACTGCTGGACGAACCGAAGCTCAAATTCTCCATCCAAGTGCGGGCATGCAAAGGCCAGATCAATCAGTTTGGCGCTCGCCTCAGAGGAGGAGAGGGGCATGAGGTGTATCCCCGTTTAGGGTAGATACGTCTAGTATATATAGAGATCTGGACTACGGAGCATTGAAATCATCCCAAATGTCCAAGATCTTTGTATATCTAATCACTTAATACAGAATTGCAGGGTCTTGTGAACCTCGAATACATTCGACCGCAGGCTATAAAGTCGCGTATTGTATTTATTTTATTGTGTTTGATGGCCTTGAGTTCAGCGCCGGTTTCAAGTGTGAGAGCGCAAGATCCAGACTTCGCGCCTCTCTCGACTGACAATACATTTTTTCCCCCGGAAACGCCTGCCAGTGCACAAATATTAATGTCCGCGTCGCAATTGTCTGTCGAATCGGTTATCTGCTTTCCTGACACGGGATGGCGATGGGCAACTGGCCCTTCCGAACCCGATATTGCACGTCAGGCTGAATCGGCTTTAAACCAAGTAAGCATCGAAAGTGATATTACTGCATTTAGTTTCGGGGAGAAGGATTCATGTGGAAATTTCGAGTTATTTGCCACGGACTTCTCTGTAGTACTCGCGAATAATTCTTCCCATTCTGCCAGCGAACAGCAGGAACTCAGCGATAGTATCATGTCAGTACTTTCCAAATTTGGAACACCTCGGCTGGGGAATGTTCAAATTACCTTTGCGCCCGGCAATACAAAGTTTTATCCAAGCACTAAAAACTTGCTCAACTCGACAGCGCTGCCCAATATCCCCGCAAATACAACTACCACCGCAGTGCAGAACCGAAAAGTTTACGTTCTTGTCTACGATCCGATTCTTAGCAATGGTGAATACTTAAGCGACTATATGGGCTGGAATTCCTATCAGACCTTGGTTCCGGATATTATCGATTTCTTCCAAACTACTTCGAATGGCCAATTGCAATATATAGTGGCATACACATCTGTGGTAACAAATGAATGGCCTGTAAAAATAGATGGGTTCAGATATACAGAGTCGACCTATCTGTCGGTTATGCAGAACCAGGCTTCGCCACATGATCCTGATACTGTAAATTATGATGTTATTATGGATAACTCTCAATTTGATTTATGCGGCAAATTGAACAGCGGCGAAATCGATGAATTATGGATGTTTGGTGCACCGTGGTTTGGCTTCTATGAATCAAGACTTGTTGGCCCTGAGGCCTATTCATACAATTCGCCACCCGTAACTGGAACGCATGGTTGCAATAAACTATTGCCAATCATGGGTTTGAGTTATGAACGCGGTGTAGCAGAGGCAGTGCATTCTTTTGGTCATCGGGCCGAAGCCACTATGACCAGAGTGTATGGAGGCTGGGAAGAGAATAGCACTGCCAACAACTGGGATCGCTTTGGACTGGTAAAGGCTCAGTCGCCAAATTACACCTACAGCGGATGTGGCAGTATCCATTATCCACCGAATGGCGTGACAGGTTACGATTACAGCAACCATGACACCGTTCTGACGAATTGTGACGACTTTAATAATTATCCCAACCTAAGTGATCCGCTTTCCGTA
>Ga0126377_10001718_pt1 | contig 14572 bp, 5 predicted proteins | sample PanSoiMetPlot_22_FD_92647 | JGI IMG/M metagenome (GOLD analysis project Ga0126377, IMG submission 92647) | Tropical forest soil microbial communities from Panama - MetaG Plot_22 | ecosystem: Environmental > Terrestrial > Soil > Tropical forest > Bulk soil | place: Panama | collected 2016-02-17
CGGCCCTCGCGAGCGCCGCCGCATTGCGGCTGATCTCGATGACGACCCCCCGCGGTGTCCCTTCGACCATGTCGCACTCGCCGGTGTGCAGGCCAAGGCGCAGCGCGGTGTTCTCCGCGCGCGCTTCGTCCTCGATGGCGCACGCGCATCGAATCGCGCGCGCCGGACCGTCGAAGACCGCGTAGATTCCCCCGCCGTCGCCCTGTTCGAGCTTCGCGACACTGCCGCCGAACCGCGCGGCGCAGTCCGCGACCAGGTCGCGTACCGATTCGCACTGGCCGTCGGTTTTCGCGCTGCCCGGCAGCGCGCAGAGCATCGTGACCAGCGTGCGTTCGTCCTCGAGACGCACGTGCGCGGCGCGGAGAAACTGCTCGATCTCCGAGACGATCGAGTCCTGGTCGCCGACAAACGGCAGGTGATCCACGCCCGGCAGCTCGACGAAACGCGCCCGCGGAATCAGGCTCGCGACGTAGCGGCCCTCGTCGACCAGCAGGCAGCGGTCGCCGGTGCGGTGCAGCACGAGCGTTGGCACGCGGATCGACGGCAGCACGTGCCGGACGTCGATCTCGCTGTTCATCTTCGTCAGCGCGATCGCGGCGGCGGGGCTTGCGCCCATCCTGAGAAATGACGCCCACCACTCGCGGAACGCGGCGTCATGGGCAACGCTCGGCGCCCGTTCGTTCAAGCCGACGGGACCGCCCCAGTGCTCGGCGATCTCGTGGAAGAACTGATCGCGCTGCTCGGGCGTCGGCGCCCAGGGATAGTCAGGTGCGTGCACGCGGCGCGCGTAGGTGCCAATCATGATGAGCGCTTCGGTCTGGCGCGGATGCGTGGCCGCGAACAGGCTGCACATCGGCCCGCCTTCGGAGACGCCGAGCAGCACCGCGCGGCGCGATCCCACGGCATCGAGGACCGCGCGGACGTCGTCCATCCGCTGCTCGAGCGTCGGCAGCTGCGTGACCGGATCGGACAGGCCGGTGCCGCGCTTGTCGAACAGGATCAGCCGCGAGAACGACGCGAGGCGCGTGAGGAAGCGCGCGAACGACGGCTCTCGCCAGAAGTACTCGAGGTGCGAGACCCATCCCATCACGAAGAGCAGATCGAGAGGACCGCTGCCGCAGACCTGATACGCGATGTTCACGTCCCCGCTGCGCGTGTACTGAACAGGGCCCGGGACGACGGGCGAGTCGACGTGCGCGCGGGGACGATCGGGCTTCGCAGCCTCGTCGGCGATGGACGACACGGGCGCAATGAAACGGTAGCCGCGCCGATGCGCCGTCTCGATGTACGCCGGCGCCTGCGCATCGTCGCCGAGCGCGCGCCGGATTTCGCGGATGCAGACCTTCAGGGCGCCGTCGGCCACGAAGACGCCGGGCCAGATCGCCTCGAGCAGCTCCTCTTTCTTGACGAGCACACCGGGACGCGCCGCGAGGTGCTCGAGCAGCGCGAGCGCTTTCGGCGTCAGCGCAATCGGGCCGCCGTGGTCGAGCAACTGGCCCGCGGCCTTATCGAGGCGGAACCGCCCGAAGGTGAGAACTGACCCTTCCGACATCAGACTGTTCTGGAAGGAGCGCCATGGTACCTGATCTGCGCCGTGACTGGGCTCAGCCATGCGTCACTTTCCGCGGGAACCTTAACCACGCTCTCACTTGCCGCTCATAGTCGAAGTCCCGGCACGACCTATGCTGGGTTGCTGGAGACGAGCCGTAGATCGACACGGATTGTTCGAGATGCGGGCAGGCGGAACGAACGACGAAACCGCTTTTACGGAAATCGTCGAGGTGGCCGGCCATACGAAATGCTTCCTGCTCGGCCTTCCCAAAATGTACAGGCGGCGGCGCTCGACCGCGTCATCGCCGGATTTCATCAACGCGTAAGGAGTCATCATGTCTGGTGTGCGAAAGATTCTGTTCGTTTCAATGTTGGGTGCCCTGGTCGTTGTCGGTGCGTGCTCGAGTGATTCGTCGCCGGCGCCGACGCCCACGGGCCAGGTGACAACGGTCACGATTCCACAGGGAGCGTCCACGCTGACGACTACGGCCTTCAGTCCGAATCCCGTGAACGTCGCCGTCGGCACGACCGTCCACTGGGCGAATTCCGATTCGACCATTCACAACGCGACCGCCGACAACGGCGCGTTCAATTCCGGCACTCTGAACGCGGGTGGCTCGTTCGACTTCAAGTTCAACTCCGCGGGCACGTTCACCTACAAGTGCACGATTCATCCGAACATGGTCGGGAGTGTGGTCGTGCAATAGTCGTTGGTGGCTGGTTGCTGGTCGCGGTTGTTGGTCGTGGTTGTTGGTGGTCAGGCGTCAAAAGACCTAGGATCGATTGAATGGAGGACGACGAGCCGCCCTTCGCGTGTAATGTCCACGGGTTCTCGCCAGCCGAACGCAAGGAGCATCGGGCCCTTGCGGCGCGGCTCGCGGAATCCGTGGTAACCACCAACGAACTGACGGACGGGTACGCGTTTTCGCTCGACACCAGCAAGTTTTCGACCGTCGATCTCCTGGCGTGGCTGGCGCTCGAGCGGCGGTGCTGCCCTTTCTTCGACATCGGCTTCGAATGGCGCCGTAACGGCGGACCCCTCGTTCTTCACCTGAAGGGCCGCGACGGCGTCAAGGACTTCATCCGCGACGAGTTTCCCGACAACTTTCGTTGAAACGTCTCGGGTATCATTTCGCGGTCGTGACGAACCGCAAATGGTCTGTCGTCAGCGCCAGCGCGCTCGTCCTGACGATCTATCTGCTTCGACTCGATCGCGTCGCCGGCCTCATGATCGACGACGCCTGGTACATCCTTCTTGGCCGCGCTGTCGCATCGGGAAACGGATATCAGCTGAGCAACGCTCCGACTCCGGGCCTGCTGCCTCCGTATCCGCCATTTTTTGCGCTGCTGCTAGCGGCCGTGTTCCGCGTTGCGCCGGCGTTTCCCGCCAACGTGCTGCTTCTGAAAGCCATCTCCATACTCGCCATGCTGGCGACTGGCGCCCTGACCTACACCTACGTCCGTCAACGCCGCGACTGGCCGCATGAGCTCGCGCTGCTCGTCGCTGTGGGCGTCGCCCTCATACCAAGTCTCGTTTTCTTTGCCGCATCGACCGTGATGTCCGAGTGTGTCTTTCTCACCGTGCAGCTGGCGACCATCGTGGCGCTCGAGCGCTGGCGTTCCTCCGCCGGCACGGCCGCGGCTGGCGCGGGCGCGGCGCTGACAACACTGACGCGGACGGCCGGCATCGCGTTGCCGATTGCTTCGCTGCTGTACTTGTGCATCGAGCGCCAATGGCGCCGTGCGATTCTGTTCGGTGGCGTTGTACTTGTCATGCTGGCGCCCTGGCAACTCTACGCGGCAAGACACGCGCCGACCATGGCGCAGCGCCTCGAACATGGCGGCGGCCACACCCTCGAATATGGCCAGCTGTTCTGGATGCGGTGGGCCGGTGATCCGGAAAGCGGCACCGTCAGCGCGCGCGACCTGCCGGCGAGAGTATGGAGCAACACCGTCGACGTGTTCGGGCGCGACGTCATCGGCCTCGTCGCTCCGGCACTCCTGCGCGGACCAGACGAGAGCGGCGAGGAGGCCCTCGCGATCGGAGGCGGCGGCTATTCGGGCAGCATGGGAAACAGCTGGCCGACGCTGACGCTGTCGTTTCTGCTGTCGGCCATCGCGATCACCGGCTTCGTGCGTATCGTGGCCTCGCGGCCATCCGCTGCCGAGTACGTGATGCCGGTCTCGCTTCTCATCGTCGTCCTGTGGCCCTTCTGGAGTTTCCGCTACGTCCTGCCGCTCGCTCCATTTCTGTTTTTCTATCTGGTTGATGGCTTGCGCGGACTGACGCCGAAGCACAGCCGGGTGCCGTCCCTGGTGATGGCAGCGGTCGTCGGCCTGTTCGTGCTCGACCACTGTGCATACATCACTCGCGCGCACGCCGGGAATCCGGACTGGTGGATTGACGCCGAAGATACCGACGCCGTCATCGCCTGGCTCGAGCAGCATCCGACCGACGGAATTATTGCATCCACCAATCCAGCGCTCATCCATCTGCGTACCGGCGTGAAGACGATTGCCACGTCGGGACCTATTAGCGGAGACGCCCTGAGAACGCGTGGCGTACGCTACGTCGTTTGCGTGCAGCTCGGCGCGACGCCGCCGGCGCCCGATGCGGGACTCATACGATATCGATCGCCGCAACGCGGGTTCTGGGTGCTGGAGCTATGACGCTCCGGCGTCGTATACCATTCGGGACGACAAACGAGGTATCGATGATCAAAGCTCTCACGCTGGCCACGCTCGTCGGCATCGGCGCTGCGATAGTGCACGCGTCAGAGCAGACGGCGGCGAAACCGGTGGCGCCGCGACCCGGCCCGAAACCAACGGGCACGCTCGCGCAAATCATGCGCGGGATCTACTTCCCCAATTCCAACCTGATCTTCGACGTCCAGCAGACTGACCCTGGCGCGCCCAGGAAGCCCGACGCCGCGGCCGGATCGGCCACCGCGACGTACGGCTCCGCCTACTCAGGCTGGGACGTCGTGGAAAATGCCGCCGTGGCGCTGACCGATGGCGTCGATCTGATCCTCACGCCCGGGCGCCTCTGCCAGAACGGCAAGCCGGTGCCGGCGACGCGCGCCGACTTCAGGAAGTTCGCGCAGGACATGCGCACCGCCGGCCTGGCAGTGCTGGCAGCTGCGCGAACGAAGAATCAGGAGAAAGTGTCGGACGCGACGAACGATCTCGCGGACGCCTGCTCGAACTGCCACGCCGTCTATCGCGACAAAGGTCCGGCAGACAGTGCTTCCCGATGTGCGCCGCCCCAATGAGCCTGGCAACTCTCCAGTCTCAAGGCTGAGGTCTCAGGACCGATCGTTTCAGGTCCCACGGCAAGCGCTTGCCGAATCCGCATATCTATTTCGTCAGCAAGACATAAGACTCGCGCATTCCTGCCCTGACGAAACGTTACGCGTCGACGATCACTCGACTGCGGTGCGCGGCGATGTGCGGGTGTCTCGCAGCGGTGGCTCTGCCGGCAGCTGCACAGACGCCTGTCAGCAGCCGGCGCGACCTCGTTGCAGGTCAGGCTCGACCGTACGGCGTTGAAATCAGGCCCGACTCCGGCTCGGAGTGCCGCGTCGGCTTCGACACAGCCAGGCCGACCGATGTGACGACCGGCGCGTGTGCGTGGGAGGCGCCGACGCCGTTCACATTGATCTGGTCGCGCCACGAGGTCAGGCTCACCGTTGGCGGAACGACAGTTCGTCGCGCCGCCACGTGGCAGATCGGAAACGCCATCCATTTCCGGGTCGCCGGCCACGCGCGACTGGTCGTCGCCACGGTCAACGGCAGGCCGGATCAGACGACGGTCGCCGGCAACGATCCGGACGTTCCGGCCGATGCCTGGATCAGCGGCTGGAACCTGACCCGAGGATGGACGATCACCGGCACGATCGAACGGCGATCACCGACAGCCGCTGACGATGTCAGCATCACGGTCGCGGACGATCCGGCTGTTCCCGGTGCGCAGACGGTGCCGCGCGCGTTCACGGGTGGCATCGCCGGACCGTACAGCGCAGGCGCGCAGGCAGTGGCCGCGGCGTCTGGAACGGTCCCCCCCGGCACTCGGACGTGGACGGGATCAAACGGCAGCAACTGGTCCGACGCCAGGAACTGGGATCCGCAGGGAGTGCCGCAAAGCAACGAACAGCTCATCTTCGGCCAGGCGGGACAAAACCGAAAAGATACGAACAACAACATCCCGGGCCTCGTCGTCGGCGGGATCACGGTGCAGTCAGGATACTCGTACAGCTTCGGCGGCGAAGGCCTGACGCTCGCCGTGGGAAGCGTTTCGACGGTCGGCGACAAGTTCACGGTGGCGAGCCTCGCCGGCGGCGGCCAACTGACGTTCAGCAACGAGCTGCACGTCGACATGGCGCGCAGCACCGCGTTCGGTGGAAGCCTCTCAGGCCCGAGCCTGTTTCTCGAAAACGGCGACGGAACGTTCACCCTCGGCGGCAACGGCTCGTCGATCAGCGAAACCACCGTTCGGAAGGGCGTGCTGGCCCTCGCCGGGGGTTCGCTCGGCAAGGTCATCGTCAACGGCGGAGGGGCATTCGGCGGCAGCACGCTCGGCGGTACCGTCAACGGCGACTTCATCATGAACGGCGCCGACTACGTCCAGCCGATTGCCGGAGACAACAGCTTCCAGCAGATCACCATCCGGAGCCCGGCGACGAACATCTCCATTGGCGGAACCGAGATCAGCATCGTCCTCACCTACGTCCCGCCCGAGGGAAAGCAGTTCCTGATCATCAACAACCAGACCGGTGGCAGCGTCAACGGCAATTTCAAGCTCCAGGGCCAGGGCTCGCTGAAGGAGGGCGACACGTTTACCGTCAACGGCGTCACCTTCCAGATCTCATACCGAGGCGGCGACGGCAACGATGTGGTGCTGAATGTCATCAAGAGCACGGCCACCGACAAGCCGGATCTGACGATCACCAAGGATCATTCGCCGAAGCCCTTCGTCGTCGGACAACAGGGCACTTTTACGCTGCTAGTGCGAAACGACGGCAAGGCAAGCACCACCGGCGCCGCAGTCACAGTCAGCGACACCATGCCGGCGGGACTCGTTCCGACGGCGATACGAGGCAACGGCTGGAGCTGCCCGGTTCAAACGTCGGTCACCTGTACGAGCACGGCGACGGTCGCACCCGGCGCGTCGTTCCCCGCGATTGAAATCACGGTGAGCGTTGCGGACACTGCGGTCAACACCACAAACACCGCCACGGTCGTCGGCGGCGGCGACGACACGCCCGCCAGCGCGACGGATTCGGTGTCCGTCGCACGGGGCGTCGACTTCGCCATCGTCAAGACGAACTCTGGTTCATTCATCAAGGGCCAGCAGGGCACGTTCGTTCTGACGGTGACGAACGTCGGCACGAGCAGCAGTTCGACACCCATTACCGTGACCGACGTGATTCCCGCCGGCCTCAGCGTCGTCGGCGCCAGCGGCGACGGCTGGTCCTGCACGACCGGCCCCACCGTGACATGCACCCGGACCGCGGCGCTCCCGCCGTCCGTCGCGTCGCAAATCACGCTCGTGGTCAACATCCTCGCCACGGCGCCTGACTCGATCACGAACACGGCGCGCGTCGCGAGCGACGAGGACGGCAACAACAGCAATAATTCGTCGGACCGCACGGTTCCGATCGCGACGTTGAAGCCAGATCTGTCGATCACGAAGTCGCACGCAGATCCGTTTTCACCCGGCCAGGCGGCGGCAACGTTCACGCTGACCGTCAGGAATGACGGCCAGGGCCAGACGACGGCGCCGATCGGTGTGGACGATGAGCTGCCGGGAGGGCTGACGCCCACCGCCGCATCGGGCACGAACTGGAGCTGCACGGTGAACGCGCAGCGCGTTCAGTGCACGACCACCAATTCGCTCCAGCCCAGCGCCACCGCGAGTCCGATCACGCTGACGGTCAACGTGAGCCCGACGGCAACGAGCACGTCGAATACGGTGACGGTCTCGGGCGGTGGTGACGACACACCGTCCACGTTCACGGATACCGTCAACATCCGCGGCACGCCACCGGACCTGACCATTACGAAAACTCACGCCGGTAACGTCATTCAGGGTGGCTCGGTCGCGTTCCAGATTGCCGTCAGCAACGTGGGCACGACGCCGACGAACGGTGCCGTGACGGTGATCGATACGCTGCCGGCAGGATTGACGCCGACCTCGGCGACCGGCACGGGCTGGACGTGCCGGATCGCAGGGGCCGACGTCACGTGCAATCGCAACGATGCGCTCGCAGGCAGCGGCTCGGCGTTTCCTCCGATCGTCCTCGCCGCGAACGTATCGAGCACGGCGACCAGCACCGAGAACGTGGCGACCGTATCAGGGGGAGGAGACGTTTCGACGGGCAACAACACCGCCAGGGATGCGGTGCGAATCAACACCGTCGACCCCGACCTCGCGGTGACGAAGTCTCACCAGGGCAACTTCAGACAGGGTGGCACCGCGACGTTCACGATTTCCGTCCAGAACATCGGCCAGGCAGCAACGATCGGGACCGTTACTGTCGTTGATACGTTGCCGCCGGGACTCACGAACGCGTCGGGAAGTGGAAGCGGGTGGACGTGTCAGGCGTCTTCAGCACAGTCGTTGACGTGCACCCGATCGGATGCATTGCGGGCTGGCACTGCCTACCCCGACCTCACCGTGCAGGCAGCCGTGGGACCGACCGCCGCGTCCGACGTCAACAACGTGGAGGTGTCAGGCGGCGGCGATGCGTCGCCACGCAACAACTCCGCGAGCGATCGCTACGTGGTCGAAGGAACGCCGATCCTGACGGTCGCGAAAACGCACGCGGGTGATTTCCATCAGGGCCAGGTCGGCGCGACGTACACGGTCACCGTCCACAACGCCGGACCGGTGCCGAGCGTCGGGCGGATCGGCCTCGTCGATTCCCTTCCAGGCGGCCTGAAGCCGACAGGCGCGGTCGGCGCGAACTGGACCTGCACGATCGCGAGTCAGACGGTCACCTGCGAGCGCACGGCGCCGCTGGACTCGCAGGCCTCCTCGACCGTCACCATCACGGTCAATGTCGCCGACACGGCCACCAACGTGATCAACGTGGTTTCCATGAGCGGTGGCGGCGACCCCACGACCGCCGGAAAAGAGGCGCACGATCCGACGACGATTCTGGGACGGCCGCAGTTGTCGATCGCAAAGGCCCACCCCGATCCGGTGCAGCAGGGACAACAGGGACTTCAGTTCTCGATTGTCGTGTCGAACACGGGAACCGGACCGACGACGGGTGCGGTCACCGTCACCGACACCCTGCCGGCGGGCCTGCAGCCGACCGATGTCAGCGCCACCAGCTGGACCTGCAACCTGGCAGGACAGACGGCAAGCTGCTCGCGCAGCGACGCGCTCGGCCCGGGCACTTCGTACGACGTCATTCGGCTATCGGTAAACGTCGCAGGCAACGCCGAGACAACGACGAACAGCGCGAGCGTCAGCGGTGGAGGCGACGCCAATCAGCACACGGCGAGCGATCGTGTGGTGATCTCCTCGCCCGGCGTGCCCAACCTCGTCATGGTCAAGCAGCACGACGGCGACTTCTTTCAGGGCCAGGTCGGCGCCGCGTACCGATTGCGCGTCGAAAACCACGGGCAGGCACCGAGCAACGGTCCCATCACCGTCACCGACGATGTCCCGGCGGGCCTGCAGCCGACGTCAGCGACCGGCGACGGCTGGAACTGCGCCATCGCCGGGCAGCACGTGTCCTGCACGCGGACCGACGCGCTGCAGCCCGGCACTTCGTCCCCGCTCATTCACCTGCTCGTGAACGTGTCCCCGACGGCGACCAGCGTCGTCAACGTCGCCACGCTCGGTGGTGGCAACGACATCACACCGATCGAAAACACGGCGAGCGATGCCACCACAATCGCGCCGCGCGCACCCGACCTTCGCATCGCGAAGCGCCACCAGGATCCGTTTTCGGCGGGACAGACCGGCGCGATCTATCTGATCACCGTCAGCAATGCGGGATCCGGCCCGACGGCTGGCGAGGTCACGGCCACCGACGATGTGCCGGCGGGCATGACGCCGACGAGCGCGGCCGGGCCCGGATGGACGTGTGCGATCGACGGGCAGGTCGTCACCTGTCGCCGCAGCGACGTGCTCCAGGGCGGCGATCACTATCCGGACATCACGCTGACGGTGAATGTCGGCGCCAACGCGAGCGGCATCGCCAACCTGGCGACCGTCAGCGGCGGCGGCGACGTGAGCACAGCGAACAACGGCGCCAGCGACTTCACCAACATCAACGGCCGCGTGGATGCCGCGATCACGCTGTCGCTGCCGGTGAGCATGTTGACGGGACAGGCGGCGGCCTACGTCGCCAGCGTCGCCAACGTCGGCTCCGGCACGATTGGCGGCGACACGCTGGTGACCGTCACTCTGCCAGAGACGCTGACGCCCGTTATCGGCGCCGGCGGCGGCTGGCAGTGCCAGAACGACGGACCCCGCTTCCTGTGCAGCCACGCCGGACCTCTCTCGCCGGGCGCGTCGTTCCCGGATCTGACGCTTCGCGCGCTCGTAGGCGGCGGACCAGGCGCTGTCACCACGACCGCAACCGTCGCGGCGGCGTACGACATCAACCCGTCGAACGATCATGCCGAGTTGACCTCGACGATCACGCAGCCTGTCGCGGCCCTGGCGATTTCGAAGACCGCAGCGATTCCCCGCGTCGCCATCGGCGGAACCCTGACGTATCGAGTCACCGTGAGGAACATCGGCACGGCGCGCGTGGCCGACGCGGTGGTGAGCGATCTGCTGCCGCGCGGCTTCAAGTACATCGAAGCTGCAAGCGACCTTCAGTCCACGACGCGTTCAGCGCGCCAGTTGCGCGGGACCGGCAACCAGGACGTCCTCGAGTGGCCACTGCACACGTTGTCGCCCGGCGAAACCGTCAACATCGTCTACCGCGTCGTTGTCGGCGCCGATGCGCGCAAGGGCCTGCAGGACAACCGCGCGACCGTCAGCGGGGTCGGCGCGCTCGCCGAGCCCGTCTCCGCCGCACCGGCGATTGCGACGGTCGAAGTGACCGATGAGACGTTCTCGATGCTGCAGGCACTCGTCGGCCGCGTCTTCGAGGACGTGGACGGCGACGGCAGGTTCACCGCCGCCGACCGACCTGTCCCCGGGGCGCGCATCATCACGTCGACGGGGCAGGCGTCGGTCACAGACCCTGACGGCCTCTACAACATCCCGTCGCTTGGCGCCGGCTCGATTGCGGTGTCGCTCGATCGCTCGACCGTACCGGCCCACCTGACCGTCGCAGACAACGGGCCAGGCGAACGATCGTGGACGCGATTGCTGCGGACGCCGATCGGTGGCGGCACGGTGCTGCGGCAGAACTTCGCACTGGTGACTGCGCAGGGCGAATCGGTCGAGAAGCCTCCGGATGTCGCGCTGACGGAGGCGCCCCTCGCTCCCGCATTGCCCATCGATCCGCCCGCCGGACCGCTTCCGCCGCGCCGCGATTACGAGACGCGGGCCGGCGCAAGCGTGCTCATCGCGCTCGGGGAGGTGTCGTTCGGCCAGGCCGCGCCCGAATTCGAGGTCTTCTCGAAGGACGGCAGCGCGTGGGGGTACGGCAGCGTCTTCCTGCAGACGCCGGTGGGATCGCCGAAGAATCAGCTGACGTTCGCGTACGACTCGCACCAGAACCTGAACGGCACGACGGGCCAGGATCGCCTGTTCGAACTGGATCCGAACGATCGCCTCTACCCTGTCTTCGGCGATACCTCGTGGCGGCAGGAATTCGCGACGTCCAACTCCAAGTTCTTCGGGCGGCTCGAACGGGGGCAGTCGCACGTGATGTGGGGAGATCTCATCGGCGATCTTCCGTCGAGCGACCACGACGGCGGTCGCCTGTCCGCCTACCAGCGTCACCTGACGGGCGCCGAAGCGAAGCTGGCCGACGCGAATGGCAACGGCGTCGTCGTGCGCGGCGCCCAGCCCACGACGTCGTACGCGCGCGACGTCTACTCGGGCTCGTCGCTCGGCCTGCTCGAGCTGACGCACGTGCGCATCCTTCCCGGCACGGAGACGATTGCCGTCGAAGTGCGCGACCGCCGGATGCCGGAGCGCGTCGTGTCGCGCGAGGTCCTGGCCCGGGGGGCGGACTACACACTCGAGCCGCTGAGCGGCGGCGTGTTCCTGCAGCGCCACATCGGCGGACTCGATTCGGCGCTCAATCTCGTACAGATTGTCGCCACCTACGAGTACGAGAGCGGCGGCGTCGACAACATGGTCTACGGCACCCGGGCGTCGTGGGCGAAGCGAGGGCTGCGCGTCGGCGGAAGCTTCTTCACCGAGGAAGGAACCGGCGACGGTCGCTTCAACCTTGCCGGCGTCGAGGTCGAACAGCGACTGCCGCGCGGCGGCCGCGCGCGCGTCGAGGTTCCGTATAGCAACGGCGTCCCGAGCGTCACGACGTCGGTGGACAGCCGCGCGATCGCAGCGAGCAGTTCCGCGGATGGCTTCGGCGTCCAGGCCGACGTCGAGCAGCCCTTCGACTTCTGGAACGGTCGCGCCACGGCGAAAGTCCTCGGCGCGAGCCAGCGATTCCAGAACCCGTTCAGCTCGACGATCACGCCGGGCGCGCAGTACGCAGCCGGCGCGGTCGAACTGCACCCGCGCACGCCTTCCCTGCTGCGCGTGGGCGCGAGCGACGAGCAGTACGAGTCGGCCACGACCGACGCGGACCGCGTGACCGTGTCCGGATCGTGGTCGGAGACGATCGCGGGCCACGTGACGCTGACTGGCGGCTACGACGCCCGTCACCTCGAGCAGAACGCAACGACCACGGATTCCGGGCTCGTCACGGCCGCGGCGCGCGTGACGGTGGGCAACCGCCTCGAGGCCAGCGTCGGTCGCGAGCAGAACGTGCTCGACAAGAGCGACCCGACGTATCCCGATCAAACGACCGTGGGCGCGAGGCTGAAGATGAGCGAGCAGACGAACATCTTCTACAGCCAGCGGATTTCCGAGGCGGCGATCGTTCCGATCGGCGATTTCTCCTCGACAGGATTCACGCAGCTGCCGACGAAGAGCGAGCTCAGCCTCGGCGTCGAGTCGCGCGTGGCGGACGCCACCCAGCTGACCAGCCGCTATCAGGTTGACCAGGGCATCAACGGACCGGACGCGTTCGCGGTAATTGGCGTCGCGACGCAGCTCAAGCTCGGCAAGGGATTCAGCGGCACGTTCGGCGGCGAGCACGGCAAGCTGGTGAGCGGCTCCGGAGACGACTACACGAGCGGCACCGTCGGCGTCGCGTACCTCGGGTCCGATCGCTACAAGGCGACCGCGCGCTACGAAGCGCGGGATCGCAGCGGATTCGCCAGCCTTTTCACCACCGGCGTCGCGGGCCGGTTGGGTGGAGGGCTGACGGGCCTGGTGCGGCTCGAATGGTTGAATGCCGCGAGCGATCAGCCACAGGGCGATTCGCTGTCGTTGCTTGGTGCATTGGCGCTTCGTCCGACGACCAACGATCGGGCGGGCCTGCTGCTCTCCTATCAGTACCTCGATCGTCAGGACGCCGTGCAGACGTTCGCGCCGAACCGCGACGCGCTCGGCCTGCGTCAACGTGCGTCGACGGATGGCTACGTGCAGCCGATCGGCTGGCTCGAGCTGCATGGAAAGTTCGCCTGGCAGCAGACGAGCGATCCGGGGCAATACGTCAGCACTTACCTTGGTCAGGGCCGCGCGCAGGTGACGATCTGGCGATCGATCGACGCCGCGATCGAAACGCGCTACATCTGGCAGCCGTTCACGGACTCGTCGCGAAAAGGGACCGGCGCGGAGCTTGGGTTCTGGCCGGTTGCGGATTTGCGGGCGGCGCTCGGCTATTCGTTCAACGATACGCGCGATCCGCTGGGACGCGATCTCGAAGGCCGCGCGAAGGGCTTCTACTTCACGCTGTCGACGAAGCTGTCGCGGTTGTTCAACCTGCTTGGCAGCACACCACCGCCGGCGTCATCGTCGCCCCGGCCGTAGCGCGCCCCGATGATGATGATGATGATGATCGATGACAACAGCCGCGCGGAGCCGCGGGATATACTGCCGCTTCGGCTTCGAAAACGGACGGAGAACACCGACATGCGGCACGTGCGCTCAGGTTACTTGTCGACCGGACTTCTGGCAGCAGCTTCGATTCTCGTCATGACATCGGGCACCGCGGGCGAGCAGGCGGGAACGCCCGCCGTCCGCGGCGTGCCGGCATTCAAAGTGGATCCGAGCTGGCCGCTCGAATTGCCCAACAAGTGGATCCTCGGATCGGTCACGGGCGTGTTCGTGGATTCGAAGCAGCACGTCTGGGTCACACACTTGCCAGAGACGCTCACCGAGGAGGAAACGTCGGTCGAACAGAAGCCGCCGATCGGCACGTGCTGCGTGGCCGCGCCACCCGTCCTCGAGTTCGATGCGCAGGGCAAGCTAGTACAGGGCTGGGGGCAGGGATCCGTCGACGACACGTCCGCGTGGCCGCGGAATCCGCACGGAATCTTCGTGGATCACAACGACCTCGTCTGGATCGGCACGCACATGCACCACCGCGTGATGAAGTTCACGCGCGACGGCAAGCTCGTGATGACCATCGGCCAGTACGACAAGAACGCCGGCAGCAACGACACGACGCTGCTCGGAGGACCGTCGGGTATCTGGGTCGATCCGGGCACCAACGAGGCGTACATTTCCGACGGCTACCGCAACCGCCGCATCGTCGTGTTCTACGCCGCCACGGGCAAGTACCTCAGGCACTGGGGCGCGTACTTCAACGTGCCGGACGACACCGAGAAGTTCGATCCGAAGACGATGGTGAGCGGCGCGCTGCCAAAGCAGTTCTCGACGCCGCACGGCATCACCGGATCGAAGGACGGCAAGATCTACGTCGCCGATCGCCGTGGCAATCGCATCCAGGTCTTCGATCAGCAGGGGAAGTTTCTCGCAGAGAAAATCATCGCGCCGGCGACGCTGTCGTCCGGTTCGGCGTTC
>Ga0126377_10001719_pt1 | contig 14571 bp, 11 predicted proteins | sample PanSoiMetPlot_22_FD_92647 | JGI IMG/M metagenome (GOLD analysis project Ga0126377, IMG submission 92647) | Tropical forest soil microbial communities from Panama - MetaG Plot_22 | ecosystem: Environmental > Terrestrial > Soil > Tropical forest > Bulk soil | place: Panama | collected 2016-02-17
GATCGTCGTGCTGTGCAGCCTGGCGGCGCTCTTCCTGACGCTCAGCGCGCAATTCATCGCGGCGATGCAGATCATCGTCTACGCGGGCGCGATCATGGTGCTGTTCGTCTTCGTGATCATGCTACTGAACGTGCGCGCCGAAGAGACCAGGACCGATAAACAGAAATATCTGAAATGGCTGGCGGCTCCGCTCTTCCTGGCGCTGCTGGCCGAGGTCATGGCAGTCATCCGGTTCGTGAACCTGACGCCGCAGCCCTTGCCGAGCGCGAACAGCGCCGCCAACCCGCAGAGCGTACTGGGCACGGTTGAAAACATCGCGTACGGGATGTTCACTAATTACTTGATCCCGTTCGAGGCCGCGTCAGTATTGATTCTGATGGCGATTGTCGGCTCGATGCTGCTCGCGCGCCGCGAGAAGAAAGAAGACGTCGAACGCATCGAGAAGGCCCTGGTCGCGCAGCAGGAGGAAGAGCAAAAATACGAAGAGGAGGTCGCCGCTTGATCCTGGGAGCGCGCGCTCCCAGGCGCGGCGAATATTGAAACATGGTTCCGCTTTCCTGGTATCTGGCGCTTAGCGCCGTCTTGTTCACCATCGGCGTCGTCGGCGTGCTCATTCAGCGCAACGTCATATCGCTGTTCATGTGCGTCGAGTTGATGCTCAACGCGGTCAACATTTCACTGATCGCGTTTTCGCGGTTGCACGCCAACGTCACCGGCCAGTTGTTCGTCTTCATTGTGATGGCCGTGGCCGCTGCTGAGGCCGCCGTCGGATTGGCGATCATCATCGCGCTCTTCCGCAGCCGCGAGACGCTCAACGTGGACGAAGCGGATTTGCTTAAACTGTGAAGAGGTGGTTGGCGCCTGGTGGTTAGTGGTTGGCTTTAAACTGACCACTGTCCACCAGGCGCCAACCACCAACCACCAACCACTATGCTTAAATGGATTGTCTTCGCGCCGCTGATCGGCGCGGTCATCAACGGGTTGTTCGGCCGGCGGTTCCTGGCCCTCTTCGGCCAGAGGGCGACCGAGAAGCTGGTCGGGTTCATCGCCTGCGCCTCGGTGGGAGTTTCGGCCACGCTGGCGTTCATGGCCTTCTTTAATAGATTGCTGCCGGCGCCTGAAGATCAGCGAAGAATCACCGAACCCTTCTTCACCTGGCTCAAAGTCGGCTCATTTCAGGCCGACTTCGCCTACCTGCTCGACCCGCTCTCGGGCATCTACATCCTGTTCATCACCGGCGTCGGACTGCTGATTCACATTTACGCCACAGGCTATATGCACGGCGATCCGGGCTATTACAGGTTCTTCTGCTATCTGAACCTGTTTATGTTCATGATGCTGACGCTGGTGCTGGCCGACAACTTGCTGCTGCTGTTCGTCGGATGGGAAGGCGTGGGGCTGTGTTCATATTTGCTGATCGGTTATTACATCAAGTGGGACGTGGCGGGGTCGGCGGCGAAGAAGGCGTTCGTCATGAACCGCATCGGCGATTTCGGCTTTATGATCGCCACGTTCCTGGTCTTCACCACCTTCGGCACAATCAGCTTTGTCACGAAGAACATCAACGGGCAGGATGTTCCTAGCTTCCTCGCGCAGGCCGCGTCGACGCCGGCGGTGGCCGTCGGGACGTTGACGGCGATCGCGCTGCTCTTCTTCGTAGGCGCGACGGGCAAATCGGCGCAAATTCCGCTCTTCACCTGGCTGCCGGACGCGATGGCCGGCCCGACGCCGGTATCGGCCCTGATCCACGCGGCGACGATGGTCACGGCGGGAGTCTATCTGGTCGCGCGCTGCTCACCCGTTTTTGTCAAAGCTCCGACCGCGATGGCCGTTGTGGCGGTGATCGGCGCGGCGACCGCGATATTCGCCGCGACCATCGGTATCGCGCAGAACGACATCAAGAAAGTCCTGGCGTATTCGACCGTCTCGCAGCTCGGTTATATGTTCCTTGCATGCGGCGTGGGCGCTTTCGTCGCGGGCATCTTCCACGTGATGACGCACGCCTTCTTCAAAGCCCTGCTCTTCCTCGGCTCCGGCTCGGTCATTCACGGCATGAGCAACGAACAGGACATGCGGCGGATGGGCGGATTGAGGAAGTTAATGCCGATCACGTATTCGACTATGTTTGCCGGGTGGTTGGCGATCAGCGGGTTTCCGCTGCTGTCGGGCTTCTTCAGCAAGGATGAAATCCTGTGGCGCACGTGGTCGACTGAAGCTCTGCCGCACAGTTGGGGTAAAGCGCTGTGGGTCGTGGCTGCCGTTACCGCAGTCATCACTGCGATTTATATGACCCGGCTGATGGCCATGACCTTCTGGGGCCGCCAGCGTTTCACTGAGGCGCGCGACGGTCATCACGCCGGCGCCGGTCACGCAAGCGGCGGACACGGAGGCGACCACGGACATCACGGCGGGCCGCACGAATCGGGATGGCTGATGGTCACGCCATTGATAATTCTGGCGATGTTGTCAATCGCGGGAGGTTATGTCGGCGTCCCGGTGGCGCTCGGCGGGTCGAATCAGTTCGAGCGTTTTCTCGAACCTGCGATCGCCAAAGTCGAACCCGTGACCGCGACACACAATGGCGCGGCGCCCGCCCCCGTGATGGCGCAGGCCGAATCGCATGGCGCCGTCGCCAGCGCGCAATCCGCGCACGAAGGCGGCCACGACGTCGAGACCGAGCGCCTGTTCACGATCATCTCGTCGGTTCTCGCGGTGATGGGGTTGGCGTTCGGCTTTGTCTTCTTCAGACGGAATCCGCTCTGGCGCGCGCCGAAGCTGCTCGAGGACAAATACCGCGTAGACGAATTTTACGACGCCACCGTCGTCGGGCCGGTCGAGGGCCTCTCGCGCGACGGGCTGTGGAAGGTCGTCGACGTGAAGATCATTGACGGATTCGTGAACGGGGTCGCGCGCCTGTTCGCTGCCCTGGCCGGCGCGCTGCGGTATACCCAGACGGGATTCGCGCGCAATTACGCCGCGGTGATCATGCTCGGCGCGATCATCGTCATCGGATACTTCATTCTCGTTCTTCGGCATTGGCATTAAGATATGAACCTGATTACGATCACAACATTCCTGCCGCTCGCCGGCGCGGTCCTTCTGCTGCTCTCGAGCGCCCTGGCCTCACGCGGCGCCGGCCGGGGGAGCCATGACAATCTGTATCGCTGGATCACGTTGATCGTCACGACCGCCACGTTCTTTGTTTCGCTCGGCGTCATCAAGGAATTCGACCTCACCGTCGCCGGGCCGCAATTGACGCAGAAGGTCCCGTGGATCAGCTCGCTCGGCGCGAACTATTTCGTGGGCGTTGACGGCATCAGCGTCTGGCTCGTGCTCCTGACGACCTTCCTCATGCCGATCTCGATACTTGCGAGCTGGGGCGTAACCAAGCGCGTGCGCGAGTACATGATCTTTATGCTCACGCTCGAAACGGGAATGATCGGCGTGTTCGTCTCGTGGGACCTGCTGCTCTTCTACCTCTTCTTCGAGATCACGCTGATCCCGATGTATTTCCTGATCGGCGTCTGGGGCGGCGAGCGGCGAGTCTACGCGGCGATCAAATTCTTCATCTACACGGTGGTCGGAAGCCTGCTGATGCTGGTCGCGTTGATCGCGGTCTATTTCTACAACGCAAAGGCCACCGGCGGCGTATACTCCTTCGACATCTACGATATCACGAGAAACATCGCGACGGGCAAGACGGTAATCCCCGAAAACGTGAAGCTGTGGCTGTGGTTGGCGTTCGCGCTGGCGTTCTTCATCAAAGTCCCGCTCTTCCCGTTCCACACGTGGCTGCCCGACGCGCACGTGGAGGCGCCGACGGCGGGTTCGATCATCCTGGCGGGCGTCCTGCTGAAAATGGGGACTTACGGCCTGATGCGGTTCAACCTGCCGTTCTTCCCAGACATTTCGCAGAAGGTCGCGCCCTACGTTATGGCGCTGGCGGTAGTGGGCATCATTTATGGCGCGCTGGTGGCGATGGTGCAGCCCGACATGAAGAAGCTCGTGGCTTATTCGTCGGTCAGCCACCTCGGCTTCGTCGTGCTCGGCATCTTCTCATTCACCGACCTGGCGATGCAGGGGGCGCTCTATCAAATGCTGGCCCACGGCGTCTCGACGGGCGCGCTCTTCCTCTGCGTCGGGATCGTTTACGATCGCCGCCACACGCGAATGATCGCCGATTACGGCGGCATCGCCACGCCGATGCCGCAATATTCGACGATGTTCCTGATAATCGCGCTCTCCTCGCTCGGATTGCCGCTGCTCAACGGCTTCATCGGTGAGTTCCTGATCCTGCTCGGCGCGTTCGCCTCGCCGGTTCCGCACGCGAAATTGTTCGCCGTGCTCGGCGCGACGGGCGTGATCCTGTCGGCGGTCTATTTGCTCTGGATGTTGCAGCGCGTGATTTTCGGCGAAGTGAAGAAGAGAGAGAACGCCGAGCTTGAAGACCTGGACGCGCGAGAGAAGTGGGCGCTCGTTCCGCTGGTCGCGATGGCGATTGTGATGGGTATCGCGCCGATGCTCTTTTTGCGCGCGAGCGAGAAGTCGGTCAACGGCGTGAGGGAGGCCGTTTTAGGCAAACCTGCCGGGGTGGCCGTCGAACGCTGACAGGCGCAGTCAAAGTTTCAAAATAAGATGCAACTCGAAAACTTAAATCTGGAAACCCTAAACCTGAACTACTGGGCGATCGCCCCCGAGATCATCACGTCCCTGACGGGCGTATTGTTGATGCTCGTCGACGCCCTGCAGAAGAAAGCTGAGCGCAAGTTGAACGCGGTGGTCGCGCTCGTCGGCCTCGTCCTCGCACTCCTCTCTGTTTTCAGACTGGACGCGGGAGGGAGTTATTTCGGCGATATGGTCGTGACCGACCCGATCCGCGTATTCTTTTCGGTGATCATTTTGATCGTGGCGATGATCGCCACGCTGCTGGCATCGCAGTTCGTGCGCGACGAGGGGTTGCCTCCGGGCGAATTCTTCACCCTACTACTGTTCGGGACGGCGGGGATGCTGATGCTGGCCTCGGCGGGCGACCTGGTGATGGTCTTTTTGGGGTTGGAGATCGCTTCGATCACGACCTACGTGATGGCCGGTTACCGGCGCTACGACGCGCGGGCGAACGAATCGTCGCTCAAATATTTTCTGCTCGGGTCCTTCGCAACGGCGTTCCTGCTTTACGGGATGGCTCTGGTTTACGGCGCGACGGGCACGACCAACATCGCGAAGATCGGCGCGGCGGTCAATGGCGGGCAGATCGAATATCCCGCGCTGCTGCTGGTCGGGGTGGCGATGATGCTGGTCGGGTTCGGATTTAAGATCGCCAGCGCGCCGTTCCACATGTGGACGCCGGACGTTTACGAAGGCGCGCCTACTATCGTAACCGGGTTTATGAGCACGGGGCCAAAAGCCGCGGTCTTCGCGGCATTCCTCCGCGTCTTCGCCGCCGGTTTCGCCGGCGGTTCGGCGGGCCTCGGCTCCGATCTGCACACCGCGTGGCTGACAGCGCTGGCCGTCATCGCCGCCGTCACGATGACAGTCGGCAACGTAATCGCCATTTCGCAAAAGAACATTAAACGGATGCTGGCCTATTCGTCCATCGCGCACGCCGGGTACGCGCTGGTCGGGTTCGTGACCGGCGAATACGCGTCGGTGGCGTTCTACATGCTCGTTTATTGCGTCATGAGCCTGGGCGCGTTCGGGGTCATTCAACTGCTGGCGCGCGCGGGCGACCGGAAGACCGAAATCGCCGATTACGCGGGCGTCGGCTTCGAGGCGCCGGGCCTGACATTTTCGCTTTCGATCTTCCTGCTCAGCCTCGCCGGCATCCCGCCGACCGCCGGCTTCATGAGCAAGTTCTTCGTCTTCAAGACCGCCTGGGACGCGCCGTACAACCTGCGCTGGCTGGTGGTCCTGGCGGTCGTCAACAGCATCATCTCGATCTATTACTACCTCTATCCGATCGTGGTCATGTTCTTCCGCCCGCTGGCGCCGGGGTTCGTCAGGCCGAAAGTGAGCCTGGGGACGGCGATCGCGCTGATCGTGACCTTGTTCGGCACTTTCTACCTGGGCATTTTACCCAACCGGTTGATCAATAAGATGGGAAGCGGCTCTGGCGCCGCGCAAGCGACCCAGACGCAGGTCTTGAACAGGCGGTAACAGTACCGCGCGCGTAAGCAAGCGGCCGACGGATGGGATGACCGCTTGCTTACGCGCTCGGTACTGTACCGGTATCCTGTCTTTGTTCATTTGGTGACCGAGATCGCGTTCGAATAAATCCACGGGCGCATCTCGCCGTCCACTTCCAGCCAGACCTCGGCGCGGTAGACTCCCGGCCCGTCGACCGCGAAACTGAGCCGGTCTGATTCGGCCTTGTGAATCACGCGGCCGTTAAGGAAGAGTTTGATCTGACCCGCCACGGGCGCCTCCAGACGAATCTTCATCCCCTTCGCAATCTTCACCACGTCACCCATAACGCCAGCCCGTTTGCCACCGGACTCGGCGATGAAAGCGAAGCCGGTCGGATCGCAGAGCCAGTCGTGAGCGACGTATGCGTGGGATTGGCGCAGAGCCTGCCGCACGGAACTCTCAGTCAATTCGCCGCGCATCAGGAGGTGCGTCGTGACGTAGCGCAAGCTCCGATCGTAAGGATCGAAGTCCAGTACCGCGATCACTTCGTTGGGCGCCCTGTTCTTCAACATTTCGGCGACGCGCGGCGCCTGCTCGATCGTGACCTTGCGCGGAGACTCCCCGACGGAGTTGATAAAGACCGCGTCGGGCGGGGAGGCTTTGATGGTGAAGACCTGGTTGTGGTGACAGTCGTTTGCCGACACCCCGGTCGCCTTCTGCTGTGTCAGGACGCTATCCCACTTGGCGATGATCTGTTCCGGGTAATCCTGCGCGGCGCCGAAGACCTCCATAGGGTATTCGGCCAACGACCGTTCGAGCTGTCTCAGGCGATCGGGGTCGGTGAACGAGGCGCGCAGCCACTTCACGAAATCGTCCTCGTCCTCGAAATCGGCGTGGTGGTTGTAAATCTCCAGGCCGTCGAGTTCGGTCGTCGGCCAATCCATCCTCTCCTCGACATGCGACAGAAAGATGATGCCGGCGGCGGACTTCGCCACCTTAATGAATTCTTCGCGCGTGCTATAGCGGTTATCGATGTACGCGTTGATGAACGAACGCAGCGGGAAGACCAGAAAGCCTTCGCTCTCGACTCCGGGGATGAAGAGCACGCCGTCCGTCATCGCGCGCGTTTCGACGTTGATGAAATCGCGCGGCGGGCGGACGTGATCCGTCAGCATCACGAACTGTACGCCGACCGATTTCGCCGCCGCGAGCAGTTCGGGACGCGTCCCGCCGGTGTGAGTCGAATCTTCGGCATGCGCGTGCATGACGCCGCGGAAATCATCGTAGCCCATTTCTATCGAGACCGTATGGCGTGATTTCTGGTATCGCGTTCGGCCTTCGCTCACGGCGCGCAGCCGCTCCGGCTGCAGCCGTTCGATCGTGGTGTATTTACGCCCCGGCTTCAGCGGTGGCGACGAAGGTTTAAAACCGAATGTGGGGATTATGTCAATCAACGACAAAGTTATAGTGAGCGCCAAAAGAGAAATTCGGTATCTCATCAAGCCTCTCGGGAAAATTGAATTAACGGGGCCATCATTGATTAGTGGCAGGCGAAGAGGAGTCTAAATCAGATTGCTCGACATTGGAACCGCAAGATGACACAGAATAACGTGAAAGGGCTACACATTTTTTTTTCGTCAATTTTGTAGATTGATCGGATAGCTATAGACGCTCGCCTGCGGCGCAGTGCATAATCGCTCCGCTTTTTCAATCTGAAGCTTTCTAACTATCTCATTAAAAGCGAGTTCCATCGCCGGCGAGCGCCCCGCGTGTTTGGCCGCGAACATTCGTCGCGTCCTCCGCCCCGGCGATCCTTCGGAGGATTCATTTGTGGTAATGAGAAAAGCTGTTGTGACAATCTCGATCTTATGCCTGCTCGCGACGGCCGTCGTCGCCGCTTCCGACGTATGGCGGAAGCTGTTTGACGGGAAGAGCCTGAACGGCTGGCGGTTGATGGCCGTGCATGACGGCAACGGCGGCGTATGGACGGTGGAGCAGGGCGCGCTTGTGGCCGATCAGGAGAAGGACCACAAGGGCGGCTTGCTCGGCACCGAAAAGAAGTTCTCTGATTACGAGATCGAGCTTGAATTCAAAGCCGATTACCCTGTAGACACCGGCCTGTTCCTGCGCGTCCGCGACGACGGGATGGGCTATCAGATCACAATCGATTACCGCAAGGACGGATTCATCGGCAGCCTCTATGCCCCGGCCGAAGGCGGATTCATCCAGCAGAATCAGGACTGGGAGAAGTATTTCAAGAAGGACGCCTGGAACAAGCTGCGCGCGAAAATAGAAGGCCAGCCCGCGCACGTCACCGCCTGGCTCAACGACGTGAAGCTGACAGATTTTCAGGACAACCGTGAACGCTACCCGCGCGAAGGCTACATCGGGTTGCAGGTCCACGGCGGCGAAGGCGCGTGGGGCGCGACGAGCAAGGCGCGCTTCCGCAACATCCGCATCAGAGAGCTTGGCTCGGCGCCGAGGTCGTGAAAGGGCAAGATGAGTTGGCGCTTTGTTAAAGGTCTCGGCGACGCGGAGACGCCGCGGAAGCGGAAGCAGAGGCTTCGCGGAGGAGAAGAAAGAAGTGGAGAAGGGAAGAAGGGGAGACGAGGATCAATTCTCCTTGTCTCCTTGTCTCCTTGTCTCCTTATTGGGTTTCATAGGCGCCTGGGCCACTGTTATCGGCTTGACTCAAAGGCGCGATGACGCCAGGCGCCCGCCCAACTTTGTGATCATCTTCGCCGATGACCTCGGCTACTCCGACATTGACATCTGGCCGCTGCTCGCAAACCGGCGCAACGCGCAAAGCCCGCACGACGCGCTCTATTTTTACTGGGGCAAGGAATTGCACGCGGTTCGCAGCGGTAATTGGAAGCTCCATTTACCGCATCCTTATCAGCATCTCGAACAAGTCGGCGGCGACGGCAGGCCGGGACGTTACGTCCGACAAGAGCAGGAGCTTGCGCTCTTCGATCTCGAAAAGGACCTCGGAGAGACGACGAACGTCGCCGGCAGGAACCCCGATGTCGTCAAAAAATTGATGACGTTCGTCGAACGCGCCCGCGCCGATTTGGGTGACGCGCTCGTGGGCCGCGAAGGCAAGAATGTGCGCGAGCCGGGGCGTCTGGCGTCCTCCGGCAATTAGAAATAAGGCGATGGTGATATGAAGCAAGACATTATGAACGGATCGGCGGCCGGCGAAGTAATGAGTCCCGCGAAGTTACAGATCGCGGCGACGGCGTTCCTGAGCCTATTTTCGCTCGTCGGGCTGTCGTTTTACGGCCTTCCGTTCTTCTACGATTTCATGGTGAAGGATTTGGCGTTCTTCGAAGGCTCGCGCGCGGCCGTCACCTCCGGCAACGCCTTCGCCAAGATAGTAATCGGGCCGCTGTTCGGGTTTCTGGCCGGGTGGATCATCGACCGCTTCGGCCCGCGGCGGTTGATGATGGCCGGAATTCTGATGGGTGGCTTCGCGCTCGCCGGGCTGAGCCAGATGACCGCGCTCTGGATGTTCTATTTCTTCTACCTATTCAACGCGCTCGGTTACGTGTGCGGAGGGCCACTGCCCAATCAGGTGCTGCTTTCGCGGTGGTTCGACAAGGCGCGCGGCAAGGCCATGGGATTCGCCTACATCGGCATCGGCGTCGGAGGAATGGTCGTGCCGCAATTGGCGCGGTGGCTGAACGCCCAGTTCGGCTGGCATCGGGCGTTGATGTCGCTCGGCGCGCTCATGATAGTCATCGCGCTGCCGATGGTCTGGTTCGTCAAAGAACAGCCTGAAGGTTATGCCGCGCGAAAGGCGGAGCCGCCTCTGCCGATCGGCGAAATTCTCAAGAAGCCGGCCTTTTACCTGCTCGCTGTCGGCAGCATGTGCTCGATCGGGGCGGTCGGAGGCACGAACCAGCACCTCAAACTTTTCATGGGTTTGGACCTGAAATACTCGCAGGAAACTGCGGCCAACGTCATCTCGCTGGTATTGGCTTCTAGCGTCTTGGGGCGGTTGTTGATGGGTTGGTTGGCGGACAGGCTCCCGAAGAAGTATGTAATGCTGTTGATCTACGCGCTTGTCTCGGCGGCCATACCTCTTCTGTATTTCGTCTCGGCGCCGGGCGTGATCTACGTCTTCGCCGTCGCATTCGGCATAGCGTTCGGCGGCGATTATATGATCATTCCGTTGATGGCCGCCGATCTGTTCGGCCTTAAGGTGATGGGGCGCGTGATGGGAATCATACTGACCGTCGACGGATTGGCCGAAGCCCTGGCGCCGATGCTGGTCGGCTACCTTTACGATCGAAGCGGAAATTACGCTCATGGATTCGCCGCGTTGATCGGATTGGCGGCGCTTGGCGCGATTGCGGTCGCGATTCTCCCCCGCAAAACTCTTATTCACACGGGTGATTCAAGAGAAAGTCTCAAAGGCTAGTTTTAACCACTTAAATCAGCGCGGGCGACATTGACGCGTCGAATGAAATTACAGCCACCGGGTAAGAGCGTTTAGAGTGCCGACTTTAGTCGGCGGGGCTTGGAATCCCAGCGCCGCCGACTAAAGTCGGTACTCTAAACGCTGGCGTCCGACGGCCGTAATTAGATTGAATGCGCCAGTGTCGATTGTTCTGACCTAACAGAGAGAGAGGCGCTCACTATGAAATCATTTCTATTTTTGCTGCTAGCCCCCTTCTTCGTAATGGCCCATCCGGATTCCGTCATCGATCCGGGAGTCGCCCGCGGATCGCTACGGGTGAACGATAAAAACATAACGCTACGCCATGCCTACGCCCATTTGCACGACAACGCCGAGGGGTTGCTCGACAAGACGGAGAGATTTCGCGTGCTGTTCACCGACCGTGAGGTCCCGCCCAACGCGCTGGACGGAATCGCCTTTTTGCCGGTGATGGAATTGGCGAAACAAGGACAGGTGCAGGGTCTGATGTTTGAAATGGCCCCCGACGACCCGAACAATGTAGTGATGACGCTACTCCTTCCGCCGTCGGGGCCGGGACGCTTTCTCATCAGACAGACGATCAACGTCGACGGGGAGGACCTCTTCAAAGAGTGGTCGCAGACGGACCATCGCGTCGTCGGCGCCATCGAGCGCAAGGGGGAGCGCGAACCGGGGCTCGCCGATTTTCCGGCGATCAGTTATTCCGTCAAGTTCGAAGCGCCGATATTCAACGAACCACAGATCTCCGCCGATTTGAAAGGCCGAGCCGCGGCCGATAGTCCTCAGGCTCGTCTCTTATTTGAGAAGGCCGACGCTTTAGCCAAGGGCGATTTGGCGGCGGCGCAGAAGGTCTCCACCGAACGCGCCAACCGCTGGAACCAGGCCTTCCTCGCCGGCGCCAAAGCGGATTCACTGGCCAAGAATGCCGCCGAGATGAAAAAGTCGCTCCAGAAAATTCAACGCGTGGTGGAGCGAGGCGACCGCGCCGTCGTAATCCTTCCCAATAAGCAGTGGTTTAGCTTTGTGCGGGAAGGCGGAGAATGGAAGTCTGACGATTGATGAAAAGTTCGTAGTCCCGCCTTCAGGCGGAAGGGTTCGGTCTTGCGGAATAGATCTGTGGCTGAAGCTTCCGCCTAAAGGCGGGACTACGAACTTTTCGGCGTCAGCTCGGTCTTTGCGTCCCACAATTTGACCGTGCCCCAACTGCCGCTGGCCGAGGTCCCGACCACTGACAGGAAGCAAGTGGCGATGAGTTTGGCGATGAGTTGCTGGCTCTGGCCGCTGCGCCCGAAGAAGAGGGGGCTCTCGTCAACCTCGAAAGGCCGCAGGCCGGGAAACGGGTCGGACCGCGCGCCGATCTCGGCAAAAAAAATCAACGTTCGCTTGATTCACCGCTCAGTCTCCGCGACATGCCCGACCATCGCGAGCGGCTCGCCTTTGCTCACCGGCGGCGTGCCGAGGATGTAAAGCACTTCGCCGGCGAATGGCGCGCGCAACTCGTAGATCCGTTTGCCGAAGAAATCCGTCACATAGCCCATCAACGCGCCCTTGACCACGGTGTGGCCTTTCTCGACCAGCGGGTAGAAGATTCCGGTCTCGTCGCTTCGCAGCACGGCGCTGCGATCAATGAACATCGGGTGTTCGACCGGTTGGGGTTGGCCCTCGATCATTTTCAAATGGCGCATGACGCTCATCACGCCGCGTTCGATGCGCTCGACGGATTCGTTGTCGGTCGCGCCCATGCCTCCGGATTCGATCGTGATCGCGGGTTTGCCGCGGGTGGTCGCGGTGGTCGAACAGTATACCGACTGGGCCGGGTCGGTCGGGCGTTCCGTGTCCATCACAATGCGGTCTAGTCCGAAGGCCAGCGCCAATTGCCTCGATTTTTCGACCACTTCTTTCCCGCCCGCGTTTATGTCCCAATAGCTGTAAGGCCGCAGCGACTCGTTCCCGTCGCCGCAATGGATGTCCAAGACGTAATCAGCGCGTTCGATGACTTCTCTGGTGATCTGATAGGCGATGCGCTCGGAGACCGAGCCGTCGGCCTTGCCCGGATAGACGCGGTTGAGGTTTTTGCCGTCCACCGGCGAGTAATAGATCGTGCGCTTCAAAAACGAGGGCATGTTGGCGACGTGAACCAGGATCAGCGCGCCCGACAGTTGTTTCGGGTCGAGGCCCGGCAGGAGCCGCTGCAACGCGATGATCGGCGTGTACTCGTAGCCATGATTGCCCGCGATCAGCGCGAGCGTAGGGCCGGGTTGCGCTCCGTGAATGACGGAGACCGGAATGGTCGTGGCCTCGTCTTTGCCCGCCGGGACCTGGATCGTCCCAGATGCCTTCGCGCCGGGCTGAACGGTGAGCGGGCCGACTGTGAGTCCGGCGCGTGTCTGGCCAAAGGCGCCGAGCGCCAGTGAGCAAATCAACGCTGATGCGTAGAAGACTATTTTGATTCGCATAGGGAAAGACCTCCTCGGAAAATGTAGCGCAACCTGCCGAGGTTGCGCGGCTTTCTTAACTCGTCCCATGCCGAAGTCACGCAACCTCGGCAGGTTGCGCTACACTCGCCGCCGATTTTCAGTATTTCAGGGCGGCTCGCAGCGTCATTCCGAACTCCTCAGAGAATCCCCGGGTACGCATCGCTTCCAGCGTGCAGTCTCGGCGAAAGACGAATTTATAAGAACCAGAACTGAGTACGCTTCGCCTAAGGTTTGGGGGAGACTGATTCCGATCAATAGGTCTCTAGCCGAGACTGCACGCTGGAAGCGATGCGTACCCAGGGCGCGTTTTCATTGTTTCTGGGCGCCGCGACCGGCATGAAGGCTCCTTGGAAAATGCGCTACGGACTCAGTTTACTGTTTATCAATAGGCAGCCACCGATTCGGGTTATCCGGATCACGTCTCATTAAGTCTCCCCCGATCCACATTATCTCATTCCTTCAGAAAGCGCTTGCCGATCAGAGCGTCGTAAACCAGCGCGCCCAACGGCCCGCCGATCAACGGCCCGACAATGGGGACCCAGAAATAGAAGTTATTCGCGCGAAAGACCTCAAAGCCCCATCCCGCGACGGCCGTGAACAGGCGTGGGCCGAGATCGCGCGCCGGATTGATCGCGTAGCCCGCATTCAATCCGAATGCCATCCCGATCGCCATCACCAGAAAGCCGACCACGATCGGCCCAAGGGGGCCCGCCGCGTTATTGCGCGTGTCTCCGATGGCCCTGATGACCAGCAGCAGCAGAGCCGTGCCGACGATCTGGTCGATCAACGCGCCGGCGGTCGAAAGATAGGATTGCGGATAAGTGGCGAAAATGCCGGCGGTTCCTTTCTCGCCCGCGATCACTCGCACGCCGCCGTCGAAGTTGTCGAATGCCGAGCGGTAGACGAGAAAGACGATGGCCGCGCCGGTGAACGCCCCGGCGGTCTGCGCGATGGAATAAGGCAGGAATTTCGACCAGGGAATGTCGCGGCGGAAGGCCAGGGCGAGCGTCACCGCCGGGTTGAGGTGAGCGCCTGACACGCCGCCCGCGACGTAAACGCCCATCGTCACGGCGAAGCCCCAGGCGATGTTGATAGAGAGATATTCTCCGTTCTGCTTATTGCTTAGAATGACTTGCGCGACGACGCCGGCGCCGAACGCGATCAAGACAAGAGTGCCTAAGAACTCCGCGTAGAGTTCCCGCTTAAGAGAGCCTTGCTTCATAAGTTGATGGTTTGTGGTTGGTGTTGTTATTCCGGTTTTCAACTGTATGAAGACTGTTAGCCACAGAGCACACAGAGCGCACAGAGGGAATTAATGACTTCTCTGTGCGCTCTGTGTGCTCTGTGGCTAACAGTCTTCATCACTTACCGATTAGGATTCACAGTCGCCGCCGCGGCCTTGGTTTCCGCCGGTTTATCCCGTTTGATCCCCAGGTGCGAATCGAACCACTCCAACTGGCGCTGGAAGAGATCGATCTGGTGGTTCGGTTCCTGAATGCTGTGTCCCTCGCGGGGGTAGCGGAGGAAGAC
>Ga0126377_10001720_pt1 | contig 14561 bp, 24 predicted proteins | sample PanSoiMetPlot_22_FD_92647 | JGI IMG/M metagenome (GOLD analysis project Ga0126377, IMG submission 92647) | Tropical forest soil microbial communities from Panama - MetaG Plot_22 | ecosystem: Environmental > Terrestrial > Soil > Tropical forest > Bulk soil | place: Panama | collected 2016-02-17
AAAGAGGACACCGACGCCGCAAACCTGGAGAAGGCAAAGCTCGATGCGTACCTCACGCACAACGATATCTACCGCGGCGCACTGGCCGGAGTGACTAACCAGGAGCAATTGGATGCGGCCAACGCAAGGCTCAAGGCCGCGGGAGCATTCGAAGGCGGCCGGATATCGCCGTTCCAGACCTACTCGGATCCGGAGCATCTCCAGGCATTCATCAACGGCATCCAGGCGCAATCACAAGCCCTAAGCAACGCAAAGCTCAAGCGGGAAGCAGACGAGGCAGATCAGAGGAGAAAGCTTGCGGAAGTTCAGACCACAGAAGCGCAGCAAAAAGTAGACCTCGGAGAGCGACAGAAGGCGATAGCGGATCTCCAGACTCTGGCGTTGGACCCGAAGACAGGAACCCCCACACCGGCCGCATGGGCGAGGTTTATCCGGAAATACCCGAAGGTCGCGCAGACCGAAGATGGCGAACCCGTCATGACGCCGGAGGTCCCAACGAAGGAATGGATAGATCGATTTGTGCGTTCCGGTGTGCCGGTCGAGAAACAGCCGGACTACGATATCGCGCAACGGATGTACGCACAGGGCATGGTGGGAAAGACATTTAAGGATCAGATGATGGCGAGTTTTGCCAAGGACCGCGGCAAGACGGTCGCAGACCTCAGCTATCCGGAAAAGCAAGAATTCGAGCGGCAATACGCGAAGGATACGCAGAATCCGGAGGTCCTGGCATCGATACTCGGCTTGCGGGGAGCGCAGACGATGATAGCCCAGGCACAGGCAGGAGCGGTTCTGAGTCCGCAGCAAATCCAGAACAACGCGCGTGACCTGTTGAATGGAGACTTGTCTGTCGAGCAACTCAAGGACCTCCGTGCAGGAAGAGTGAATCAGGGACCGCAGATCATAGAGGCCGCCAGAGCACAGGCCGCGGCTGAGGGCAAGCCGTTCTCCTTGTTCAAGCTGGAACAGCAGGCCGTACAACGCGAGAAAACGCTTGCGGAGTTCACGTCTACGCAAACCAGCCATGCCGGGGGACAGCTTTTGGCTCTGAACACAATGATCCATCATGCAGACCTTTACATGGAGGCCGCGGCCGCCATGAGAAACGGCACGTTTGTGCCAGGGAATGCGGTCTACAACAGAGTCGCAAGCATGTTTGGCGCGGCGCCTCCCACCAGAGCGGATCTGCTGGCCCGCTTCTTCGCGGGCGAAACCGCGAAAGTTGCCACGGGTGGCGTTCCGGGTGAGGGCGAAGTCAATGGGATCCTGAAGAATTTATCGAGGGATGCCTCGCCCCAAGCCATGCAGGAGGCAGGGAGGGCACTGATCGAGGTCGCGGCCGGACGCATGATTCCATTGAGGGACCGGCGCAATCAGGCACGATTGCAGGATCTCGTGGAGATTCTGGGACCTGACTCCAGGGAAATCTTGCAGCGGCGCGGGTTCGACCCGGAGACGATGAAGCCGGTAGCCAGGCAGGGAGGCAAGGTATCCGTACGGCTGAAGAGCGGGCAGACAGCAAACTTCGACACGCAGGAACAGGCCGATAAGTTCAAGAAGGATCATCCTGAATTGGTGAAGTAGTATGCCGCAACAAACGGATGAGGACGTCAAGAAACTCCTCCAGCAGTATGGAGGGACGCTGGATCCGGGGACTGTAGTCCAGCAGTACGGTGGGACGGTCGAAGAGGCCGCACCATACAGAACAACACCGGAAGGGATGCCGGTCTATCGGATCGATGTAAATCTGCCAAAGGGCGCCTTCGGATTCCCGTCCGGCGCGGGAGTTGCCGAAGGGCAAGAACCGCCACCTCGGCAACCGGGCGGATTTCTGGAGGAGGCCGTCGTCAATCCAGCCAGGCAGGTGGCATCCGGTTACAGTTCCGGTGTCGCGAATATGGCTCATCTGGGGGCCAATATCTTCGGATTGATGGATACTGCGGCGAGTTCGATTTCATCAATGACCGGGCTCGAAAAAGGCGTGCTGTTTCAGCAGATCGAGGATTGGCTGAGGCAACAGCAGGGGGCATACGAACAGCAGGCCGGGGAACTGGCTGGCGGCCGCAAGGACCTCGCGAGCCAGTTGTACCGCGGCGGCACAACGGCATTGACGGAACTGCCTGTCTACGCCGGAGCCGCAGCAGCCGGTGGGCCGGTGGGCGGCATGGCGATGCTGGGGGCCATAGAGGGCGCAGACCAGGGATGGGCCAATCAACTACAGGCGGCCGCCGAAGGCGCTCTCATGGGTGGCGCATTGCACGTTATGGGACCGGCCAGCCGTCCGATCCGGTTGACCGGAGCCGGGGCCATGACCTACGCCAAATTGCGTCTTCAGGGGGCTGATAACGAGACAGCTCTATCGAATGCCTTGACCATGGGAGGACTCTCGGCAATGGGGCCGGGTGGCGTTGGCATCAAGGAAATTGCACGGAACGTGCCAGAGATGACCGCGATTCCGCCGGTATTCCCCAACCGGAATCCGGTGGAAAAGGCGGCCGTCGACTACTTGCGAGCCCAAGACATCCCCATCGACGTGGGAACCGCAAGCGGTAGCAAATACGCTCGCCGGCTGAAAGAAGTAGTGGACGTCAGTCCGATCGGTGCCTTGATTAGTCATGATGTCGAGGGCAGAACCACGCAAGCTCTGCGGCGGCATGCCGAAGAACTGAAACAGCAAGCCACGCCGGAAGTCAGTCCGAATGAGCTGTACCAGGAATTCTATGATGCAGAAAATCAGCCCTCGGCTAAGGTCAGTGTTCCTTCCGGAGAAACTGATGCTCAGGGCAAGCCGGTGATGCATGACGTGCAGATGCCGGTTCCGGTGGGTTTGCTGAAGCCGGCGCTGAAGCCGATCTTCGAGCAGATGCAATGGATGCCAATGGCAGACCGCAACACCTCGGCAGGCTATACAGCGATCAAGCGGATTCTGGAGGGGCCGGACTTCATTCCCGCATCGCAGGCCGAGATGGGGTTGAGCGGAATCAAGAGCATGATCCGCACAGGCGAAGGCCGGAATCGGGGGCTCGCAAAATTCATTGCACCGAAATTACAGGGCATGATCGACCGGGCAGCACAGGAATACGGTGGGGATCGACCGATGCAGGCACTCCAAGAAGGTCGGGTAGCAGCAGCTAAACAAGCCGGCGCTGATTGGCTCGCAGAGACATTCGGTAAAGCGATGGCGGAAGGCGGATACAACCGGACGCAAGCTTTATGGAATAGTTGGCAGAATTTGGCGGATGAAGCCAAGCGGACGATGTTCAACCCTAAGCAGGTAGGCAATTTAAACAACTTTTTCCTCGGGACAAAAAAGTTGGCCGAAAACGTGAATCCCAGCGGAACCGCAACGATGGCGGCCGTGGCAGCTCAACTCGGCGCTACTTTCGCTCGACCTTCATTGGGAGCTGCTGCATATTTTGCCGGATCTGGAGCGCTTTCCAAACTATTTCATTCGGATCGTGGCGTCAGGCTCTTAACGGAAGGATTGAAGATAGGGGCGAAGACTCCACGCGGCATAGAGATTCAGAAACAGATTGGCGACATTATCGGGCCGCCGGAGGAGGGCTCGACCGGAGCGGCCGCGGGAGGTGGACCTCCTCCTGGTGCGCCTCCGGCCGCGGGCGGCGCCGGTCAGGAACCCATCCGGATAGGTCAACCTCTCCACGAAGAACTCCAGAACATCGCAGACCAGGCCGCCAGGCGGATTAAAGAGCGGGGTAATCTTTCGGGCACTCAATTGAGTGGTGGTCTGCCTATTGACCCTCGGGACGTCAAGGACATGGTGCAGTGGGGCGCCGCCAAGCTGGGCCAGGGGATCGTGGGGGGACCGCTATGGCGCCGGGAGATGGTCGCACAATTCGGCCAGATCCCGCGGAAGCAATTAGACCAGATCTACGACCAGGCCAAAGAGCACGAGATCACCAAGAACGTGAAGGACTGGCGGCCGGGAATGATGCTCACGGATATCCATCCCTTGACCAGCGAAATCATTCCGAAGAGGGAGAGCCAACTTACCGTGCCGGACGTGCAGCGCTACTTGCAGAACATGGTGCGCGAACGTCTGGGCGAGATTCCGGACGACGCGCCGGACCAGGTGAAACTGCAACGGATGCTGCAGCAGTCCCGCAAAGAGTTCAAAGACCAGATGAAGCAACCGTATTCCGGCATCGATTGGTACGGGCCGGACACACGCCTGGGGGACAGGCTGTTGCGCGATAAGTTCCCGGAACTGCGGGACAAGACCTACGACACATTGCAGAAGGCCATGAGCGCTGCAATGAGCAACAACAGCAACCCTCTGGCCGAAGCCTACAACGGGGCACGCATCTGGGATATCTTCCGGAAAACCGGCGAGTTCCCCCTGAAGCAGCCGAACGGCAAAAACTGGCCCGCGCAAGGGATCAACTTTCAGATTGAGAAGCTGAATCGATTGATCGATGAACTAGGTCCGGAGGAAGCGGCTCTATTCCTCCACGAACGTCATCCGGGAAGCGAGATCAAATACTTCGTTCCCAATGCCAAAGAGATTCGCCTGGGCGATTACTATCCGGGGAGCCGGATCCTCGGGCCGAAGATTGGCAACTACTTCTCCAACATCATGGATTTGCCGCAGGACGGAACGGCGGTAGACGTCTGGGAGATGCGCCGGAAGGGCCGGATTCAAGGCAAGCTATTCGATGGCAGAGGGAGAGTGATCGAGTCCCCACGGACAGAGGCAGAGCGGAACCTGATCATGGATACGCACCGTCGCATCGCACGGGAGAACGATATCGATCCGCGGGATGCACAGAGCGTAGGGTGGCACTATGAGCAGGAGCTATACCGGCGCCTGGGGTTGCCAGTGAAGAGTTTCCGCCGGTCGCTGGGGATCAAGAAATACCTGGAGGAACTAGGCCGATGAATCCTTCTTCGGCTGGAACTCGCCGCGGGCAATCCTCTCGTGCAGCGGAACTCCTTTATTGATCTTCCCGGCCTTGGCGCGGCTCAGTATCGTCTCGCCGCGGGCTAGACGTTCGTACTGATCCTGGGCCTCCTTCTTCGCCTCCATCAACAGATCACCGAACGTAAGCTTGTCGGTATCGCCGGCCTCCTCATGGCGCAACCGGACACGGAGCATCGCCTCCTCGAGCACCATGGGGTCCGTCTTCAACTCCTCCAGGGTTAAGCCCCGTTCTCTTCCCTGCTCATCGAATCTCACTTTCCTGGCCATACTTCATTCTCCCTCCTGCATATGGGTCACGGCTTCCTACTTTCAATTGCCGCTACCAGTAGCCAGAACAACACCCAGCCACCTACCCACAAGACGGCGACAGCGGCCGCCAACCCTAAACCAAACTTCAATCCTGCTTCGAACATCTTGCGATTCCTTACTTCCCGCCTTCTGTTTCGCGTTTACGTTCCTTCTCGGCCAGCCACTGCTGGACAACCTCCAGCTTATCGAGCCTCTTCTCGTGAGATTCCGCTACCAACCGGAGTTCCTCGGTAGCGGCCAAGGTTTTGGTGGCGGCATCGTACAGGCGGCCGAGACTCTTCCAGAACTCCTCTTTTTCGAAGTCTGTCATTTTACCTTCTTGCCGGCTATTTCCTTGAGCAACATCTGCTTACGGAACGAGATCCATAAAAGCACAGCAATCAACGGGAGAGTTCCGTAAAACACCTGCAACGCCTGATTATTTGGCAAAACGATGCTCCCACTCTTTGAGCGCTTGGTCCGCCAGCTCCGCGGCGTGTTTTACTGTGGTTTTGGGATCAGGCAGCACCGACAATAGCGCCTTCTCCCAGAACAGCCGCTTCGCCGCTTCATGTTCTTTGGGTGTCATGGCAACGGTTCCTCGCTGTCTTCACGCGCGATCTGGCGGGCCACCTCGGCAAGCGAGTCCTCCGCTCCTAGAATGGCTAGTTCCATTTCCTCATCGCTGAGTGGGCGCTTGTTATCGTCATCATCAGGGAAGCCGGCAGCAGTCTGTTTCATCTCGGTTCAAGCCTCGCAGCTAAAGAGCGTACGTGCTCCTGCTCGTACATTGACAATTTGGCAAAACCCTTTCCCGCAAGACTACGGGCGAGATCATCGAGCAGTGGTACTTCCGAATGAATTCGCGGGGTTTGCCGTGTTTGGGCCACCTCCCGCTTGTGAATTGGAGCATCAACTATGGGATCCTCGATTGCGGCCGGGAGAGAATGACGCGACATCTGGCAGATCGCCGCGACCGTCTTGCGAGGAACGACTCTGATAACCTTCTCCTTCTTAATCAGCAAGAAATCTCCCAAACGACCATATTTATCGCTTCGCAACCGAAGCGTGGCTCCTTTACGCAACTCTGCCAACACTTCTCGCTGAAAGGCGCTAGGCATTTACGCCTTTCTTTCGTCCTCTCCCCCCGGCCAACCCTGCCTTACGGGCAATTTCACTGCGCTGCTCCGGGGTAAGCTTTTTCATCCGTGCCTTAGCACCTCGTTTTCCAAGGGCTACGGCTGCTGCGTTTTTCCTTGCCATTGCCTACAGCTTAGCGCTGAGAATTTGCCCACGCAACTTTACTGAATTTCACCCTTAGTCTATTGTTCTATAGCTTAGCGCTCAGCTATTCTAAAAGAATCATGAACACCAAAAAGTTCCTGATCGAAAAGCGCGGCAAGCGGTCATGGGTAGTCATTCGCCAGATGCCGCAGGATCCCCAGTACAAGCTGGGTTCCCACATTCCCAGCTACGGCAAGGTGGTTGCTATCGAGGCGCTACCCGATACCGACTTGTCCTGGTTGCCTAACGGCGGAAAGGGCGTCATCGAACGCCTTGAGCGGATGAGCCGGGAGGGCAAGTGAAGAAACCCCGCGCCAGGTTCCACGATCTGAGTTCCCTGATCATCGGAGCAAAAGAAAAACCCTCGCAAACGGGACGCCCGATCCCGGAGGTGCGTGTACCAACCAAGCGGAAGTACCGCGGCCAGTGCCCCCAGTGCGGGGGCGCCAAGGTCATCCAATCGCCAGTAGCCGGTATCACCTGGCTCTGTCCGCTCTGCACGGGGTATCAGAAATGCGGACTCTAGTGAACAACTGGCAACTGAGGAAGTATCTGATGCGGGAGGTTCACGAGGTGGACCTTCCGCGCAAGGCTCCGCAGAAGGCTTTCTCCGCACTGGGCAATAAGCCCGCGAGGAACTGGAAGTACAGGGCATGGGTCCGTTCCCTTCCCTGTGCGGTCTGCGGGCTCGAACCTGCCGGCGAGGCCGCGCACACCGGATCAGACGGAGGGATGAGCCAGAAGTCCTCGGATTACTCCTGCATTCCTCTGTGCAGCGATTGCCATACTCTGGGTGAGAAGGCGTATCATCGCATCGGCCGGGAAACTTTCGAAGCTCGTCACGGTCTGGATATCCTGCAACTGGTGAGGAGGCTGAATCGCCTCTGGTTCAAGGCGAAGAGGGGGGAAGATGCCGATCTATAAAGCAGTGGTGGCATGGGGTGGAGGGATCCGCACCGGCCTCTATGAAGGCCAGCCCATACTGGCAGATGATGCGCAGAGTGCGCTGGAGATTGCGGAGGATATCCTCGAGCGGGAGGACCCGCCAGAGGCCGTAAACGACGCCGAGATGCTCACGGTGGTCAACGTGGAAGACGAGGCCGATATGGCCAGCGTCCGGTTCAAAGGTTAGCCCTTCAGAGCGGGTCGAGCCCGGTCTCCCCGGCCCGCGCCAGCCAGTCCGCAATCCCCTCTTTGTCCTCGATCCTCCGCACGTCCCTCCGCAATTGATCGAGCGTGGTCCTCTCGATGCTCCTGTCCAGTGCCGGCGCATCGATCCAATTCCTCAAATACACCCGGATCAGCACCACGTCAGAGGCGTACAACCGTTCCTCATTGCGGAAGCGGTAGACGGCTTCATCCAACATAGTGCCGGTGTCCTGGTGCTTCTCGGGACTCACGACGGCGGCTCCTCCTTGCGCACCATGATGGCATTTTTTGCCCCCGGCTTCGCCGGCTCCTTGGTATTGGAGATGGACTCGATGAGTTTCGGCAGGTCGACCGGAAGCTTCAATGCCTCTTTGGCAGCCAGGTGGAACTTGTGGCCTACGGTGTGGAAGGTCTTGGACAGCTCGTGCAGAACCGCGGCCGTCGCGGCCTGGAGGAGCCTTTGTTCCGGGGTGAGGCTCTCAATGCGGACGTTGTTGTTGATGGCACGCGCCATGTTGACTTTGCGGCGTGCCGATCCTACCCGTTTAAAGGCGGAATACGGCTGGTCCTTGGCGTCTACAATGACGTAGCCGGATCCCGGAATGTTTTCCATCCAGATCTGATGGATCTTGAGCAACTCCCGCCGGAAGCGGTAGAACTGCCCACGCCCGCGGTCGCTGCGAACATCGAGCCCGGATAATGCGTTCAGTTCCTCGTAAGTAAAAGCCGTCTGTCCGCTTTGAATCAGCGGCAAAATCGCGTCATATAGAGCTTTCCATTCAGGAAAGCGGGATACTGCACCAATCATAGGAAGGAAACCTCATAAAGAGAATTCCCTGCCTTACCTTGCCTTGCCGCGCCCTGCCCGGTCCTGCCCGGTCCTGCCGAGCCTAGCTCCGCCCCGCCCTACCGAGAGCCGTGTACATTTGTGATTTGCAAATCGATGGGTGGATATGATCCAGTGACAACCCAGGCAGCACATTAAGACGCGCGGCCTGCCTCTTCTCCACGAAATTCCCTCGCCTTACCAAGCCTGACGATGCCACGCCGAGCCCAACCCAGCGTCACCGAGCCATGCCGAGCCGGAAAATGAAACTCTTGCCTTACCTTACCGTGCCTGACCTTGCGATGCCACGCTTTACCGGACCCCGCCCCGCCAGACCTGACCGGGCCAAGCCACGCCGAATCTTAACAATTCCCTTGCCTTACCAAGCCCTACATCGCCCAACCGAGCCCGATCTTGCCGCTCCCTATCGAGCCATGCCGGACCAAAAGCTTTTCCTCGCCTCACCGAACCACGCCATACCCCACGCGAACATGCCGTGTCTAGCCGAGCGACACCGCACCGCGGAAGATTAATATCCTTGCCATACCCAACCCGGCCAAGCTCTACCGGACTGCGCCATACCCGATGCTGCCTTGTCTTACCCCAGTGCGCCTGACCATACATCAATATCCTTGCCTCACCACACCACACCGTACCGAGCCTTATCCAGCCGAATCCTGCCCAGCCGAACCCGGCGATGCCGAGCGAAGCCCTACCGAGCCGCGCCATGCCGCGCCAAAGAGAAAGCTAAAATCCTTGCCTCGTCATACCGGACGATGCCATGCCACACCAAACCCAGTCATGCGATACCCGGCCCGACGCTACCAAACCCGACGCTACCGAGACGAGCCTTGCCATACCGGGCCGAAGAAGAAATAAATCCTTGCCTTACCATGCCTTACCGTGCGGTGCCCTGCCGAACCTTGCCGAGCCGAGTCACACCAAACCGGACCCAGCCGCGGACAACCAATAATCCTTGCCTTACCACACGCGAACTTACCCGGCCGAACCCAGCGGTACCCTGCCGCTCCGCGCCCTGCCGAGCCATAGGAAACTCGAAAAATTCCTTGCCTTACCTTTCCTAACCTAGCCAAGTCTTGCCCGGCCCGGCCAAACCGTGCCCCGCCAGGCCGAACCCCGCCGTGCCCCGAAGATTGAAAAATTCCTTGCCTTACCTTTCCTAACCACGCCTAACGCTGTCCTGCCCAGCACTACCAAGCCAAACCTGGCCGAACCGTGCCGCGACTAGCCGAGCTTTTTAATTAACGATCCAGTCGAAATCCTTCAGCAGGAATCGTCCATAAAATCCATTATTTCTGGGCCGGAACCGGCCGATGCCGATGAAGTTTCCCGACTCTTTCACCGTCATTTCAAAGACGTCTTTGGTAATCGTCTGGTCGAGGATATGGAAGGTCACCTCGCCGGACCATTTGGGAATCAGCGGGAAGCATTTGTCCACTCTCGAGCCGCCGCCGCGTTTCCCATCGCTGGGCACGAAGAGCCACTCGCCTTTTACATCCTCTTTTTTGATTCCGAGGGGGAGCGCATCGAGCACCAGGACTCCGGACTCGAAGTGTTTGGTGAAGGTGGCGTTGCGCCGGCCGGGGATCTTGGTTCCCAGATAGCGGGCGGCTTCTGCCACGCAAAGCTTGAAGGCCATTGGCGGAATGAAAATGAAGCCGTTCTCGTCGACGTGCATTCTTTCATGCCAGGTTCTTGTTTCGTAATCAGCGGGGCTCTCTTTCTGTAATTTGGGGACCACGTAATGCTTGGAGAAAGACAGCGGGCTGATGCTTTCCAGATTGCAAACCGCTTGAATACTCACAGCACGGGATCTTACAAAACATGCCAAAAGTTTTCAATACATTTGAGATTGTAATTGTTCTCATTTCCACCCACTCAACCGGCGCACGCGGGACTCGTCGAATTCGCTGGTCAGGGCCAGATAGCGCATGGTCGATTGCACGTTGGCGTGGCCGGCATGTCTTTGGACATCGATCAGGCCCTCTTTTTTATCGCTCAATAAATGGATGCAGGACGTGTGTTTCCAGCAATGTGGTCGAGCTTTTTCCAGCGGGATATTGGCCATCCGGCAGTACCGCCGCATGAGCCGGAAGATGCGGAATCGCGAGAGCGGGGTTTTCTGCCGCGAAGGGAACAGGCAACCGGGCTGGATCCCTCTCTTTCTCACCCAGGCCCGTAAGGCCTGGGCCGCGGCCGGCACCAGAGCGGTCTCCCCGGAGATGCTCCCCTTGAGACGGTGGATCAGCAGTCTATCCAAATGAAGCGCTGAACCCTGGCGGAAGTCGGAGAGTTGGAGCATCCCGATTTCGCTCGCCCGTAACGCGCAGTGATAGAGCAGACGGAAGATAGCTCGATCCCGCACGTCGGTGCAGACTCGAAAAAAACGGTCCTTTTCGGGCACGGTCAGGTAGGGCGGAAGGTTGCGGACACGCCTTTTTACGGGCTTTTTTGGGGTTTTTCTGGGAGCAACAGAATAATTATTATGTTGCCCTCGAGGGGATTTTTCCTGCATTTTCCGCATAAACTCAAGTATAGAACCCGTGGAGAGGTCGACAGTAATGTTGCGCTCAAAAAGTCCTCTACAGCCCGGACTTTTGCCGGCGTCACGGGCGCCGCGGCGGCGGCGGGCGGATATTCGCACACAATCTGGACACCCAAAGGGGGGCCGGAAACTTGCCCTTTGGATGTGGCAAAGTTCTGTCAGTAGGGGTACGCTATTGGGCAACTATCCCTTGGTTCTGGACAGGGGAGACCGCCCTTCGACTTTCCGCGGTCTCCCACCAAAACCTTCCCTCAAATCAAGTCGAAAAATGAGCAGTGAGACACCATTTAGACTTGTCTGAGACGTCTGAGACATGTTCTATCCGTGCTAATCTACAGGAGTTATGACTCCTGAAGAACGGTTCGAGCGCATCGAAGCCAATCTCCAAAAGACCAGTGAGTTGCAAACTGTCCTGGTGGAAGCGCAGATCCGCCTCACCGAGTCGCTTTCCAGCCTGACCGCTTCAGTCAATGCTCACGTTGATGAAGCCCGCGCCTACGCCACCGAGAGCCGCGCCCGCATGGCGCAAATGGAAGCTAACTTGGACGCTTTAATCCGGGCCATCACCGCAGAGCACAAAAACGGGAAAAAGAAATGAAAGCTGATTATTCTACATGGATTACGAAGCCAGACGCGGCCGCGGCCATCGGCGTAAGCACCAAACAGATTGAGCGCTGGGCACAGGATGGAATGCTCCAGACGGCAAAGTACAAGCGTCCGGACGGAGGGACGCCGATCCGGGTGTATCATCCTGCTGAAGTGGAGAAACTGGCCAAAGAGCGCAACCCGGACACGGAGCCTTTTGTGGTTCCTCCGGAGAAGCCAGCGGGTAACGGCGCGGGAGCGGTGCGACAACCACTATCGGCAGATCGATTCTTGCAACTCCTGGCGTCCGCTATGGCAACGTCTCAGACGTCTGAGACACGTCTGATTGATGCACCGTCTGAGACGTCTCAGACATGTCTGCCTCTGTGGCTTACGGTCGACCAGGCCGCGGCCTACAGCGGGCTTCCGGCGTCAGCGCTACGCTTCCTGATCGACAAAGGAGAGCTGAAGGCTAGGTATGTAGGAGTGCGCCGCGGGGGCCAGTGGAGGATCTGCAAGGCAGCGCTGGAGGAGTTGCGCTAGTCTGCTACATCGTAGGCAGTTTGAAGGAGTCCGGATCGAAGCGATTGGCGTCCGTCACGGTACGGATAAATTCCAGCAACTCTTTCTTCACGTCCGCCAGCAGTTTTTGATCCGTTTCGCTTCCGTCCATGTGGCCCAGCAGAATACGCAGGAGCGCCAGGGAACCGGCAAAGAACGTCTCTTTCAGAATCTCGTATTCCAGGTCCGGTATGTCGGAGGAAAGCTGAGATTCACGGAATCCGTTCCACTGTTCAAAGATGTATTTACGAGCCATTATGCAGCCATCACCAGAGCGAGTATAGGCCTGGCAGAATCCTTCCTCAAACATCTGGTAGCTCGAGCACGTTCGCGCCAGGTCAGATAGTCATGCCGCCGATGGCACGTGCTGCACCAGGCGCGGAGATTCTCATCGTCATCATGCGCCGGCACGTGATCCACATGCGCGATCTCGATATGCCTCGGACAACGCCCGCATTCTTCACAGATTCCGCCGCTCCTGGCAAGTATCTTCGGGCGGACGATGGTGCGCCAGTGATGGCCGTAATATTTACGGAACTCTGGCCGAATCGGCATTCACTCTAAATTTAACTGCCCTTGCCTTGTCTTGCATCGCCTCGCCTGACTGAGTCTTGCCTCATCCCGTCTCGTCAGGCCTGACCGCGCCACGCCTCGTCAGGCGCGACCGTGTCACAGGATCGCTCAGATTCTATCAAAGCCTGTTTGAAGATCCAGCGGCATCTGTCGAAGTCATGATCACCTGGCGGGCGTTCTGCGTTGCAGTAGGGACATATCCAAGTGACATGCTGAATAGGCGGATTAGCCAGCAGGATCATAACCGGGACCACAACATCACTCACCTCCCCCGAGATTTGCGAGGTTCCGGCCCCGGTGTGAGGTAGTCCAACTTCCTCATACTGCGCTTGCAGGTCGGGATTCGTCCAGCCGGAACCTTCCCGTCATGGCGATAGATTATACGTCTTGCGGATTGCCTCGCCTTCTTTGCAGTCGCACGGCTGGATACCGTGCTTCAATGCCTCTTCCACTTCAGCAAGACTAGTCCAGCGTAGACCCGGCACGCCATAGTCATCGCATTTGGCGCACGTGGGAGACCGAGGCTTCTCGTTCACGGCCGGTGCTGGTTTGGGCCTGATATACCCCTCAAAGGATTGCGGGACGACTACGACGAGGAACCCGATGGGGCTGGTGCGCTTCCCCCTCTGTGTTCCCTTCTCGTGGATTTTCTGAATCACCTCCTCTATGGTTGCATCGGGGTACCGTTGTCGGCATTCGGCTTTGATTTTGCGTGCGGTCGAGAGGTCGGTGTTTCCGTAATGGGAGAGGGCTTGGAGGATCTCGGCATCTTCCTGGGGAGCGGGGTCAGGAACTGCTGCTGCTGGTTCCTCTGGGAGTCCGGGCGCCGCGGCGCCAGCAGCAGCAGTTAGTCTTTCAAGTCTTTCTTCCTTTAAGCGGGTCTCGTTTGTCCGGGATGCGCGCCACGATTTGAACAGGACCAACCGGACTTGGCGAATCCGTTTGACCGTGGAACGGGCGGCTTCCTCCTCCTGAAAGTCCAGGGAGTGAGAGACTTTCCACGATTCGTAAAAAGTCCGGTACTCTGCGGACTTTTCATTTGGATCCGGGGGCTGCGCCAGAAGAGGCGCAAGCCTAGGATATATGATTTTGGCGCTACCGCGCCTCTCAAGATAGCCGCGGCGTTCGTAATAAGACACCGTGGCCGAGACCCGGCGCTTATCGATGCCGAGGTCTTTGGCGCAATCTACCTGGAAAGCTTCCTCGCCATTGGGGGATTTGACGCAGTAGAGGCAGTTGTTGCCCCAAGATTTGCGCTTGATCCACGCCATAACTCTAGTGCCGATCGTCTCGAGGGGATCCCGCATCACTGCCTCGAGCGAGGCGTTGAAGTCTTTGGTGAAGCTGACCTCTTGGGTAGCATCTTCGAATTCGGCCCGTCGAACATCAGCCGGCGAGTCCGCATCTGAAGTCCGCAGAGTACCGGACTTTTTCATAAACTCCGATTCGTGAGCCATAAACCGTTACGCCCCGCACGAAGATAAATCGAAGGATCATATAAATAATTGTTTAGGGCGCTAAGGATCTATGTCAGAATCGAAGAGTCTGTAGGTCCCCCACGTCCTTGTTTGCATGCCTCGATACCGACATTCGCTCTGCGAATAGCTCGTTCCGCCAAGAAAGAAGTACTCGCAGTTCGAATCGGATCGAAAAGTTAAACAAAAGGGGGACCTCTGCCGGCGCGGGGTTCTGCGCGTGGCAGGTCGCCATCCTTCCCGAATTCCTGTTGTTGGCTGTGTGTTTTCAGTCTTCGCGTCCTCGTTAGAGAAAGAATGGAAGGGCGACTG
>Ga0126377_10001721_pt1 | contig 14555 bp, 9 predicted proteins | sample PanSoiMetPlot_22_FD_92647 | JGI IMG/M metagenome (GOLD analysis project Ga0126377, IMG submission 92647) | Tropical forest soil microbial communities from Panama - MetaG Plot_22 | ecosystem: Environmental > Terrestrial > Soil > Tropical forest > Bulk soil | place: Panama | collected 2016-02-17
CGACCCGCAGCGCCTCCGCCGGCCCCACGCGCATCGCGCGGCGCGCGGGAATCCAGCAGGCCAGGAGCGCGACGGCTCCCATCACGATCGTGACGCCTGCGAAACTGAAGGGGTCGACCGGGCTGACTTCGAAGAGGAGCGCGCGAAGAAAACGCGTCAGCGCAAACGCCCCGGCCAGTCCCAGCGTGGCGCCCGCGATGGTCAATGCGAGACCGCGAGAGACCACTAAGCGGATGACGTCCCCGTGGCGCGCCCCGAGAGCAATCCGAATCCCAATCTCGCGCGTCTTCCGGGCGACGACTTCCGAGAGCACCCCGAAGAGTCCGACCAGCGTCAGCGTTACCGCGACGGCTCCAAACGTCATCATCAGTTGCAGGACGAAACGCTGACGGCCAAAGACATCTGCGTAGGCGCGCTCGGCGAGCGTCACGCGATCGATCGGCTGGTCCTTGTCAACGGACCAGATCGCCGCCTTGATAGCGGGAACGATCGCCGCAGCGTCGCTCGCTCGCACGAGCAGTACGCGGCCCGCATATCCCCGGCGTGCTGCTGCGGGGCTGACGCTCGTGTTCGCCGTTGGAGTGGGCCACGGAGTATAGAGGTGCAATTGCGAGCGGCCCGGAAGCCCCCAGGAATCGACACTGCCGACGACGCCGACGATCGTTTTCCAGTCCGCGCCACTGAACGGACGGAATCGTCGGCCAACGGCCGAACCGTCCGGCCAATAGCGATCGGCGAGAGCCTTGGTGATGATGAGCGAATCGGCTCGCTCGTCCGAGGTGAAGGACCGGCCGGCAATCAACGGGATCTGCAGCGCTCGAAAATAGTCCGGCGAAACGGTGTTGCCCGGAAGAATCTCTTGACCGGCCGAGTGCACGGCGCTGCCTTCCGCCTCCGGAGTGCCGAAATGGAGCGAGCCGCCGCGCGGCGGCACACTATCGGCGACGGCGAACTGCGAGACGCCCGGAAGCGTTACGACGCGGTCGCGAATGGAGTCGAGGAATCCGGCCCGCGCGGCACTCGACGGGTACTTATCCGTCGGCATGCTGATGGCCACAGCAACCAGCCCACGGGGCTCGAATCCCGGGTTCAGCGACTCGAGGTTCAAGAACGTCCGCAGCATCAGCGCCGCGCCAACGAGCAGAATCAGAGAGAACGCAACTTCCGCGATGATGAGTGCGCCGGCGAATCGGCTGTACGATCGACTGCCGCCGCTGCCGATCGTCGTCTTGAGGATGACGTCCAGATCGGGGCGGGACCCTCTCATCGCGGGCAGAAGCCCCAGCACCACGCCCGTCACGAGCGTCATCACCAGCGTAACGGTCAGGACCCGGGCGTCGATCTCGATCGGGCTGGTGGATTGGAATGTGAGATCGGCTGGCGCCGACGCAATGATGGCGTCTACGCCCGACGTCGCGATCAGCACGCCAAGGGCTCCACCGCAGATCGCGAAGAGCAAACTCTCCGTCACCATCTCCCGGATGAGACGGCCGCGCCCTGCGCCGATTGCCGTTCGTATCGCCATCTCGCGTTGCCGAATCACGATCTGCGACAGGAACAGGCTTGCGGTATTCGCACATGTAATCAGGAGCACGAATGCAACGGCGCCGAGGATGACGAGCAGCGACGTGCGCGTTGTCTTGTCGACGGACGCGACTTTCTTCCGATCGATGCGCAATCCCCAGGTTCTCGCCAGTGGAGCCTGCACCTGCCGTCGATCGGCGATGGTGTCCGCCAGGCGCTGTTCCGATCCGCGGGCGACGCTCGTCGACAGGCGCGCGAGTCCGTAGAAACCGCGCACCGAGCTGTCGGCGATGTTCGACTGCGGGTCGTAAGGCAGCCAGAGGCTCTCCTTGTCGCTCGTCAGCCGGAACCTTCGCGGCATGACGCCGACAATCCGGTACGACTCGTCATTCAAGTTCAGGCGAGTATCGAGGACGTCTTCCCGGCCGCCGAGTTTGCGGCGCCAGAGCGACTCGCTGATCACAACGACGCGCTCGGCGCCCGGCGCGCCGTCAGCCCGGGCGAATCCGCGGCCGATTCGAGGCTGCACCCCGAGCATTCCGAAGAGGCCAGTCGACACGAGGAGTCCCTGTACTCGCTCCGGTTCGACGTCGCCGGTGAGGTCGAACTGGCGCGGGGCGTACGCTTCGAAGGCTTCGAACAATGCAGGCTCGTTCTGCCAGCCGACAATCTTCGCGGGGATCAGGCTATTGCCGCCTCCGCCGCTGACACGGTCGATATCGATCACGTCGACCAGTCGATCTGCGTGCGCAAATGGCGCAGGGCGAAGCACTGTTTGATCGACGACGCTGAAAACCGCCGTCGTCGCGCCGATCCCGATAGCAAGGATCACGATCATCAGCAACGAATGTGCTGGCTTGAATCGAAACCGTCGAAGGGCAAGTCGAAGATCGGAAATCATCGATGTCCTCGCTGAGGGCGTCCCAGGGCCTGACCACGCACCCCTGAGCATGTCGGCTGCCACCTACCGCATCGGCTCTCATCTTATTGAATTGATTGAGCTTCAGGGTGGTTCGACCGGTCGCCCAGGCCACCAGCGTGGCCGGCCGTGGGACGGATTGTCTCGCAAACGGGCAATGGGCGGTGAGGACGGCTATACTCGTCCGCCCGGGGACCAGCGGTCGCCTCGAGGTCTCGACAGACGAGACGAGGCAAAGCGAGGGTCATGCGCAGAGTCAGTCGAGCTTGTGTGCGTACGCTTGGGCTTGCCCTCGCGTGCCGCATTTTGGCAATCAGAATGCACCGGCTTTATCTGCGCACACACCATTCTGCAAAAATCGTCTGACAGTAACGGAACGAGATCGGTCACGTGATGCCGGAGGGAATGGAACACATGATCGGGAAGGAAGTGCTGAAGGTATCGGCCGAAGCAGGATCGAGCATTGCGCCACATCCATCCACGGCGCTCGATCGATGGGTGCTCGGGCGAATCCAGGACATCGTCAGGACAGCGCCCATACGTTTCAGGTTATGGGATGGATTCGAGTTGCCATCGCCCGCAGGCCCTGCGGTGGCGACGATGACGTTCAACAAGCGTTCAGCCTTGTTCGGCTGGATGTGGGACCCCGAACTCAATTTCGGGGAAACGTACATGAGCGGTCTGGTGACCGTTGATGGAGATCTACTCGGTCTCCTCGAAGCCATCTATCGGGCGTTTTCGCGGCCGAGACACCGCGCCTGGTGGTTGTGGCAGAAGTCGAACGATACCCGGGCGGCCCGGGAAAATGTTCATCATCATTACGACCTCGGAAACGACTTCTACCGCCTCTGGCTCGACGACGAGATGATCTACACCTGCGCCTACTTTCCAACGCCGGACGCAAGCCTGGAGGAAGCGCAGCTGGCCAAGCTCGATCTCGTCTGCCGCAAGCTGCACCTGAAGCCGGGAGAGCGTGTCATCGAAGCCGGATGCGGGTGGGGTTCGCTTGCGTTGCACATGGCGCGGCAGTATGGCGTCACCGTGCGCGCGTTCAACATTTCGTCTGAGCAGATCGCCTACGCACGCACCCGGGCGGACCGCGAGGGATTGAGCGATCGGGTCGAGTTCGTCCAGGAGGACTACCGCCTCGTCCAGGGTTCGTGCGACGCGTTCGTTTCGGTGGGCATGCTCGAGCACGTTGGCGCGTCCGACTATCCGACGCTTGGCCGTGTGATTGACCGCTGCTTGTCGAGAAATGGCCGCGGCCTGCTGCATTTCATCGGACGCGATCAGGCCGCGCCGCTGAGCCCGTGGATCCGGAAACGCATTTTTCCCGGCGCCTACGCCCCGACGCTGCCCGAAGTATTCGGGCACGTTCTCGAGCCGTATTCATTGTCCGTGTTGGACGTTCACAACATGCGGTGGCACTACGCGAAAACGCTGGAGCACTGGCGTCACCGCTTTGATGATGCGAGCCGGCAGGTGCTGGCCATGTTCGACGAGACATTCGTGCGAGCGTGGAGACTCTATCTGACTGGTTCGCAAGCCTCGTTCACAACCGGTTCGCTGCAACTGTTCCAGGTGGTGTTTGCACGCGGAAACACTCCCGCCGCACCATGGACGAGGGTTGCCGGCTAATTCAAGAGACGACGCGGAGCGAGCGCAGCGAAGCGAGCCACGCGAACGGAGCGAGCCGGCGAAGCGGCTCGCGAGAGAGCGTGTAAGGGAGTCCGAGGGGCGAAGCCCCTCGGAGTGATGATGCACACATGTGACGTGCTGATCGCGGGCGGGGGGCCAGCAGGCTCTGCCTGCGCCTGGAAACTTCGCCAGGCGGGCCTCGACGTCATCGTCATGGACAAGGCGGCGTTTCCACGGGACAAGGTATGCGCCGGGTGGATCACGCCGCAGGTCATCGAGGACCTTGCGCTCGACGTTGCTGACTATCGCCCCGGGCGGACCTTTCAACCGATCACGGGATTCCGCGTTGGATTGATCAACAGCGATCGCGCACTCGAAACACGGTATGAACGCCCGGTCAGCTACGGCATTCGCCGCTGCGAGTTCGACGATTACCTGCTCAAACGAGCGAACGCCCGCTTGGTTCTCGGGACCGCCGTTTCGAAGGTGAGACGTGACGCAGGGTCTTGGGTTGTCAACGAATCAGTGCGTGCCTCCATGCTCGTTGGTGCAGGTGGTCACTTTTGTACGGTTGCCCGAACGCTTGCTGGAGATAGCGATCGCGCACCGATCATCGCAGCTCAGGAAGTTGAGTTTGCGATCGAGGCGCCTGGTCCTGCGTTTGCGATCGCAGACGAGATACCCGAGCTCTACTTCTGCCAGGACTTGAAGGGCTACGGCTGGTGTTTTCGCAAGGAGAACTATCTCAACATCGGTTTCGGTCGACTGGATTCGAAGGGGCTGCCAAAGCAGACTGCCGAGTTCGTGGATTTTCTGAAAACGAAAGGCAGAATTCCACGTAATGGATCATGGCGCTGGAAGGGACATGCCTACCTCTTGGCGGGAGATACCGGCCGGTCGCCAGTGGCTGATGGCGTCGTGCTGGTCGGCGACGCAGCTGGCCTGGCCTACCCGCAAAGCGGCGAAGGAATCCGGCCGGCGATCGAATCGGGGCTGATGGCCGCTTCGACGATCGTTGCCGCGCAAGGCAGCTATAGACGCGAGCGGCTCGAGGGATACGAACGCAGCCTGGCAAGGCGATTTGCGGCGCCGACGTCCACGGGATGGCTCGGTCGGTTGATACCCGACGCACTCTCGAGTGCCGCGGCGCGACGACTCCTGGCCAGCCCGGCGTTCGTCCGTCACATGGTGCTCAACCGCTGGTTTCTGCACGCCCAACAGCCGGCGCTTTCTTAACCGAGGGGCTTTGCCCCTCGGACTCCCCAACACGCGCCCTCGCTCGCCGCTTCGACGGCTCGCTCCGGTCGCGTGGCTCGCTCGCGCGCTCGCTCGCGACGCCGCTATCGGCGCCTGCAGATTCATGAGATAGGTTTAACGGTCGAGAGATTTCTTTTCAGCACGTGTCGATCTTGAGCCGGCCGCATCGACGATAGGATTGAGGCGTAGTCGGCGACGCGAGCGTCCGGTCTCGAGGGTCCCGGATCCCGGATCCCGGATCACGGGTCCCGGTATATTAAGTTCAGCAGGAAGGAGCAGCGGATGAGCGGGGTCAGAGTGTTGGTAGGCACGCGGAAGGGTGCGTTCATCCTGACGTCGGACGGAAAGCGCGAGCGGTGGGACGTAGCTGGCCCATTTTTCGGAGGCTGGGAGATGTACCACCTGAAGGGTTCGCCGGTGGATCCGAATCGCCTGTATGCCTCGCAGTCGTCAGGCTGGTTCGGGCAGGTGATGCAGCGCTCGAGCGATGGCGGCAAAACTTGGGAGACCGTCGGCAACAAGTTCGTGTACGACGGGGTGCCGGGAACACACCAGTGGTACGACGGCACGCCTCATCCGTGGGAATTCAAGCGAGTCTGGCATCTGGAGCCTTCGCTGACCGATCCCGACACCGTTTACGCTGGAGTGGAGGACGCCGCGTTGTTTCGTACGACCGACGGGGGCCAGAACTGGGCGGAGATGCCGGGGCTTCGCGGCCACGGCTCAGGCCCGCACTGGCAACCTGGCGCCGGCGGTCTCTGCCTTCACACAATCCTGATCGATCCGTCCAACCATCAGCGGATCTACATCGCAATCTCCGCCGCTGGTGCGTTCCGCACCGATGATGGCGGGACGACGTGGCAGCCGATTAACAAGGGTCTGCACTCTCAATACATTCCCAATCCGAACGCCGAGGTCGGCCACTGCGTTCACCGCCTCGCGATGCATCGTTCACGGCCTGGCACGTTGTTCATGCAGAAGCACTGGGACGTGATGCGGACGGACAACGGCGGCGATCAGTGGGTGGAAGTCAGCGGGAACCTGCCAACCGATTTCGGATTCGTGATCGATGTCCACGCTCACGAGCCGGAAACCATCTACGTCGTTCCAATCAAGAGCGACAGCGAGCACTATCCGCCTGATGGGAAACTCCGCGTCTACCGCAGCAAGACGGGCGGCAACGAGTGGGAGCCGCTGACCAAGGGGCTGCCGCAGAAGGACTGCTACGTCAACGTCCTGCGCGACGCGATGTCGGTCGATTCGCTCGACAAGTGCGGAGTCTATTTCGGGACGAGCGGTGGTCAGGTGTATGCATCCGCGGACGCTGGCGACAGCTGGAATGCGATCGTCCACGATTTGCCGCCGGTCGTATCCGTCGAGGCTCAGACACTCGCCTGATTGGGATGTGTCGTATGGTTCGCGTCGTTCTCCCGGCCCATCTCCGAACGCTCGCGCGCGTCGGCGGCAACGAAGTTCAGGTGGAACTGAGCGGACCTCCGACGCTGCGAGCAGTGCTGGATGCCATCGAGACGTCCTATCCGGTGTTGCGCGGAACCATTCGCGATCACGTCACCGAGAAGCGCCGCCCATTCGTGCGCTTCTTCGCGTGCGAGGAAGATCTCTCCCACGAGCTCCCGGACACTCCGCTGCCCGACGCGGTCGTGAGCGGCGCTGAACCTTTCCTGGTCGTCGGCGCGACGGCAGGAGGCTAGAATCCCTCATCACTGATCACTGATCCTTGAATCCCTTATCCTTGAATCCCTGATCATCGAATCCCTGATCATCGAATCCCTGATCATCGAATCCTCGGATCCCGAATCTCGATCCCGGATCCCGCCTCCCGGACCGGCAAATTGATGCGTTTCACGCGCCGGCATAGGCCGTGCTTCAGCTCAGGGGTGGAGGGCAACCATGTTCCGAGCGTTCTTCCGTCTGGTGCTGATTCTGCTTGTCATCGCTGCGGCAGTCGCGTTCTTCATGGGCTATCGGTTCGGCGATCATGGTAACGACTTGCCAACAAATCACCCCGTGGGAACCACCGGAGCCAGCCCGACTGTTGACACCGCCCGTGCACGGGAAACGGGCGCCGCTATCGGCGAGAAGGTCGCAGACGGAGCCAACCAGGCCGAGCACGCCCTCGAGAACGGCGCGCTGACGACGAAGATCAAGTCAAAGATGGCGCTCGATGACAGTGTGAAAGCGTTGAACATCAATGTCGACACCGCCGACGGCGTGGTGACATTGACCGGAACTGTCCACTCCGAAGCGGAGCGAACGCGCGCGGTCCAATTGGCCCGCGAGACCAACGGCGTAAAGTCCGTGACTGACAGGCTGGTTGTTCGATAGTCGTCCCAAAGGACTGGACATAGGCGCGCGGCTCCGTAAGATCGTTGTGAATGCTCGGGAGCGCGCTCCTGGCGGTTCTGCTTGCGCTCCCTGCCGAGCAACCAGCCAGCCCACGACAATCCATCACGATTTCACGCGTCAGCTCGCCCCCGCGGCTCGAGGACTACCGCTCGGGCGAGCGGCGCGACGGGCTGTCGGCCGACACGTTTCTGCAGCGTGAGCCAAACGATCTCATTCCGGCCAGTGAACGCACGGAAGCCTACGTCTCCTACGACGACGCCAATCTCTACGTCATCTTCGTCTGCCATGCCAGGAATCCGTCGACGGTTCGTGCCCGGATGAACCGTCGCGAGGCGATCTTCAGCGACGACTTCGTCGGAGTCTTTCTCGACACCTTCAACGATCGCCAGCGCGCGTACATGTTTCTGGTGTCCCCCCTCGGCATCCAACTCGATGGCATCGTGACCGAGGGACAGAACGACGACATGAGCTTCGATACGATCTGGCAGAGTCACGGCGAGGTGACCGACTTCGGGTACATCACGTCAATCGCGATTCCGTTCAAGAGCCTGCGATTTCCGCCGGCGAGCGGTCCGCAGACGTGGGGCATCGCATTCATGCGCGGTATTCCCGTGCAGAGTGAAAATGACTTCTGGCCGGGGATCACGAGGCGTCTCCAGAGCTTCACCGGCCAATTCGCGGACTTGCACGGCCTTCAGGGCGTCTCGCCCGGACGCAATATTCAGCTGATCCCCTACGGCACCTTCACCGGCGCGCGGTTCCTGAATCGTGACCTCGCGTCGTACGACTCAGAAGCCGACGGCCGCGCGGGTATCGACGCCAAGGTGGTTGCCCGCGATTCGCTCGCGCTCGACTTTACGTTGAACCCTGATTTCAGCCAGGTTGAATCCGACGAGCCGCAGGTCACGATCAACCAGCGATTCGAGGTGTTCTTTCCCGAGAAGCGACCGTTCTTTCTCGAAAACGCCGGCTACTTTCAGACGCCGGTCAATCTGTTTTTCTCACGACGAATCGCCGATCCGCAGTTCGGCGGGAGAGTGACCGGAAAAGTTGGCGGGTGGGCGGTCGGGGCGCTCGCGATAGACGATCGAGCACCAGGGCACAAGGTGGAGGAGACGGATCCGCTGCACGATGACCGTGCGTTCAATGGAGTGTTCCGTGCGAAGCGCGAGTTTGGCGACTCGAGCATCGGCGGCCTGGTTACCACCCGTACGTTCGGATCCTCCTCTAACACGATTGCCTCGGCCGACACGCGTCTCCGAATCAACCCGCAGTGGTTCGTCCAGGGACAGGCGGCTGTTGCCGACACCGAGAGCCTCGACAGCGTTCACTCGAGCGCCGGTGCTTACAATGCGAATCTCAGCCGCAGTTCGCGCACACTCGCATATCAGGTCGACTACACCGATATCGGGAAGGACTTTCAGACCGCGCTCGGATTCGTGCCCCGCACTGATATCCGTCAGGCCACGCAATTCGCGACCTACCGGTGGTACCCGAAAAACCGCCGCGTCACCTCGCTTGGCCCGAACTCATTCCTGCAGGCCACGTGGGATCACACGGGACAGTTGCAGGACTGGACCGTCCGCTACCCGTTCGAAGTGGACTTCAAGGCACAAAGCGGCATCTTCGTTCGCCACCAGGACAGCATGGAGCGCTTCGCCGGCATCGAGTTCCGTGAATACGAGAACCTGATCACCGCGAATACGAGTTACTTCAAGTGGATGGATTTCAACGCATTCGTTGCGACCGGCACGCGGCCGAACTACTACCCGCCGGACGGGACGCTGCCATTCCTCGCCAACTTTCGGGATGCGCAGGTCGGGCTCTCATTCCGGCCTCTGAGCGGCCTGTTGCTGGACGAGACATACATTTACAGCCATCTCGGTACGCGAGACGACGACCATCGCCCGATCTTCGACAACCACATCGTCCGCTCCCGCGCGAACTATCAGTTCACGCGCGAACTGTCGTTCCGTGCCATTTTCGACTACAACGCCGTCCTCTCCGATCCTTCGCTGGTGGCGCTCGATCGCACCAAGCATCTGACGATGGATGTGCTTCTGACCTACCTGACGCATCCGGGAACCGCGATCTACGTGGGCTACACCGACGGCTACGACAACGTGCAGCTTGGTTCGTCAGGCCTGGTTCCCATCAACAATCCGACAACGTCCACCGGCCGGCAGTTCTTCGTGAAGACAAGCTATTTGTTTCGCTTCTGACGTTACGCGAGGCATCGGCAGGCACTCGCAACAAGCTCATGAGTCCCGAAGTACCGGTGTAGAGCTCTACCTAGTCACGGAAGATTTCAACTCAAAAAGCCTGTGCGCTGAGGCGTCGCTGGACTCGGGAGCCTCCGGGACCGGGGTCCGGCTTTTGCACGTGCGGCCCGGCAGCGAGAAAGGAGCCCATGGAGACCCGGAAGCATTCCCCAAAAACGCTGCAAGAATGTGAGGAGAAACTCAAACAAGTAGAGGAGGAGAATCAACACTTGCGGGAGGCATCCCGCGCGTTCGGCCAGCTGGCCGAGCGGCTGAACATGTCGCTGCAGGAAGAACGTCGCATGGCCGGAAGCGACCGCCGTCAGCGCCCTCGCTCCAACGGCGAGCGCAGGAAGTCCCGTGACTCGACGCTCACGCTCGCGCCTCATACGTCGAACGATCAGGAATAACTAAGCTTAACCGAGGGGCTTTGCCCCTCGGACTCCCCGACACGCGCCCTCGCTCGCCGCTGCGACGGCTCGCTCCGGTCGCGTGGCTCGCTCGCGCGCTCGCTTCGCCGCGCTGTTCTCGGCGGAGGCAGATTCATGAGATGCGCTAATCCATTGCGCGTTCCGGAGGGGGCGCCGATGCGTGGAAGTCCTGATAGAACCTGGTGACGTAGGAGTCGAGGAGTTCCTGGACGCGGCGTTCGTCTTCGGAGGCCACGATCAAACCGGCGTGGTGCGGCTTCCGAATACGCCGAATGATTTCCGGATCGTCGTACGCTCGCATGTCGGGCTGTTCCTGACGTGCAAGTGACAGCACGATTCCGGCGGATCGCGAGTGCGATACAACCGGAGCGTACGCCCCGCGCTCCCCGGCGATTTCGATCCTGGCCCATTCCCGCCAGAGGTTGAGGCCAGTCGCGGCTTCGACAACGTCGACGATGAAGGCCCCGCCGACTCGCGCGGACGTTTCGAGAAAGTAAAGAGTGCCGTCGTGGCCGCGGATGAACTCGGTGTGCGAGACGCCGCGTTGCAGCCCGAAGGCTTCGAGGATGCCGGCATTCGCGGCCGTTAGCATTCGCGCCAGCGGGTTGTCGTCCCGGAGCGTGCGGGTCACAAAGATCCCGCCTTCGTGCGCGACCGTCATTGGTGGCGAGCCGTACGCGCTTGCGATGGCAAACACCACCTGTCGATTGAAGACGAGCGAGTCGACGTGGAAGACGTCGCCAGCGACGAACTGTTCGAGGACGAAATCCGCGCGCGCGTCGCCGAGCATATCGAGCGCGGACCAGAGTTGCTCGACCGAGTCGAGCTTCCGGATGCCGATGGCGGCGGCTTGCCCTCGCGGTTTGAGTACCCACGGCGGGCGCACCGAAGCCGTCCATTCCGTGATCGCCCGGTCGTTGGCTGTATGGACGAATGCGGGGCACGGGATACCGGCGGCGCGGGCGCGCGATCGCATCGCCAGCTTGTCGCGGAACGCTCGTGCGGTCGTCTCGCCCATCCCGGGGATGTGCAGATACTCCCGCAGCATCGCTGCCATCTCGACGTCGAAGTCGTCCAGGGCGACGATGCGATCGATCTGCTCAGACCGCGAGAGGAACGCGGCACCTTTCCGGATGTCGTCCTCTGGCATATCGCGCCGAACGAAATAGAACGCGTCGATCGCGTCACGCGGCCAGTCGGCCTCCTTGAGTTTCTCGTCAGTCAGCAGCAGCACGCGACAGCCCTGCCGGTCGCACTCCTTTAGGAATTCGTCGCCTTTGCGATAGGTCGCTATACAGAGGAGAGTCTTTGAATCACTCATCACCGATCACTGATCCTGAATCGCTGATCATCGAATCCCTAATCGTCAAATCCTCGAATCGCGGGCAGCTTGTCTCGCCGAAGCGGCGAAGCCAGCGAAGGCGGACGAACCGCGAGATTACAGTCCACCCACCGCCGGCCACCCCGGGACGCTCCGTGCGGCGCGGACCCCGCGCACAATCGCCTCCGCGACGACATCAGCCGCGAGGGCTCCCAGGACGGTGAGCTGGAGGTTCGGGCGCTGCAGCCGGCCGGTTGAAACCGCGAACAGCGAATCTCCGTCGCTGGTCGTGTGATAGGGGCGAACCGCTCGAGCGGCGCCGCAGTTGGCCATCATCGCAATCTTGGTGAGCGGAGTTTTGTCGAGGGTCACGTTCGTGGCGACGACGACGAGCGTCGTGCTGCCGAGCGCCGGATCGTTGACGGGCGCGTCACCGCTTGCGCCGGTCACGATGCCGCGCATGAACTCCACGCTGTCGGCAAAGCTGCCGTCCGGGCGCCGTGCCCCGGCGACGATCTTGCCCGATCGCCAATCGAGCACGTCTCCCGCCGCGTTGACGACGGCGAGCGCGGCAATCACCACGTCGCCGAGTTTCACGCTTGCGCTACCCAGGCCGCCTTCCATGCCTCCCAGTCCGCGGCCGCGATGCATCTTGCCAACCGTCGCACCAGCGCCAGCGCCGACGTTGCCTTCCGCGACCGCCGCGGTCGATGCCGCGGCACAGGCTTTGTACGCGGCCTCGGAGTCGGGTCGAATGTGCGGATCGCCGACCGCGAGATCGTCGATGACGGCGCTGACGACAATCGGGATTCGCAACTCCGGCGTGCCCCAATCGAATCCGACCTTATGCTCCTCGAGGTAGCGCAGCACGCCTCCGGACGACGGCAGGCCCATGACGCCACCACCCGTCAGAAACAGCGCGTGAATGCGATCGACCGGGCTTACCGGTTGCAGCATCACGCCCTGAGACTCACCCGGTGCGGAACTGTTGTAGTCGACCGCCGCGGTCGCGGCGGTGTCAAAGAGAATCGCGGTGCAGCCGGTCGGACGTCTCGCGTCCGTGAAGTGCCCGACTTTGATGCCCGGGACATCGGTCAGCGATCCTGCCGGGGGAGGAGATGCTTGACGGGAACGCAGGTTCGGCGGAGCGGCAAGAGCGGCGGCCGTCAGTGCGACTCCGAACTGCCGGCGAGTGTAGGCGGGCATGCTGATTCCTCCCGCTACAAGATCACACAGAAGCCGGGCTTTTGTCGCTGTCCTTCATCCTGATGTTTTCGCCCCGCACGAGTCGCGAACGACCAGCTCGCAATTGAGGAGGATATCGCGCGTTGGCAGGTGCCGCCGGGCGACCCGCTCCAGCATCGCCGCCAGTGCTGCGTCGCCCAGTTCGCGCGTCGGCTGCCTCAGCGTCGTCAGCGGCACCGGCAGGAGCTTGGCATATTCGAGGTCGTCAATCCCGACGACGCGGACATCACCAGGAATTGCATAACCAAGCCGAAGCAGTGTTGGAATCAGACGTGACGCCGTCCGATCGTTCGCGCAGACGATAGCATCCACTGGCTGCGCATTGATGATGGCTTGGACTTCGGTTGAATCTGTGGGGTCGAGTCGATGAACGAGCGAGCGTTCGACCGGTAGCTGCCACGTGTAGAGAGCTTCGCGATAGCCGGCCTCGCGCGCGTCGACGGTTGCGGCTGCATTCGGCATCGCGACGAAGGCGATTCGTCGCGCTCCGAGCCGCAACACGTGCTCGGTGATGACATAGCCGGCGCGACGGTTGTCGATGCCGACAAGATCGTGATGACCGCGTCCAGGGTAGGGAGCGACCGTTCGATCGAGCAGGACAATCGGAATCCGGGCGTCGTCCAGCGCGCGCGCGATCCGCTCGTTGACATCCTCTTTCCGGCTCGACAGCTCGAGCGGGGCGAAGAACACGCCCGACACGCCGCGATCGATGTATTGCCGACCCAACTGCCAGGCGCGTTCTTCCTTTGAGACTCCGGACGGACTGCCCCAGATGAGCACGTGCTCGCGCGCAAGCGGCGAGGCCATCATCCCCTGACAGATCGGTTCGAAGATTTCGGTTTCCCCAAGGTCGGGGATGAGCAATCCGAAAGAGAGCGCGGCTGTCGATTGTGGGGTGCGAACATAGGTGCCCGATCCCGCACGCCGCTCAACGAGCCCGGCTGATTGCAGATCGCGCACGGCGCGTCCAACGGTTATCCGTGATGCGCCGAAGGTGCGTACCAACTGCGCCTCGCTTGGGAGGCGATCGCCGTTTTTCAAACGTCCGGACTGGATGTCCTTTCGCAGCGCCCGGAAGACCTGCTGGTACTTTGGCGACGCGGTGCTGGCCGAGCTCATTGTTATAAATGATATGACAACTTTGTCGCTTGTGCAACATTTGTGTCAATTATCGTGACATTTATGGAGCTTGTACGCCGGCTGCTGGACAGGCCATCAGAGGCGCTGTTATATTGATAAAGTCATAAATGACATGTCAGCTTCGTCGACCGAAGGGGATATCAATCAATGGCGACCGGCCTCTCGCACAAGCATTTTCTCGTGGCGTCCGACTTCGATCAGACCCTGAGTTTCAATGACTCCGGTGTGGCCCTGAGCGAAATCATTGGCGCATCAAGGTTCCACGACAAGGTAGAGGGCCTCGCCCGCAGCAACCTGGTGCAGCAGGGCGGCGAGCTTGCCTACCTGATTCGACACGATCCGGAGTTCAGGGGCGTTCGTCGCGAGCACCTCGAGGAGGCCGGCCGTCGTGTACGCCTGCGAACCAACATTCCGGCGCTGGTGGAATTCCTCGAGCGCGGCATCGACGGCCA
>Ga0126377_10001722_pt1 | contig 14554 bp, 2 predicted proteins | sample PanSoiMetPlot_22_FD_92647 | JGI IMG/M metagenome (GOLD analysis project Ga0126377, IMG submission 92647) | Tropical forest soil microbial communities from Panama - MetaG Plot_22 | ecosystem: Environmental > Terrestrial > Soil > Tropical forest > Bulk soil | place: Panama | collected 2016-02-17
CGGCAGCATCACGCACGAGACTGCACGCGCGCAGTGTTTCCTCGATCTCTGCAAGCTCGATGCGGAAACCGCGCACCTTGACCTGTCGATCGTTTCTACCGAGGAATTCGAGCGTCCCATCCGCGCGCCATCGCGCCCGATCGCCCGTCCGATAGAGCAAGGCGCCTGATTGTCCGCTGAAGGGGTCGGGGCCGAACTTCTGCGCATCCGCGTCAGATCCGCCGATGTAGCCGCGCGCAACCCCGTCTCCGCCCGTGACGAGCTCGCCTGCCACGCCGATGGGTGCCGGCTGCCCATGTGCATCGACTATGTAGACAGTGGTGTTGGCGATGGGTCGCCCGATAGGTACGGATTCGCCGAGCTTCGTGCCCGGCGGCATCGAATGACAGCATGTGAACGTCGTGTTCTCGGTCGGGCCATAGCCGTTCACGACCACGCCGTCCCGCTTCGCATCGAGCAACGACTGGACATGCGGAACCGACAGCACGTCGCCGCCGGTCAGAACCTGTCGAACTTCCGCAAGCGCTGCACGCTCGGTGTCCACGATTACGTTGAACAACCCTGCCGTGAGCCAGAGTGTCGTGATGCGCCGGTCGACCAGTATTCGCGCGAGCTCATTGGCTGTCGGCGTCGCCGGGGGATGCACGACGAGCCGCGCGCCATTGAGGAGAGCACCCCAGATCTCGAAGGTGGCGGCGTCGAAGGAAACCGGTGCGAACTGTAACAACGCATCCTCGATGCCGAGCGTCACGTAGTTCGTGTTACGCACCAGTCGCACGATGTTGCGATGGGTGACACGCACGCCCTTCGGAACGCCAGTCGTTCCCGAGGTGAACATGACATACGCGTCGCTTTCCGCGTCGGGAGGCTCGATGAGGCTGTGCTTTGCACTGCGCGCTGCAAGCCACAGTCGCTCGATCGCCCGCGCAGGCAAACCCGCCTGCCGGAGCTTCGCCAACGACGCACCGGGAGCCAGGATCACCTGCGTGTCGGCAGTCCGCGCCAACTCGCTGGTGCGTGCGATGGGATTCCCGGGATCCAGCGGCACATACACCGCTCGAGCCCTGAGCACGGCGAGCAGGGTGACGATCGTGCCGACGGAGCGCTCGAGATAGAGTCCGATACGCGTGCCCGGCCGTACACCCTCCTCCACCAGTTGCGCGGCGAGCTGACCGGACGCCTGCGCCAGCTCCCGATAGGTGAGTCGCTCCGTACCCAACAGCTCATGGGAAGAGTCGATGCATTCGACGGCGACAGCATCGGGATGCCCTGCGGCCACGGAGTCGAACAGCTGCGGAACACTCGCGTCCCGAGGATAAAGACTCGGACGTGCGCTCCACTCGTGCAGCAGTTGCAACTGCTGCTCTGGCAGCACCGGCACGCTACTGACGGGCATATCAGGATCGCGAGTGGCATTCTCGGCGAGCACGCGTAGATGCTCGGCCATCCGCACGATCGTAGCCTCATCGAAGAGCGCGGTGCTGTATTCGAAACACCCGCGTATCTCGGCCTGATCGTCCCACAGGAACAGCGTGATGTCGTACATCGCGGCCGCGCTCGTGGTGTCGAATTCGGAGGCGAACGGCGTGTTCTGGAGCACGAACGCCACTTGGAACACCGGTGACCACGCCATGGTGCGCGCGGGCCGCAGCGCCTCCACCAGCTTCTCGAACGGCAGATCACGATGCGCCTGCGCTTCGAGCACGTTCTCGCGCGTTTCGCGGACGAGCGCGCGCACGCTTGGGTCGCCACTGAGGTCTGTCCTGAGGGCGAGTGTACTGATGAAGAGCCCGATCACACCCTCGAGCTCAGGGGAGTCGCGCGTGGCGACCGGCGTGCCAACCACGATGTCGCTCTGCCCACTCAGCCGGTAGAGCAGAATCTTGAACAGCGCGAGCAATGTCATGAACATCGTGGCGTTCTCGCGCCGCGCGAGAGCACGCAGTTGAGCGGAGAGCTCGCGCGAGAACGAGAAGCTGTATCCCGCGCCCGCGTACGATTGCTTCGCAGGTCGCGGACGATCCGCAGGCAGCTCGAGCAGGGCTGGCGCCCCGGACAGGCGCTTCAGCCAGTAACCGAGCAAGCGCTCCAGCTCAGGGCCATCGAGACGCTCACGTTGTCGTTGAGCATATTCACCGTAGTGCACGGGCAGTGGAGCCGCCAGCACCTCGCCACGCTGGCGCGCCTGCGTATGCAGATGGATTTCCTGCAGCAGAATCGCGAGCGACCAGCCATCGCACACGATGTGGTGCATCGTAAAGAGCAGCGTATGGTGGTCCACGCCCTGCGTGACGAGCGTCACTCGCAGCAGCGGCCCGGTCGCCAGATCGAACGGCGTTCTGGCCTCCGTCTGTTTCAGCCGCCGCAGGGCTTCTTCGCGCTCGCTCTCCGCAAGCACCGTCAGATCGACGCGCTTCAGCTTCTGAGGCGAGTACGGCCGCACGACCTGTACCGGCTCTCCATCCACCTCCCGAAATACGGTGCGCAGCGAGGGCTGCTTGCGCACGACGTCGTTGAGCGCCTCCTCCAGCTGCTGCGCATCGATCGCGCCGCGGATTTCCCGGAATCCCGCGATGATGTAGGCGGCATTCCCCGGCTCGAGATGATCGATGAACCACAACCGCCGCTGCGCAAATGACGCGGGAAATTCACCGACCGAGCGATCGGTACCGTCGCTCGCAGGGACGCCGGTCGGCGACGACGCATCCTGCCGGGCAATCTGCAACGAGGCGAGATATGCCCTTATCTCGGCCTTGTGCACCGCGAGCTGCTGTTGCAGCTCCGGCGTCAGCTGGCCGCTTGGGGCGCTCACGCGCACGCGCTCTCCCTCGAGCCAGATGCGGATGTCCTGCGCGCGCAGAGCGGCGATGAGCTCGCGGACGGTCACAGCTCGATCTCCTCCCGATTCTCCTCGGCCTCGCTCGCCGCACGGCTCTTCGCGTCGGCCGCCCAGAGCGCGGTGCGGACGTGCTCGGCGAGCCCTGCGACGGTCGGCGCTTCAAAAATAGCACGCATCGGCAAGCGCACCTGGAAGACGTCCTGCACGCGCGCCAGCACGCGTGTGGCGAGCAGGGAATGTCCGCCCAGGTCGAAGAAGTTGTCCTCGGCGCCGACGGGCTCTATGCCCAGGAGCTCGCTCCACATCGTCGCGAGTTTTTCCTCCTCGGCGTCACGCGGCGCGATGTATTCGTTCGCGAGCGCGGGGCGCTCGTGCCGGCTGCCGAGCGGCAGTGCCGCCTCCGCTTCGCCCGGGGCCGCGGTTTGCGTTGCGTTACTGGCCTGAATCTGACGTGTCAGCGTCTCGATCTCGGCAATGAGCTCCGGCATCGGGCGTGCCGTGACGAACACTTGCGTCAGCCCGCTCGCCAGCGCGCGGCACAGCGCATCACTGCCCTCTTCTGGACGAATCGCCGCACGCATCAGCTCGCCGTCGCTGTCACCGCGTTCGGCTGCGAGCTCCGCGGCCATGCCAACCTCGCGCCACGTCCCCCAGTTCACCGTGAGCACGCGCCGCGAGCAGCGCGCGACGCCGGCCTGCGCGAAGGCGTCGAGGAAGGCGTTCGCCGAGGAATAGTCCGTGGTCCCGTGCCAACCGAACGCGGTATTGATTGTGGAGAACAGCACCAGAAAGTCCAGATCCGCTCCGGCGAGCAGCCGATCGATGACCAGTGTGCCCTCAACCTTCGGCTGGAGCACGCTCTCCGTCGCTGCCCGCGTCTTCAGAGGCAGTATGCCGATGCCCGGCAATCCGGCCGCATGGATGACCCCGTGAAGAGCCCCGAAACGACTGCGCGTCGCGGCAAGCACATTGGCCATCGCGGTTTCGTCGGCGACGTCCGCCGCGATTAGCAGTACTTCCGCGCCGAGCTCCTCGAGCTCCTGTATCGCACGGATGCGTGCCTTCACGTTCGCTGCGGTCTCCGCGTTGCCCAGCAGCTCAGTCCAGAGCGACCGGTCGGGCACCGCCGAGCGGCCAGTCAACACCAGCCGCGCCTCGCGCGTGCGCGCGAGATAGCGTGCGACGGCGAGTCCCAGGCCACCCGTACCGCCCGTGATGAGGTAGACACCTCGTTGGCGCAACGGAACAGCGTGAGCAGCGGGAGCGTCCACGCGCACGGAAGCCGCGGTCTGCTCCCAACGGTAGCCGCTGCGATAAGCGACGATGTTGGGATTGGTCGCCACATCTGCTTCCGCCAGCAGAGCGCATGCGAGTGTGCTGGCCTGGCGTACATTCCAGTCCGCGCCTGGAATGTCGATGCTTCGTGAACGCAGGTTGGGAATATCCTGCGACATCACGAGCACCGGCCCAATGAGCAGGATCCGCTCGATGCGCAACGACTCCGTACCCAGCACGCGCTGCATATCCGTCGACACGACGAGCACGGGCAGCGGTGCGGCAAGCGCGACATCGCCCAGGGCCTGGGCCAGATACAGCGTGCTGTAGAACCCATCGCGCCGTCCGCTATCGAGGTCCACCTCTCCGGTCGCCTCCGGTGATGTGTTCCAGAGATGCAGGATGCCATCGATCGACCCGTTCTTCGGCAGCACCGCGGCGAGCAGCCGATCATAGTCTTCGCGGCGATCGGGGCAGATTGCATATTGGTTCGGCCCGAGGAGCGCAAAGGCTTCGCCGCGCCGCACTTCCACGATCTCGATGCCGAGATTTTCCAGTTCCTGGAGAACGCTGACGCAAGTCCGCGATTCGTCGCCAAACGCGAGCCAGCGCCCGCGAGCCGCTCGCTTCCCCGCAGCAGCGTGCGCCGCGAGCGTTGCGGAGCGTTGCCACGAAGGCAACCAGAACCAGTCCGCGATGTCGTTCTTGCGCGTGATCTTCGGCGCCCCTGACAAGGCGCTGGCAAGCGCCGCGCGGGCCTCGCGACCGAGCGGTTCCACCCAGAAGCGTTTGCTCTCGAACGGATATGTGGGAAGCGCCACGCGCCGTGGGTTGCGCCCGGCATGCAGCGCTTCCCAATTCACGGACACCCCCGCGAGCCAGGCTCTTGCGAGCGCGCGACGCGCGTAGCTATCGCTCGGCACGCGCTCCAGCGGATGTGGCAGGGATGCCAGAACCGCATCGTCGGCCAATCCGAGTGTCTGGCGCGCGAGTGTCTTCAGCGTACTGCCCGGACCGACTTCGATCAGCAGCCGACTGGCGTCGCGGACGAGTGTCTGGATCCCATCGGCGAAGCGAACTGCACCCCGCAGGTGACGACCCCAATACTTCGGATCGGTCGCCTCCTCCGCGGTTATCCAGGTGCCGCTGACGTTGGATACGAACGGTATTCGCGGCGGACTCAGTGCGTGCTGCGCTACCGTGGCCACGAATGGCGCGATCGCCGGATCCATCATCGCCGAATGGAAGGCGTGTGAAGTGCGCAGGCGCCGGACCGAAATGCCCATCGTCTCGAGCTTGCGTTCGAGCGTATCGATTGCGGGAATGGGCCCGGAGACGACGCACATGCCGGGAGCGTTGAGTGCAGCGACGCTGAGCTCCCCGCGCAGATGCGGGGCGACGTCTGCCTCATCGAGCTGCACGGCAAGCATGCCGCCCGCCTCCAGCTTCTGCACGAGCGCGCCACGCCTCGCAACGATGGTCAATGCGCTCTCGAGTGTGAATACACCTGCGAGACACGCTGCAACGTATTCACCGATGCTGTGGCCGACCAGCGCCTGCGGGGCGACGCCCCAATGCTCCCAAAGCTTCGCGAGCGCGTACTCGAGGGCAAAGAGCGCGGGCTGCGTCAGCCGCGTCTCATTGAGCTGCTCCGCCGAAACCGCGGGTAGACCGTTAGCAGCCGCAAACTCGGGATACAGCGCGGCCCGGAGATCCAGGCCGAGATCCTTCTGCAGCAGCTCGGCGCACTGGTCGAGCGTCGAGCGGAACACGTCTTCGCTCCGGTACAAATCCCAGCCCATGCCGGAGTATTGGCTGCCCTGTCCGCTGAACATGAACGCTACGGCACGACCGCCTGCCTGACCATGCGCGCGCTCCAGCTCCCTGGCGCCAGGCGTAGCCAGCACTTTCTGCGCAGCAGCAACACTTCCCGCGAGCAGCATGCAACGATGCTCGAATACGCGACGGCCACTCTGCAACGTGTATGCGACGTCCTCGAGTATCGCCCGAGGATGCTCGGCGAAGTAGGCGGCCAGCCGCTCGCGAGCTGCATCGAGCGCAGCTGGCGTCCTCGCGCTCAGCACCAAAACCTGATCTCCCTGACGCGCGTCGCCGTGAGAAATGGCAGGGGCCTGTTCGAGCACGGCGTGTGCGTTCGTACCGCCGATGCCGAAGGAGCTGACCCCGGCGCGTCGTACGCCATCTTTGTCGTCCCAGGCGCGCAGCTGCGCATTGACGAAGAACGGGCTGGACGCGAAATCGATCTGCGGATTCGGCGTTTCGAAATTGAGGCTCGGGGCGATCTCGCCATGCTCGAGCGAGAGGACCGTCTTGATCAGACCGGCAATACCGGCAGCCGCATCGAGATGCCCGATGTTGCTCTTCACCGAGCCGATGGCGCAGTACTGCCTGGCGTCGGTGTGCGCGCGGAACACCTTCGTGAGCGCCGCAATCTCGATCGGATCGCCGAGCGGCGTGGAGGTGCCGTGCGCTTCGATGTACGTGATGGTCGCGGGATCGACCTCGGCGATCGATTGCGCGGTGGCAATGGCTTCGGCCTGCCCATCGACGCTGGGCGCGGTGTAGCCGATCTTCTGGGCACCATCGTTGTTGATGGCCGTGCCCCGGATCACGGCCCGGATGTGGTCGCCGTCGGCAATCGCATCCTCGAGTCGCTTCAGCACGACGAGCCCGACTCCCTCGCCACTGCGGATGCCGCCTCCCCGAGCGTCGAATGGCCGCACCTTGCCATCAGGAGAGAGGATCATGCCTTCCTGATAGAGATAGCCGGTGCGCCGCGGGAAGCTGAGCGACACGCCGCCGGCAAGCGCCATGTCGCACTGATGCGTCAGCAGGCTCTCGCAGGCAACGTGCACGGCGACGAGAGACGTTGAACACGCCGTCTGTACCGTGAGGCTGGGGCCGCGCAGATTCAGTTTGTAGGAGACGCGCGTGGCAAGGAAGTCCTTGTCGTTCCCGATCATCGCCTGATACGCCCCGACTGCGGCCAGCGTTTGCGGGTTCGCCAGCAGGTTCGCCAGGACGTACGTGTTCATCGTGGCGCCGGCAAAAACGCCCACCGGCACGCGCAAGCGCTCGACGTCGTAGCCCGCATCTTCCATGGCTTCCCACGCACATTCGAGGAAGATGCGATGCTGCGGATCCAGCACTTCCGCCTCGCGGGGATTCACACCGAAGAATGCCGCATCGAACTCCGCCGCGCGCTCGAGAACGGTGCCCACTTTCACGTAGCGTGGATCGGCGAGGAGACGTGGGTCGACGCCGAGTGCGGCGATCTCCTCATTGGAGAATGACTCCAGCGACTCGACACCCGCGCGCAGATTGCGCCAGAACTCCGCGACGTTGCGCGCCCCTGGGAAGCGCCCAGCCATGCCGACGATCGCGATGGCGGCTGCAGGCAATTTACGTGGCGCGCTCATGTCGCAGCCTCGTTACGCAGCGCGGCCCTGCGCCGCGCGCCACGGTCACGTGCCAGCGAAACGCGATCGTCGCCGACCGAGTTGCTGGAAAGACGCGCGGCAAGCGTAGCCACCGTGGGATGCTGGAAGAACTCGACGATAGGCAGCACACGGCTCAGCAACTTCTGAATACGGCTCTGCACCTGCACGACCAACAGCGAATGCCCGCCGAGATCGAAGAAGTTGTCGTTGCGCCCTACGCGGGGAATGTTGAGCACCTCCTGCCAGATGGACGCGACGGCTGCCTCGGTCTCATTGCTCGGCGCTGCGTAACTGGTGCTGACCACGAGCGTGCTCGTTCCAGGGTCCGGCAGCGCCTTGCGATCGACCTTGCCATTGGGAGTGAGCGGGAACTGATCGAGTGCCACATAGGAGGACGGCACCATGTACTCCGGCAAGTCTTGCGCGAGGAATTTACGGAGATCGGCCGGATCGAGCGTCACACCCTGCCGGGCAATCAGATAAGCCACCAGTCGCTGCTCGCCAGTGGAGTCGGCACGCGCGACGACCACGGTCTGCGCGACATCCGTGTGCTTCGCCAGCGCTGCTTCGATCTCACCGGGCTCGATGCGATAGCCGCGTATCTTCACCTGATGGTCCGCCCGTCCCAGGCACTGAACGGTGCCGTCAGCGCGCCAACGTGCAAGGTCGCCCGTGCGATACATGCGCGCGGCGGGGCTCGCGCTGAAAGGATCGTCGAGGAAGCGTTCGTGGGTCAGCTCAGGCCGCCTGAGATACCCCCGTGCGAGGCCAGCGCCGCCGATGTACAGCTCACCGGGCACACCCACCGGCACGGGACGGCGCGCGGCATCCAGAATGTAAACCTGTGTGTTCGCGATCGGGCGCCCGATTCCCGGATGCACCTCGCCTGGCAGTACGCGCTCGACCAACGACCAGATGGTCGTCTCGGTGGGACCGTACATGTTCCACAGCTCACCGCCGAGTGAGAGCAGACGGTCGGCGAGATCCCGAGGCAGCGCCTCACCCCCGCACAGCATCTTCAGGTCCGCCTTGCCGGTCCAACCGCTCTCGAGCAGCACGCGCCAGGTGGCGGGTGTTGCCTGAAGCACCGTCACGTCAGCGGAGTCGATCAGCTCCGCGAGCCGGATGCCATCGAGCGCGGTGGAGCGCTCAGCGACGATCGTGCTGCCACCCGAAGTGAGCGGCCCGAAAATTTCCAGTCCCGCGATGTCGAACGACAACGTCGTGACCGCGAGCAGCCGGTCATGTGCGCCGATGCCGGGTTCGCGATGCATCGATTCGAGGAAGTTCACCACCGCGCGATGCTCGAGCTGCACGCCTTTCGGAGTCCCGGTCGAACCCGATGTGTAGATCACGTAGGCGAGACTCGAAGCCCCTGCGATCGGCGCCAGATTCGTTCGCTCCTGCCGCTCGATCTCGGCCCAATCCGCGTCGATGCACACCTTGCGAGCTCGGTCGCCTGGGAGCGTCTTCTCGAGCGATTCCTGTGTCACGACGATATCGAGCGCCGCATCCCGGACCATGAGCTCGATGCGCTCCCGCGGGAAACCGGGATCGAGCGGCACGTACGCCCCGCCCGCTTTCAGAATGCCGAGCATGCCCACGACCATCTCGACCGAACGATCCATGCTGAGGCCGACGAGAGTGTCCGCACCGACGCCGAGCTGCCGCAGGTGCCGCGCAAGCTGATTCGCGCGCTGGTTGAGCTGGCGATAGCTGAGTGACTTCGAACCGCAGCGAACAGCAGGCGCGTCCGCACTGCCCGCCGCTTGCGCTTCGAAGAGCTCATGCACGGTCGCCTGCGAGGCAAACGGCGCAGCGGTTCGGTTCCATTCACCGAGTATCTGCGCGCCCTCGCTTTCGGTGAGCATCGGCACATCGCCGATGCGCTGGTCGCGGTCCGCGATGAACCCCTCCAGCAGCCGGCAATAGTGCGCCAGCAACCGCTCCATGCTCGCCTTCTCGAACAAATCGGTGTTGTACTCGAGGTGGACCTTCAGGCCTTCCGGCGTGTCGAACATGTCCAGCGACAATTCGAATCGCGAGGTGCCTGCCTCGAAGAGCAGCGGCTCGCCCTTGAGCCCCGGCAGGTCGAGCTTCGACATCGGGGTGCTGTTGAGCACGAACATCACCTGGAAGAGCGGTGAATGCTCGAGGTCGCGCCGGGAGACGAGCGCGTTGACCAGCAGGTCGAACGGCATGTCCTGATGCGCGTAGGCGTTCAACGCCGTCTCTCGCACCCTGCGAAGCAATTCGCGCACGGTGGGGTTGCCGCCGACGTTGCCACGCAGAACGATGTTGTTTGCGAAGAAGCCGACCACCCCGTCGACCTCAGGCCGGTTGCGGTTGGCGACCGCTGAACCGACGGGCAGATCCTCTTCGCCGGTATAGCGGTGCAGCAGCACCTGCATGACACTGAGCAACAGCATGAACAGGGTGACATTCTCACTTCGCGCAGCCGCCTTCACACTGGCTACGAAGGCCGGTTCGAGAGTCAGCCGTACTTGCGATCCGTTGTGGGTCTGCAGCCGCGGTCGAGGGCGATCCGTCGGCAACTGGAGCACCGGCAGCGAGCCAGCGAGCTCCCTCTTCCAGAATGCGAGCTGTCGCTCGAGCGTTCCCGCCGCGAGCCAACGCCGGTCCCATTCCGCGTAGTCGGCGTACTGCACCGTGAGAGGTCGAAGACGCGGAGCGGATCCGGCGGCATGCGCCGTGTACAGCGCGTGGAAGTCGAGCCCGAGAATGCCCAGGGAAAGACCATCGGCGATGATGTGATCGAGCACGAAGCAGAACACGTGCAGCTCGGGTGCGAGACGCAGGAGCGCGACGCGCATCAACGGGGCGACCCCCAGATCGAACGGCCGCTGCGCGAACTCGGTCACCACGCGCGTGGCTTCCGCTTCGTGCTGCTCAGGTGGCACACGGCTCAGATCGATCCGCACCAGCTCGATGCGGCACGTGGGTTCGATCACCGTGCGCGGGCTTCCGTCCACTTCCACGAAACGCGTGCGCAGGCTCTCGTGACGAGCGATGAGATCGTTGAGAGAGCGCTCGAATGTCGGCACATCGAGCTTGCCTCGCAGCCACGTCGCACTCGGAATGTTGTATGCGCTGCTCTGCGGCTCCATCTTCTTGAGAAACCACAGCCGTTGCTGGGTATGGGAGACCGGCATGAGCGGTGCGCGCGGAATCGGCGTGATCGGCATGGAGCCCGACTCCGAGTCGTGCGTCCCCATCGTGCGGCGCAGATGCGCCTTGATGTCCTCCTTGTGCGCGTTGAGCTCAGCACGCAGCTCCGCGCTGAGCGCGCCCTTCGGCGCATTCACGTTCAAGCGCTCACCGTCGAGCGACAGCCGGATGTCCAGCGACTTGAGGCGCGCAAGAATGGCCTGCAGATCGCTCACAGCGAGATCTCCTCGCGTTCGACGCTCGAGGCGTTCTCGCCGGACACCGCTTCGGCCGCCGCGGCTCGGACCGGGCCACGAGCAGACTCACCCGGAAGCGCGGCCAGCACGCGCTCGCAGAGCTGCGCAAGACTTCTGCCCTGCAACAGCTCGTCGACGGGAACCGTCACACCGAGCGAGCTCTGCAGCCTGTTACGCAGGTCCATTGCCATGAGCGAATCGAGCCCCAGATCCATCAACGAACGATCCGGGTCGATCTTGAAGCTCGCGCCCAGTGCCAGCACGCTGACGATCTGCTCGGACAGAAACCGCAAGAGCTCACTTATCTTCTCTCCCCGTGGCAGGTTCGTGAGGCGCCGCAGAATGTCGGCACCGCTCGCGCCCGCCGACTTCGCGGGCTCCGTCCTGATGCCACTGAAAAACGGACCCAGGTTCGCCGGGAGACGGTTGCGCGTAATCGGAATGGCTGCGACCTCGGCGCCGCCATAGCCCTGCAGCAGTTGCGAAAGCATCTGCATGCCCGCCTCGGAGGAGATCGGCGACACGCCCATGGCAGCCCAGCGTCGGTGATGACTTTCGTCGACCGACGCGCCCATGCCCACTCCAGACCAGATTCCCCACTGAATGCTCATTCCCGGCAGTCCGCGCGCCTGGCGGAAGCTGCAGAGCGCATCGAGGAAGGCGTTCGCCGCGACGTAGTTCCCCTGGCCGGCAGACCCCGTCAGCGCGGCGCTCGAGGAGAACGTGACGAAGAAATCCAGCGGCAGATCCGCCGTCAGTGTGTGCAGATGCCAGCTACCCTGCACTTTCGCCTTCATGACTTCACGGAAGCGTTCGAGCGTCTGTGCACGCAACATGCCGTCATCCGTGATGCCGGCGGCATGGAGAATGCCGCGCAGAGGCGGCATCGCCGTCCGCGCGCGCTCGATCACGGCTCGCATCTGATCGCTGTCCGCCACGTCGACCTGCTCGACCTGAATCCGAACGCCCGCTGCGCCAAGATCCTCGAGAGTCTTGGCGGCCTCCGTCGAAGGTGGCCGACGGCCGATCAGGATCAGGTGCTTCGCGCCTTCCGCGGCGAGTAAGCGCGCACAAGTAAGACCCAGCCCGCCCAATCCCCCGGTCACGAGATAGGTGGCCTCGCTCCGAGGTTGCGTCATTCGCGTCTGGGTGAGCACGATCTTGCCGGTGTGCAGACCCTGGCCCATGAACCGGAACGCCTCTTCGGCCTTCTCGATCGGAAACAGCCGTCGGGGAAGTGGCTGCAGCTTTCCGGCCGCGACGTCCGCGAGCAGGCCGGACAGCATTTCACGCACGAGCTGCGGCTGTGTCGCGGCAAGCTCGCCGAGGAAGAAAGGATGATAGGTCACGCCCGGATATTCGGCGGCGACCTTCTGCGCGTCCCAGATGCCGGTCTTGCCTATCTCGATGAAACGGCCACCCGGACGCAGCAGTCCCAGGCTCGCCGGAATGAAATCTCCGGCCAGCGAATTCAGCACGATGTCGACGCCTTGGCCGCGCGTCTCGCGATTCACGTTGTCAGCAAAAGAGAGGGAGCGCGAGTCCGCGACGTGATGGACCCCGAGCTCGCGTGCGAGCGCGCGCTTTGCCACAGAGCCCGCGGTGCCGAAGATTTCCGCACCCGCCTGGCGTGCGAGTTGTGCGGCCGCCATGCCGACGCCACCGGTCACCGCGTGTATCAGGACGCGGTCGCCTTGTTTCATGCCACCCAAATGCCGCAACGCGTACAGCGCTGTGAGAAAGGTGACGGGGATCGTCGCTGCGTCCGCGAAGGTGAGCGCTTGCGGCTTGCGCACCGTCAACGATGCCTGCGCGAGCGCATAAGTGACGAACGCCCCCTCTGGCATGGCGACGACTTCATCGCCGGGCTCGAGCTCGGTCACGCCCGGTCCGACTGCGGTCACCACGCCTGCGCATTCGTTGCCCAGCGGCCCCGCATCGCCGGGATACATGCCCAGCGCGTTGAGCACATCGCGGAAGTTGAGGCCGGAGGCATACACGCGGATTTCGATCTGCCCGGGCCCGGGGCTCTCGCGAGCGCAACGCTCCAGCGTGAGGTTCGACAGGGACCCTCGCTTCGGAATCGCGAGCCGCACGGGCTCGACGGCACGGGTCGGATTGACGCTCGCCCGGTTTAGGCGCGCTACGAGAGCGCTGCCCGCGCGCAAGGCGATTCTGTCTTCCTCATCGTCAGGACGAATCACCTGCGAGAGCAGCTCAGCCTCATCCATCCGCGCCTGCGGATCGAGATCGATCCGCACGACACGCAACGCGGTCAGCTCCGATGAGATCACTCCGCCGAGTCCCCACGCCGGCGCCTGCACCAAATCCGGGACGGAACCGCTGACGGATTGGGCGCCGCGAGTGAGCAACCACAGGCGCGCCGTTGAATCGGTCATCGCCTGCGCGAGAGCGAGCAGCGGTGCGATCACTTCACGATGTGCCAACTCGAGCACCGTAGTTCCGGGTGCGACTGGCGGTTGCTCTAGAGCCCAGAGGGCGATCACACCGCTCAGCGGGCCGTCGTTCGTGGCCTTGGCAAGCAGTTCGCCCACCTGCACGGGATCGGTGGGATCGAGCTGCCATGCGGGTTTCCCCGTAGAGAATGCCGGGCCGCGCAGCGCGTGGCGCACGGTCGCACCTTCCGCGGTGAGCCGGCTGACGAGTGCACGCCCCAATCCATTTGCGTCGCCCAACACCAGCCAGCGTCCGCTCCTGTGATGCGGCTGTGTCGCGCTCGACAGTGACTGCCACGAGACCTCCAACGCCCAGTCGCTGTCGTTTCCTGCGACTGGACGGGCGAGCGTCGACCGGGTTACGTGTCGCAGCTCGAGGCCGCGCAGCTCCGCGATGACCTCCCCTTCATCATCGAAAAGCTGGAGATCGAAACGCAGCGAATCCGCATCGGGCGAGGCTGGATGAACGATCGTATGGCAGCGCGCACTGGATACTCCGGGTCGCCAGACGCGATAGGACTCCAGGCCGACCGGCAAGAACGCTTCCTTGTGATGCTTGCCTTCCACTTCGGTCAGGGCGGCGCCAATCGTCTGCAGACACGAGTCGAGCAACGCGGGATGCAGCACGAACTCGCTCGCCGAGGCGGCGATGGAGCCGGACAGGGCGACCTTGGCCAGCGACTCACGAGCGCCAAACTTCAGCTCCACGAGGCCGCGGAATGCCGGCCCATAGTGAAGGCCCTGCCGATCGAGCTGCTCGTAGTAGCCCTGGAGATCGACGTGGCTCGCGTTGCGTTGCGTGAGCTTCTCACGTTCTGGCGGCGCTGCGGCGGCAACATCGGAGCGCGCAACGACCGCCGTAGCATGTGACTGCCATGGCGCGGAATTCGCCCCAGCCGGGCGGCTGAAGACCTGCACGTGGTGGCTGCCGTCGGCTGAGGGCGTGACGGCGACCTGCACGGTGAGCGAGCCGCTCTCGGGCAGGAGCATCGCTGCACCGATGCGGAAGTCGCGGACGAGACAGCGGTCCGTGCCGAGCAGCTCTTTCCCGGCCGCGACCGCGAGCTCGAGGAATCCGGTCGCAGGGAACAGGATGTA
>Ga0126377_10001723_pt1 | contig 14553 bp, 11 predicted proteins | sample PanSoiMetPlot_22_FD_92647 | JGI IMG/M metagenome (GOLD analysis project Ga0126377, IMG submission 92647) | Tropical forest soil microbial communities from Panama - MetaG Plot_22 | ecosystem: Environmental > Terrestrial > Soil > Tropical forest > Bulk soil | place: Panama | collected 2016-02-17
CGAGTCTCCGAAGTTCAGCGTCAGCGTGTCCCGCGCGTAGACCAGGAACTGCTGGGGGAGCGGCTTGTCCAGGCCGAGGTCGTGCGTCACGCGCGCGACGTTCTCGGGGTTGAACGCGCTCGTTCCACGAAGGAGCAACGCCGCGGGGTCACCGGGGATGACCCGGAACAGGAAGAAATTGAAGACCATGACGAAGGCAAGGGTGAGCAGCGCCTGCAGCACCTTGCTCAAGATGTAGCGGCGCGTGCCCACCCCGTCTTCTCGCGTCCTCCGCTAGCGGTCTCCTAGACGTCCTCGTCCGCGGCCCGACGGCGGCGGACGAGGAACACCACGATCAACAGGACGACGACGCCGGCCAGAAGCCCCCAGACAACCGGCGAGATGCCCTTCGTCTCGGCCGCGCCACCGCCTGCGGCGCCCGCGACCGGGTGGAGCGACAGATACACCTCGCTGATCCCTCCCCACCCCTCGAGCGGGTCGCCGTTCGGCGGCGGCTGCGGGATGTACCCCGCGAACCGGTCGGACCGCCACGCCGAGAAGATCGGGTCGTACCACATGACGGCGTAAGGGGAGTCCTCGTAGAACATCTTCTGCATCTGGTGCACGATGTCCCAGCGCGCTTGGGCGTCGGTCTGCCCGAGCTGTTCCTGATAGAGCTTGTCGTACTCGGGGTTGCAGTAGTACGCGTCGTTGTTGCCGTAGGTCGAACCGTCGGGCGGGCGCTGATCGCACGTGAAGTACGACAGTTGCGATGCCGGATCTGGGTCCGGATACCAACCCCACGAGAACAGCTCGTAATCGCCCGCGTTGATGATGTCCGTCAGTTTCGCCGAGTTGACCGCCGTGACCTCGGTCTTGATCCCGATCTCCTTCAGCCATTCGGACACGAAGGGAGCCGCGTCGACGGAGGTCTGCTCGCTCGTGCGGACGTAATAGCGGAAATCGAGCGGCCGCCCGGGATCTGGAGATCCCGGCGGCATCTCCCGGATGCCGTCGCCATCGGAGTCGACGTATCCGGCATTCTCGAGGAGCTGTTTCGCCCCCTCGATGTCGGGGCCGAGCTTGTCGGATCCCGTCGGTTCCCATCGCGCGCCCGCGACCGAGACGGGTGGAACGATCGAGTCGCCGGGTACGCCGTATCCGAGGAGGACCTTCGAGTTCAGCGCTTCGCTGTCGATCGCCATGCGGATCGCCCGTCGCACCGTGACGTCCGCGAGGGCGGGATGCCCGTCACCGTGCGGGACGAACGATCCCTGCGCCTTCTCGTACGCGGATCCCGAGTTCATCCCGATCTCCGAGAACGACGGGATCGTCCCGACCATGGTGTCGATGTTGTCGGCGTTCTTCAGCGTGTTGAAGATGTTGGGGGTCGTGACCTGCCCGAAGTCGATCTCACCCGTCTGCAGTGCGGTCGCGATGGCGTCGTCGTTCTTGTAGATCCGGTAGATGATCTCGTCGACGGCCGGCTTGGGACCGGGCCAGTACGGGTTTCGCTCCATGCGGACGAACTCGCCGACCTTGTACTCGGCCATCACGAACGGACCGCTGCCCACCTGCGGGACGTAGCTGTACGCCTTCGGCGAACAGCGCTGGTCCGGCGATTGCCCGGGGCACTTCCCCTGCTCGGTCTGCTCGAAGATGTGCTTCGGCAGGATGTAGGTGTACAGGTAAGGGCTGTCTCCGTTGTAGAGCCCGGTGGGGACCTTCGTGGTGAATTCGATGTGCGTCGCGTCCGGGGCCCGAACCTCGCCGTCGATCAACGCAACGTAGGTCTGTGGCAGGTACGCGTGGTTGCTCTTGTACAGGTTCAACGTGTAGGCGACGTCGTCCGCGGTCAACGGCTGGCCGTCGGACCAGAACAGGTCATCGCGGATCGTGTAGGTGTAGTGCATGAAGTCGTCGCTCACCTGGATGTCGGTTACCAGGCCGGAGTTGAAGCCGTCGTACTTGGGGTCGGGCTTCTCGGAGCTGAAGTCGGTGGAGAAGTCGATGGGAAGGTGCAGGCTGGCGGTCCAGAAGTAGAACTCGATCGCGGAGTACCCGGTCATCGGATTGACCGAGTCCGGCTCCGAGGTGGCCGCCCAGGTGAAGACAACCTTCTGGCCGTTGTTGGTGGCGCCCGTCGCCCCCGTCGTGTCCTGGGCGTATGCCGCCTGCGCCAGGGCCGCGCTCACGAATGCCCCCACCAACATGAACGTGATTCCCAGGCGGAACGCCATCCGGTTCCTCATTGATCCTCCTCGGCTGCACCCCCGAGGCAGGCCGATCCCGGCGCGCCCCGTTCCGATCTCGCCCGAACACGATTGAACGGCGGTTCGAGACCAGGCTTGTATAGCACGGACACCTCGGCGCGGGGTAGGCACGGCCAGCCGGGGGCGCCGCCCGGTATGGTTCGGGCGTGCACCGCCACCTCGGGGCCGTCCCCGAGCCACCAGCCGAGGACGTTCCAGCATTCGACGAGGACGTCCCCCCGGTTCGTTCCGCCTGGTGGCGTTGGGTTGCCCTGATCGTCGTGGTGGCGCTGGTCGTCGCAACGCCGTTCGCGTTCGCCCTGTACCGGCTGCTGGGCTGAGGCGTACGGCTGGGGCCTCAGCCCCGCGCCCGCCGAACCAGCTCGTCGAACAGGCCCTGCTGGGCGGGGTCGCTCGGCGAAGTGTCCTCCGGGTGCCATTGCGCGCCCACCATCCATCCGCGGTCGCGCTCGATCGCCTCGACGAGCCCGTCCTCGCTCCAGCCGGTTGCGACCACCCCGTCGCCCAGCCGGTCCACCCCCTGGTGGTGGTGGGAGGAGCACGAGACGAGGTCGGAGCCGGTCGCGGCGGCGATCGCGCTCCCGCCGGCCAGCTTGACATCGTGCGCGATCGCGTCGGCGCCGCTCGGCGCGCCATGGCCGATGAACCGGTCCTGCGCCGGGAGGTCCTGCACGAGCGAGCCGCCGAACGCGACGTTCATGACCTGCATCCCCCGACAGATGCACAGGGTGGGTGCCCCGCGTCCGTCGGCCTCGCGCAGCAGGGCGATCTCGAGCTCGTCTCGGTCGGGCTCGACGCCGTACACCGTGTCGCTGGGGTCCTGGCCGTACCGAGACGGCTCGACGTCGCCGCCTCCGATCAGCATGAGCGCGTCGACGTCATCGAGCATGTCGGTCGGCGTGCGGTCGTCGCCCGGAAGGATCAGCGAGGCGCGGCCACCGGCCCGCCGGACCGCATCGACATAGTTCTCGGGCAGGCCGTAGCCACCGACGAGCCAGTTGGTCACCCGACCCGGACGCAGGTGGTAGGACACGATGCCGATCACGGGCCGATCGCCGCTCATGCGGCCGAGTCTAGCGGCGCGATCGGCGTCGGCTGCTACCGTTCGCAGCCGTGACCAGGGCTCCGTTCCTGTTCCTGTCGCAGGAGGACGTCGTCGCCGCCGGCGGGCTCGACGTCGAGGCAACGATCGACGTCGTGGAGGAGGCGCTCCGGCTGCACGCCGAGGGCGATACGCGCCTTCCCAAGAAGTCCGCCCTGCTCTGGTCGCACGACCCCGGCAACGAGGAGACCCAGGGGCGGATCATGGCGATGCCCGCCTACGTGGGCGGGTCGATCGGGCTCGCGGGCATGAAGTGGATCCCGAGCGTCCCGTCGAACCCCTCGCGCGGGCTCCCGCGCGGGATCGGCCTGATCGTACTGTCGGATCCCGAGACCGGGCTGCCGGTTTCGATCATGGACGGGACGATCGTCTCGGCGGCGCGAACCGGAGCGGTGACCGGCGTCACCACGCGCCGGCTCGCCCGCCCGAACGCGCGCGTCGCCGCGATCCTGGGTGCCGGCGTGCAGGCCGGGACCCAGCTGCCCGCGCTCGAGGCGACCCTGCCATCGCTCGAGCAGGTGCGTGTGTGGGACATCGCGTCCGATCGCGCCGAGGCCTTTCGCGAACGATCCGAGCGCGTGGTCGCGGTTCCGAGCGCCGAGGAGGCCTGCCGGGGTGCCGAGGTGATCGTGGCGGCCACGATGGCGCCCCAACCCTACGTGCCGCCCGAGTGGCTCGCACCGGGGAGTCTGTTCTGCTCGGTGTCCTCGCTCGACGCGGAGGTCGCCTGCGTCGAACGCGCGGACCTGGTCGTGTGCGACCTGTGGGATCACGAGTCCGAGCACGCATCGCGACCGCTGGCTCGGGCTCGAGCCGCCGGCCTCATCGCTCGGGAGGACGTGGTCGAGCTGCCGGACCTCATCTCCGGGCGACACCCCGGCCGGACCTCTGACGAGCAGCGTGTCTTCTCGACGCCGGTCGGGCTCGCGATCGAGGATGTTGCGGCGGCGTCGCGCGTCTACCGTCGGGCGGCCGAGCTCGGGCTCGGCACCGAGCTCACCCTGTGGGAGAACCCGATCTGGATCTAGGCCCCGAGAACTCCAGGTCGCAGTTCTCGCACAGGAACGCGTCCGCCCGGACGTTCAGGCTGTGTCCCCCACACCGCCAGCAGCGGCGGCACGTGCCGGTCACCGCGCAGTCGATCGGCTCGGTCGTCTCGCCCGGCTGATCCCAGGTCGTGGTGCCCTCGGACGGGCGGGGGAGCTGGACGGACAGGAGCAGCAGCGCGTCGTCGCCGCTCAGGAACCCGTGCGGGTGGGCGGCAGCCCGGCCGATGATGAGCCCCCGCGCGAGCGCCACGGGGCTATCGGCGACCAGCGCCTGGCCACCACCGTTCAGCACGATCACCCACTCCTCCGAGTCCGGGTGCGTGTGCGCGTACGCGATCTGCTTCGCCGTGAATCCCTGGAGCGACAGGTAGTAGTCGGCACCCTGGCTGATCGGGACGCGGCGGAACCCGGAGCGGCAGGGCGCCACCAGGTCGCCTGCCAGCATCCCGAACACCCCGAGGTTGTCCAGGACCTCGGCCAGGTCTCCGATGTTGTGCTTCGCCTCCAGGCCGGAGGCCGCCTGGCCCGGGCCCGTGTCGGTTGTCACGGCCGAAGCTTGCCACTGCGAGGCCCGGCGCGCACGTGGCGACCGGCCGGGGCTATCATCGCCGCCTCAGACGGACCGGGGGATCTGCGATGACGACCGAACTGCTGGTGCTCGGCGGCGAACGCGTGACGGCCGCCGAGGAGAAAACCTTCGAGGTGATCGAGCCGGGGACCGGAGCCCCGATGGCCGAGGTCGCCGAGGCGGGACCCGAGGACGCGCGCCGAGCGGTCGACGTCGCCGTCCGAGCGTTCGAGGAGGGCCCGTGGCCGAGGACGTCCGCGACCGAACGCGGGCGCGTGCTGCTGCGCGCATCGTTCCTGGTGCGGGAGCGGCTGGAGGACCTCGCGCGCATCGAGGCGACCAACGTCGGCAAGCCGATCGCCGACGCGCGTGACGAGCTCGGCATCGTCGCGAACACGCTCGAGTATTGGGGCGGAGCGGCGAACAAGATCTTCGGCGAGACCGTGCCGGTCCAGGATCCGGGACTCGACGTCACGCTCCGTGAACCCGTCGGTGTGTGCGCACTCATCACGCCGTGGAACTTCCCGCTGGTGATCGCGACCTGGAAGCTGGCGCCTGCGCTCGCGTGCGGGAACACGATCGTCGTCAAGCCGGCCTCGTTCACGCCGCTGTCGATCCTGGCGCTGGCCGAGATCCTGATCGAGGCCGGTCTGCCCTCGGAGGCCATATCGGTGCTCCCCGGACCGGGCTCGGCGGTCGGGAACGCGCTCGTGACCGATCCGCGTGTGTCAAAGGTCGGGTTCACCGGCTCGACCGAGGTCGGTTCGAAGATCATGGCGCTCGCCGCGACGAACGTCACGCGCGTATCGCTGGAGCTCGGCGGCAAGTCGGCCAACGTGGTGTTCGCCGACGCCGACATGGAGCAGTGCGTCGAACGTTCGACGTGGGCGGTCTTCGGCAATACGGGTCAGGACTGCTGCGCAAGGAGCCGGGTGTTCGTGGAGCGCCCTGCGTACGACGCGTTCGTGGACGCGTTGGCGCGGCGAACCGACGAGCTTCGAGTGGGCAAGCCGCTGGACGAGGACACGCAACTCGGCCCGATGATCTCGGCGGGTCAGCGGCAGACGACGCTGGACTACCTCGAGATCGGGCAGAAGGAGGGCGCGCGACTGGTCACCGGCGGTGAGATCCCGACGATCGAAGGCGCGGAGGGCGGCTTCTTCGTCCGCCCGGCGGTCCTGGCCGACGTCGACAACGCGTGGCGCGTGGCGCAGGAGGAGATCTTCGGGCCGGTGGCGTGCCTGATCCCGTTCGACACCGAGGAGGAGGCGATCCGGCTGGCCAACGAGACCGAGTACGGGCTGTCGGGCTCGATCTGGACCAGGGACGTCGGGCGCGCGATCCGCGTGGCCAAGGGCATCCGCACGGGCGTCCTCAGCGTGAACTCCTCACACAGCGTGCATACCGAGGCGCCGTTCGGCGGCTACAAGCGGAGCGGGATCGGCCGCGAGATGGGGATGCACGCCGTCAACCTGTACACCGAGGTCAAGAACGTCTACTTCTCGCAGGCCTAGACGCTTCGGTCGTAGCGCTCGCGCTCCCAGTCGGTGACGGTCTCGCGCCACGCCTTGAGCTCCCACGCCCGCGAGGTGGCGTAGTAGTCGCTGAACCCCTCGCCGAGGGCCTTTCGCAGCGTCGAGTCCTCATCGAACGCATGCAACGCCGACTCCAACGACCCCGGGAGCTCGGGAAGGTCCGGCATCGCGTACGCGTCACCCGCGACGTCTTCGGGGGGCTCGGCATCTGCCCGGACCCCCTCCGCTGCCGAGGCGGCGATCGCGGCCAGCGCGAGATACGGGTTCGCGTCGGCGCCCGGTCGGCGGCACTCGAACCGCCAGAGTTCGGGCCGCTCCGAACGGATCGCCCGCACCGCGCACGAGCGGTTCTCGTATCCCCACGTCGCGTTGATCGGCGCGAACCACCCGGGGACCAGCCGCTTGTAGGAGTTGATCGTGGGGTTCAGCAGGAGCGAGGCCGCCGGCAGGTGTTCGAGCACACCGGCGATCGCCGAGGCGAACACGCGCGGGAGCGGGGCGTCCGGACCGGCGCCCGCGAACGCGTTCGTCTCGTCCTGCCAGAACGACTGATGGACGTGGCCGCTCGATCCCTCCTCGCCGGGGTTCGTCTTGGCGAGGAAGCTCGCGCGCAGGCCCATCGTCGCCGCCACCTGCTTCACGCCGAACTTCAGCAGCGCCGCTCCGTCGGCGGCGGCGAGCCCGCGCTCGGGCGCGACGTTCAGTTCGAGCAGGCCGGGCCCGGCCTCGGTGTGCACCGCCGAGAGCTCGACGCCGAGCACGTCGAGCGCCGGGACCAGCGCATCGAGGAACGCCTCGTAGCGCCCGACCTCGTTCAGGCTGTAGCTGATGCCGGTCGAGGTCGGATCGCCTCGCTCGTCCCAGATCCGGATCTCGTACTCGATCGCCGAAAGCACGTCGTAGCCCAGGCCGGCCACGTCCTCGACGACCGAACGGAACACCTCGCGCGTGGCGAACTCGACCGGCGACCCGTCGGGCCGGCTCGGCGTCGCGAGACACACCCGCCAGCCGGGACGCCAGGTCAGGTCCCGGAGCGTGTCGGGTTCGGGGCGCACGACGATGTCCGGCGCGCCGAGGCGGATGCCGAAGTCCTCGTAGTCCGTGATCGGTGTGTCCGTGGGGTCCAGACCCAGGATCAGGTCGGTCGAGACCGTCCCGCGCTCCACCGCCGACTCGAACGCGCCCGGCCGCAGGGCCTTTCCGCGGATCGACCCGTTCATGTCCGGGATGCCGAGCAGGACGAACGTCTCGCTCACGCGTCCCTGTCCTCGTTCGGCATGCCGGAGAGGCGGTCCTTCACCCGGTGCTCGACGTCCGCGATCACGCCGGCCGTTCGCTCCACCATCTGCGCGAGCTCCTCGTCGCTGCTCGTGTACGCCGGCGCGAGCAGGACCTGGTCGCCGGCGAACCCGTCCGCCTGCGGATGCGTCGATGTGAGCAGCAGCCCGTGCTCGAACGCGACGTCGTCGACGAGCGAGGCTGCGTCGAGCTCGACCGGCAGGAACGAGGAGCCGTCGCGCGGGTCGACGAGCTCGAAGCCGAGCAGGAACCCGCGGCCGCGGACCTCGCCGACGAGTTCCGAACCCGAGAGCGCTCCGGTCAGCTCGGCCAGCAGGCTCGGGCCCCGGTCGTGGACCCGCGTCACGAGGTCGCCCTTCTCGATCTGATCCAGCACGGCGAGTCCGACCGCGCACGGGAGCGGCGCGCCGTCCCACGTGTGCCCGAGGTCGAACTCGCGCGACCCGCGATCGATCGCGTCGTAGATCTCCTCGCGCACCAGGACGCCGCCCAGCGGCACATGCCCGGCGCCCAGGCCCTTGCCCACCGCGACGATGTCCGGCTCGATCGGCAGCTGGTGCGCCGCGAGCCACGAGCCGACCCGGCCGATCCCCGTCACGACCTCGTCGAACACGATCAGGAAGCCGTGGTCGTCGCGGCGTTCGGCCACGCCTTGCCAGAAGCCGTCGGAGGGGGACGAGCCCGGCAGGGCCGCGGCGCTCACCGGCTCGCAGAGGAAGGCGGCCACGGTCCCCGGCCCGGCCTGCTCGAGGGCGCGGTCGAGGGCCTCGAGCGCGGCCTCGCCGTCAGGGTCTGTGGTGGGTCGGCTCGGTGGGATGTGCAGGTGGGACGCGAGGTAGGGCGTGTAGGGCTCGCGAACGGTGTCGCGACCGGTCAAGGCGAGCGTCCCCATCGTCGAGCCGTGGTACGCCTGCGCGAAGGAGATCACGCGCCAGCGATCCTCGTCGCCACGATCGACGTGATAGAGCCGAGCGAGCTGGAGTGCGGTCTCGTTGGCCTCGGACCCGCCCGAGACGAACCGCACGCGCGCCATCTCCGGCGCGAGGGCCAACAGGCGCTCGGCCAGCCGCTCCTGCGGCTCGCTCGTGAAGTGGTGGTTGTAGAAGTACGAGATGCGTCCGGCCTGCTCGGCAGCCGCCGCGGCGAGCTCCTTCACGCCGTGGCCGAGGCAGGCGACCATCGCGCCGCCCGAGCAGGCGTCCAGGATCCGCTTCCCGTCTGTCGTCGTGAGCCAGACGCCCTCGCCGCGTTCGACGTTGGGGTAGTCGAGGTCGAGGAAGCGCGGGAAGACGCTCGTGTCCTCGGTCCGGACCATGCCCCCTCCGCTCAGCCCGTCGCGCTGGCCGACTCGTCCGCCGGCCGCAGGCGCGCCACGTTGCGCAGGAACCGGTCGAACAGCCCCATCGCGTTCGCGCGGCTCTGCTCGGCGAGCCGGCGCGTCTCGGCCAGCAGCGCGTCGGCGTCCACGCCCTCCTCGTCCAGCTCGTGCCGGTACTCGCGCACCCAGTCGTCCATGATCTGCGTGGTCACCTCGGGGTGGAACTGCAGCCCGAGCGACTTCCCGGCCACGAACGCCTGCACGCCGACGTCGGTCTCGGCCACCACCGTCGCGCCCGGCGGCGTGGTGAAGACGTCGAAGTGCCACTGGAACCACGGCCCCTCCGAGACGAGGGCCGGGTCGGTGGTCCGTACGGGCAGCCACCCGATCTCTGCCGTGTCCGAGCGGTAGTTCTCGGCGCCGAGCACGCGGGCGAGCATCTGGCCCCCGAAGCACAGGCCGAGGAACGGCACGTCCTTCTCGAAGGCGTCCCGCGTGATCTTCTCCTCGCGCCGGACGAACGCCTTCGAGTCGTCGAACGCCGCGAACTCGGAGCCGAGCGACACGACCAGGTCGTATGCGGCCGGGTCGACGTCGCGACCCTCGAGATCGGTTCGGAGCGTGTCGGCCTCGGCACCGAGCGAGGCGAGCCACTCCGTGACGTGACCGGGCGGCGTCGGGTCCTCCTTCTGCAGGATCAGGGCCTTCAGGGGCTCCGCGCTCACGATGCACCTCCCGCGGACGCGGTGGCCGTCAGCTCGGCGTCGAGGTCCTTGGCGACGCTCCGAACGGCGTCGGCGAACCGGGACACCATCTCGGAAAGCTCCTCCTCCGGCGTCGTGAACGGCGGCGCGAACAGCGTCTGGTCGGACGCGTAGCCGTCGCGCGTCGGCTGCGTCGACAAGGTGATGAGGTCGCGCGCGAACGCCGCCTCGTCGATCCGGCCCGCAACGCGCAGTTCGCGCGGGAGCCACGAGTTCCCGTCGCGCGGGTCGACGAACGAGATGCCCAGCAGGTAGCCGAAGCCGCGCACCTGCTCGACCATGTCGATCCCGTCCAGCGCCGCCTCGACCTCATCTCGAAGGCGGGCGCCGCGCTCGCGGACGTGTTCGATCAGGTTCTCCCTGCGGAGCGCGTCCAGCACCGCCAGGCCCACGGCGCACGGCAGCGGCGCGCCGTCCCAGGTGTGGCCGAGCGGGAACCGCCGCGAACCCCCGGCCACCGCGTCGAACACCTTCTGATGGCACAGGACCGCGCCGATCGCCGCGTATCCGGCGCCCAGGCCCTTGGCCGTCGCGATGATGTCGGGCGTGCATGCGGTGGCGTTGCCGGCGAACCATTCCCCGGTCCGCCCGACGCCGGTGACGACCTCGTCGAACAGCACCAGGAAGCCGTGCTTCTCGCGTCGCTCGGCCAGCCCCTCCCAGAAGCGCTTCGGCGGGGTGTAGGCGGGGAGCGCGGCCGCGCTGATCCCCTCGCAGAAGTACGCGGAAACGGACTCGGGGCCGGCCTCCTCGAGCGCCTCGTCGAGCGCGGCCAGCGTCGCGTCCCCGGTCGGGTCGAATCGCGGCGTAGCCGGCGGGATGTGCAGGTGCCTGGCCAGGTAGGGCCCGAACGGCCCGTGCAGGCCCGGCCGACCGGTGAGCGCGAGCGTCTCCATGGTCGGGCCGTGGTACGCCTGCGCGGGCGAAATCACCTGCCAGCGCTGCGGCTCGCCGCGCTCCACGTGGTAGCTCCGCGCGAGCTGGACCGCCATCTCGTTGGCGTCGGATCCGCTGGTCACGAATCGGGCGCGGGCGAATCCCTCGGGCGCGACCTCGACGAGCTCGCGCGCGAGCTGTTCCTGAGCCGGGTTCGTCAGCCGCTCGTTGTGCACGAACGCCAGCCGCTCGGCCTGCGCCGTGGCCGCGGCCACGATGTCCGAACGTCCGTGCCCGAGCGTCGCCGCCATCGAACCGCCGCTCATCGCGTCCAGGTAGCGTCGCCCCGACGTATCCTCGACCCACGCGCCCTCGCCGCGCGCGATCACCGGATAGCCGCGGGCGAACTCGAGCGGGAGCACCCGCGTGCGGCTGGCGTCGATCACATCCTGGACCACTCGGCCTCCTCGAGCTCCGGACGGACGCATGGCCGGGTCGTCGGGACGACCACGCCCGAAGCCTACCTCGGGACCGCCTGCCGAGGGTCCCCGCCGTGGGATCGGTCGATCGCGTTACGATCCAGGCTCCGCTCCGCTCGGGCCCGCGCGGTCGGGACGGCCGACGGCGCGAGGTCGCCCCTGGACGGTCGCCGGAAGGTCGAAGAGAGGAGGACGCGTGACGGAGGTCGGCAAGATCCTCGACGGATGGCGGAAGGAGGGGATCGGATTCGTCCGGTTCGAGTTGCCGGACATGCACGGCATCTCGCGTTCGAAGACGATCCCGATCGCCCACGCGGCCGACTACGCGGAACGCGGCCTCAACATGTACGGCGGGGTGAGCGTCCTGGACGCGCGCTCGGACGTGGTCCCGGGGACGCTGTACCACGAGGAGGTCGGGTACGGGGACCAGCTCCTGTTCCCCGACCCCGACAGCGCGCAGGTCGTCCCCTGGGCCGACCGCACGGCAAGGCTGATCTGCGACGCGCGCTGGTACGACGGGTCGCCGCTCGAGGCGACACCGCGGCACGTCTTCCGGCGAGCGCTCGACAAGGCCGAGGGGATGGGCTTCACGCCGGTGATCGGCTCGGAGTTCGAGTTCTACCTGCTGACCGCCGACACGCACGAGCCGCTGTTCCAGGGCTACCAGATCTTCAACACCGTCCGAAACGACTACGTCCCGACGATCCGCAGGATCGTCGAGGAGATGCCTCGGGTCGGCGTGGACATCATCACCGCGAACTGCGAGTACGCCGGGTCGCAGTGGGAGATCAACTTCGCGCCCGGTACCGGCCTGGCCGGCCCGGACAACGCCTTCACGTTCAAGAACGGCGTCAAGGAGATCGCCAAGCAGGACGGCTATCTCGCCACGTTCATGAGCAAGCCCTGGGCCGACTCCGCAGGCAGCGGGTGCCACACGCACCTGTCGCTCCTGGATGAGTCGGGAGAGAACGCGTTCGGGGACGAGGCCGACCCGGACGGCATGAACGACACGTGCCGCCGGTTCATCGCCGGCGTCCTCACCTACGCGAAGGCCTTCGATGCCGTGATCGCGCCGACCGTGAACTGTCTGCGCCGGCGTCGCCGGCACACGTTCAGCCCGACGAACATCTCGTGGGGTCACGAGGACCGCTCCGCCCTGATCCGGGTCAAGGGCGGCTCGCCCGCGAGCAAGCACGTCGAGTACCGCGCGCCCTCCGCGCAGTCGAACCCGTACCTGGTGGGCGCGGCGCTGATCCAGGCCGGCCTTCGTGGGATCGAGGACAAGCTCGAGGCCCCCGCGCCTTCGAAGCCCGGCGTCCCGGCAGAGGAGGACGATTCGCTCGAGAAGCTGCCGATCGATCTGTCCGAGTCGCTGGACGCGCTCGAGGGCGAGCCGGCGACGCGCGACTTCTTCGGCGAAGACTTAGTCAAGGCGTACACCACGATGCGGCGGTACGAGCTCGCACGCCTGGCCGACTGGGTGAGCGATTGGGAGCGCACGGAGTACATGGAGCTGTTCTGAGCCCTTCGTCGCGAACCCGCAAAGCGCCCTCTGCCAGGCCGAGGGCGGCGGCCGCACCAAACGCGGCCACCGTGGCGCGGCGGCTGGGCGCGGCGGGGGTCGAAGCCGTCGCGCTGGCCGTCGTCGGCCCGGACGGGGTGACGCGCGTGAAGATCGTCCCCCTCCGGCGGTTCGAGGAGGTCGCCAGCTACGGCGTGGGCCTGTCGAACGCGTTCTCGGTCTTCCTCGTGAACGACACGATGACCTCCGCACCGGGGATCGAGGGGCCGGCGGGTGACACGCGACTGATCCCGGACCCCGCGTCGGCGGTGGCGCTCGCGGCATCACCGGGCTGGGCGATGGCCGCCGTCGATCAGCGGACCCAGGACGGCGAGACGTGGCCGCCCTGCGGGAGGTCGTTCGCCCGCAGGATGCTGGAGCGCCTGGGAGAGGCGGGCCTCGAGCTCCGCGGCGCATACGAACTCGAGTTCTTCCTTGGCTGGCGTACCCGCCAGGGCGAACCCGACGAGCCGGACCCGACGCCGGCACACCAAGGGCCCGGCTACAGCGCCCCGGTACTCATCGACCAGGAGGCCTTCGCCGGCGACCTGATCCGGGCGCTCGAGGCGCAGGGGACGGGCGTGATGCAGTTCCACCCCGAGTACTCCACGGGCCAGTTCGAGCTCTCCGTCCCGCACACGGCCGGCGTCGCGCTGGCCGACACGAACCTCATCGCCCGCCACACGATCCGTGCGGTTGCGAGCGCGCGCGGCATGGCGGTGTCGTTCTCGCCGGTCGTGTTCGCCGGGCTCGTCGGCAACGGAGATCACCTGCACCTCAGCCTGTGGGACCGGCGGGATCGCAACGTCTTCCACGGCGGCGACGGGCCCGAGGGGATGACGAGCCGGGGCGAGTCCTTCGCGGCCGGAGTCCTCGCCTCCCTCCCGGCCATCGTCGGGGTCTCCTGCCCGTCGGTCGTGAGCTACCTCCGGTTGCAGCCGCACCGTTGGTCGGGCCCGTGGGCGTGTTGGGGGCTCGAGAACCGCGAGGCGGGGCTGCGGTTCGTGACCGGCATGACGGGGGACCGCCCCCGGGAGGCGAACCTGGAGATCAAGCCCGTCGATGGCTCGGCGAACCCGTACCTTGCCCTCGGCGCGATCGTGGCGGCCGGGCTCGACGGGCTCGAACGCGACCTGCGGCTCCCCGAACCCGTGACGGTCGACCCGGGGTCCCTTTCCGCGGCCGCACGCCGCAAGGGGAAGGTCACCCAGCTGCCGTCGTCCCTCGATGCCGCGATCGCGGAGCTCGAGCGCTCGACGGTGTTGCGAGAGGCGATGGGCGACATGCTGTTCGACTCGTTCGTCGCCACGCGCAAGGGCGAGCTCGCCGCGTTCGAGGGCCTGGACGACGACGCCGTGGCCCGGGCACATCGCTGGCGGTACTGAGGGGAGGGACGGTGGCGGGAGTGGACCTGTCGGGCGTGTCGATCGTGGACGCGCACACGCATCCCTACCGTCTCGAGGACGTGCTCGAACGCGACCCCGACGGGTTCGATACCCGGATGATGTTCCTGGGCGAGTCCTTCGCGTCGTCCTCGCAGATCAAGGACGAGCTGTGGCCCTTCGTGCACGGACTGTCCGACTCCACCGTGTTCGCGATCGCCCTGCATCGGTGGCTCGCGCAGCATCTGGGGTGCGAGCCGAGCCGGGCGGCCGTCGTCGAGGCTCGCACCAAGGCCCTTCGCGCCGACCCGGTCGCATACACGAAGGGCCTGCTCGATGCGGCCGGAGTGGTGGCGATCCTGTCCGAC
>Ga0126377_10001724_pt1 | contig 14553 bp, 9 predicted proteins | sample PanSoiMetPlot_22_FD_92647 | JGI IMG/M metagenome (GOLD analysis project Ga0126377, IMG submission 92647) | Tropical forest soil microbial communities from Panama - MetaG Plot_22 | ecosystem: Environmental > Terrestrial > Soil > Tropical forest > Bulk soil | place: Panama | collected 2016-02-17
CGTTATCGGCGGGCGCGAGCGTGCGGAAAAATTCTGAGGCGGGCTGCGACCGAGGGGCACTCGCAGCCCGCCTTCAGCGACGCGGAGCCGGGGGAGCCTCTCGCGTCAAGTGAGCCCGGATGGGGAAGGACCGGACCCTCTACCGCTCATCGCACCGGCGCCGCGCAATGGCGTCGTGCGATCCAACCTTCCGATGGCGGCGTCCATCCTCGCCGCGCGGCGCCGGCGCGACAATGAGCACTTCCACCCAGCATCGCGAACGACGCCAACCCACCGCGCGCGGATGCGTGATGTGCACGCGCGTCGCGTCAGCGGGCGTGGACGCCGCCGGTCTCATCGTGTCGAGAGCGGTCGGCTGAGTGGTTTCACCCAGCGCCGTCGGGTGCCTACGCCCAGCATGGGCTGGACCGCGGCGCGGGCTATCGACTCGCGCAAACGCCTGCATTAGTGTGGTCCCGGCGATGGATTGCGCCCGGGACCGACGTGAGGCAGGTCCTTGAATCCGCAGGCGTCGCGGGCAGTTCTGAACGGGCGCGGCAACGCGTCGAAGCGAGGCAGGGGTGAACGATCGTAGGCGCTGGCGAATGCTACCGACTCTCGCAATCGCGGGATGGCTGCTGCTCGAATGCGGCAGCGCGCTCGCGGGCGGCGTCGTCGTCACGATCATCGACGGCCGCAAGGCGAAGGCCGACATCACGCTGCCCAATCCCGGCGGCGGCAGCTACACGGCCGAGTTCGAGCTCGAGTTCGAAGTCGAGAACCTGCAGAACCTGACCGTCGAGTGCATCGGCATCACGGCCGACGTGCTGACGCCGGCCGAGATCGCCGACATCCAGAACAATCGCCTGCCGCACACCGGAGGACAGCAGATCGTCCCCACGGCGTTTCCGGTGCGCGTCACCGTCGAGCCGCCGGTCGGCTGCGGCCTCGCGTTCCAGAACCACTACGACGTGACGCTCGAGACCGACGATCTCGCCTTCAATCCGGGCGGACCGTATCGCCTCATGAAGGCGCCGATCGGCCAGATGTTCCACTACGTCACGGGCTCGGTGACGCAGGGCAGCGTGCGCTCGCGCGGACGCGCCGGCGGCTTTTCCGAATTCATCATGATCGCGGACCAGTCGCCGGTGTATGCGACCGACTGCGAAAACGAGTACGACGACCTCGAAGGGCGACTCGCCGCGGCGACGATGAGCCCGACCGCACGCCGTGCGCTCGAGACCGACCTCGCCGTCAGCCGCGCCGCCTACGAAGCCGGCAACTTCACCGACGCGATCCAGCGCCTCGCGACGTTCGACGCGCACTGCGTCGAGTACGGCGGTGCCGGCCTGCCGAACCGCTGGCGCTCGGCGCGCGATCTCGACGACACCGAGGGCGAGCTCATCGGCCACACCGACAACCTCCGCTTCATGATGGGCCGCCTGTCCGGGCTGCCGTAACCCGCCGTGCCCGCGAAGCTCTCCATCCATGTTCCGACGCAACCGGTGGCGATCCATGTGCTCGACGACGGCGCGGACCTGACGCTCGGCCGCGCGCCCGAAAACGACCGCGTGCTTGCGCACGATTCGGTATCGCGCCGGCACGCGAGGCTTTTCAACGGCGCGGACGGGCGCTGGCTCATCGAGGACCTCGGCTCGAAGAACGGCATCCGCGTCGACGGCAACCGCGTCAAGCAGGCCGAGCTCGCCGCCGACCAGTGGCTCGCGATCGGCGACGTGTTCTGCGAGTTCGAGCGCGTCGATCCCGAGGCCGTGCAGCACCTCAACGCGCGCGCGGCGCACCGGCGCCAGTCCTCGCAGCTCTGGATCGATCGCATCAAGACGACCGACAACGTCGATGCGCTGATGGACACGCTGCTGCGCGGCATCATCGAGATCGCCGAGTGCCGGCGCGGCTTCCTGCTCGTCGTGGATGCATCCGGCGCGCTCCGTGTCCGCGCGTGCAAGGCGATGGATGCCACCGATCTCAACTGCGCCGCGTTCTCCGGCAGCCGGAGCGCGGTCGACCGCGCGATCGTCGAGCGCCGGCCCGTCTATCTTTCCGATCGTCGCGATCACGACTGGCTGCACGAGAAGGCGAGCGTCATCGCGCGCGGCATCCGCGCGCTCGCCGCGCTGCCGCTCCTCAGCGAAAGCCGCCTGCTCGGCATCGTGTACGCCGACACCGACGACGAAGCGAAGATCTTCTCCGAGCTCGACGCCGCGCTGCTCGAAGCGTTCGCCGAGCGCGCGTCCGCTGCGCTCTCCGCCGCCGAAATCGACGCCAAGCTCGCGCAGATGGAATCGGTGTTCTCGACCGGCCGCGGCGCCGCGCGCTGGCCGAGCGACGCGCCCGAATGGCGCAGCGCCGCGAGAGGCTCGCGCGGATGACCGCCGGCCGCACGCTCGCCCCACCCTACGCCGGCGGCAGCGCGACCGTCACCGGCGTGCTGACGATGGCCGAGCTGCGTCCCGGCGACGTCGTCGCCGACCGCTTCCGCATCGTGCGCCTGCTCGGCATGGGCGGCATGGGCGTCGTCTACCACGCGCACGACATGGAGCTCGACGTCGACGTCGCGCTGAAGCTGCTGCGTCCCGAGCTCGCGAGCCGGCCCGACGCGTTCGAGCGCTTCCGCCAGGAGCTCCTGCTCGCGCGGCAGGTGTCGAGCCCGCATGTCGTGCGCATCCACGATCTCGTGCGGCACGGCGAGGTCTGGCTCATCAGCATGGATTTCGTGCCGGGCCAGTCGCTGGAGCGCCTGCTCGACACGAAAGGCAGCCTCCCGCCCGAGGATGCGATCAAGATCGTGCGCCAGCTCGCGCAGGGCCTGTCGGCCGCGCACCAGCGCGGCGTCGTGCACCGCGATCTCAAGCCTGCCAACGTGCTGATCAGCGAGGACGGCGAAGCGCGCATCACCGACTTCGGCGTCGCGCGCTCGGCGGGCTCGACCGGCATCACCGTGAGCGGCGTCATCATCGGCACGCCGGAATATCTTTCGCCCGAGCAGGCGCGCGCCGATCCGGTCGACGGCCGCAGCGATCTCTACGCGCTCGGCCTCATCTTCTTCGAGATGCTGACCGGCACGCTGCCGTTCCGCGGCGGCACGCCGGCCGAGATGCTCGCCCAGCGCATCGTGCGCGATCCGCCGCCGCCCGACACGGTCAAGCCCGATCTCCCGGGCTTCGCCGTGCGCCTGTGCGCGCGACTGCTCGAGCTGAAACCGTCGCGCCGCTTCCAGAGCGCCGACGACGTCGTCCGCGCGATCGACCAGCGCCGCGTACCGCAGGCGAAGATGATCGACCGCAAGCCGGCGTTCGCGCTGACCGCGCTCGTCGTCGTTGCGGTCGCGGCGGGCGTCTACTACTGGCGTCGCGAGGCGGCGGCGCCCGCGACGACGACCGCGGCGGTTCCGGCCGCGATCGTCGACGTCGCCTCGATGCCGTTCGCGGTCAAGAGCGACAATGCCGCCGACGTCGACCTCGCGGCCGGCCTGCGCGAGCTGCTCGCGAACGCGCTGGTCGGCACCCCGGGCGCGAACAGCGAGGACACGCGCCGCGTCGATCGCGCGCTGAAGGAGCTGCGCTACGATGCCGACGCCGCGCGACGCCAGCGTGCGCGCGTCGTCGAAACACTCGGCGCGCGACGGCTGCTCGAAGGCGATCTCGAGCGCGACGGCGCCGGCAAGCTGCTCGTGCGCCTCTCGCTCTGGCCGCAGGGCGCGACGCAGCCGGCCTGGAGCGCCGCGACGCCGCCGTCGACCGAAGCCGATCTGCCGGCAGCGCTGCGCGATGTCGTCGCGCGGCTTTATACCGAATTGAATCTCGGCAAGTCGCCGCTCGTCGCGTGGCCGGATGCAGCGACGTCGCGCCTGATCGGCCAGCTCGACGCGAAGCGGACGATCGACGAGAGCGACCTCGCCCGGCTCACCGACACCGCCAGGCAGGCGGCGAGCCCGGCGCTCTGGTGGTCGATCGAGGACGCGCTCGACCACAGCGGGCGCGCCGCCGAGACGATGACCGCGGCGCGGCACGCCAAGGACGCGCTCGCCGCACAACCGGGGCACGACGCCGCGCGCGCACGCGCGTACGCCGAAGTGCTGCTCGGCGAGTACGAGGACGCCGACAAGACGCTCGAGACGCTGGTCAAGGAAACGCCGGACGACCATCCCGCGCGCGTGCTGCTCGCGCGCGCGAAGAGCGAGCTCGGCGATCTCGACGGCGCCTCGAAGATCCTCGAAGGCGTCGTCGCCGAGGATCCGCGCAACGCCGACGCGTGGTTCGCGCTCGGCAAGTACACGATCATGGCCGGCGACTCCAAGCGCGCGGTCGACGACTATCTCGCACGTGCGCAGATCCTCGCGAACCGGCTCGACGACGCGCGCATGCAGGCGAACGTCGTGCACGCGCTCGGCATCGGCTACCAGAACCTCGGCCAGCTCGGCATCGCCGCGAAGACGTTCGAGCAGGCGATCGCGGCGCGCAAAGCCGTCGGCGACACGCGCGGCGTCGCGGTGAGCCTGCGCAACTATTCGACCGTGCTCGCCGTGCAGGGCGACTTCAAGGGCGCGCAGGCCGCGCTCGACGACGCGCGCAAGCTGCTCGAGCCGCTCGGCGACAGCGCCGCGCTCGCCGATCTCGCCAACGACGAGGGCGTGCTGAAGGAGGAGCGCGGCGACTATCGCGGCGCGCTCGAGGCGTACCGCAGCGCGCTCTCGATGTACCAGACGCTCGGCAACGCGCGGCAGGTCGGATCGAGCCTCCTCAACGTCGGCTTCGCGTACTACCAGGTCGGCGAGTTCGACAACGCCGAGGTGTACTGGAACCAGGCCGCGTCGACGTACGCGAAGGCGACCGATCACGTCGGCATCGTGCGCGCCAAGCAGAGCCTCGGGCTCGCCGAGACCGCGCGCGGCAACTTCAAGCTCGCGCGCGACGTGCTCGACGAGAGCCTCACGCACGCCGAGGAGCTGCAGATGGCCGAGGAGCGCAGCAACAGCCTCGCCAATCTCGCCGATCTCGATCGCATCGAGGGCAAGCTCGGCTCGGCGCTCGAGCGCGCGAAGCGGGCATACGATCAATTCAAGCAGCGCGAGGACTCGCGAGGAACCGTGGAAATGCAATTGCTGGAAGGCGCAGCGCTGCGCGATGCGGGCGACTGGGATGCCGCCGAGGCCGCGATCGCGGGCCTCAACGAAAGCGCCGTGGAGAACAGCGAGCAGGCGGCGCTCGAGATGTCGCTGCGCGCGGAAATCGAGCTCGGCCAGGGCAAGATCGACGACGCCGTCGCGAGCGCGGCCAAGGCCGTCGCGACCGCGACCGACGCACACAGCTTCGGTACCGAGCTCGCCGCGCGGCTCGTGCATGCGCGCGCGCTGCTGGCGCAGAAGAAGCCGAAGGACGCTGCGAAGGAGCTGGCCGCCGCGCGCGCCGGCATCGCGAAATATGCGAGCACGCCGCTGCGCCTCGCGCTCGCCGAGACCGCGCTCGAAGTCGGCGGTGTCGACGCCCTGCCCGACTACCGCGCCGCGCGTGCCGAGCTCGCGCGGCTCACGTCGTATGCGCGCGCGTTCGAGATCCACGCGCTCGCGGCGCGCGCGCTCGGCAAGGCGTCAGATGCCGGCGCCGGCGAGGCGATGCGCGCGGCCGACGCCGCGTACCAGGCACTTTCGAAGGACACGCCGGCCGCGCAGCAGCCGGCGCTCGCGAAGCTCGCGGCGTCCTATGGACTTTCGGTGACGGTCGCGCATGAGTGAAGCCAAGGTCCAGGTTTCGGCGGGGAGCGACGCGTCGGTGCGCGATCAGCTCGCGCGCCTGCGCGAGCAGCAGGAGCGCCTGTTCGTGCAGCTCCACGCCGGCGAACAGCACTTCAAGCAGCTCGCGCGCTCGGTGTGGCGCGTACAGGAAGACGAGCGCCGCCGCCTCGCGCGCGAGTTGCACGACGGCATCGGCCAGCAGCTGACGGCGCTGCGCCACCGGCTCGACGCGCTGACGCGCGAGGTCGGCGGCGACGGCGATCCGGCGAGCCCGCTGCATCAGGCGCTCGAGATCTGCGATGCGGCGATCCAGGAAACGCGTGCGCTGTCGCGCCTCCTGCGTCCGCAGATCCTCGACGACCTCGGGCTCGAGGCCGCGCTCAACTGGCTCGCGCGGCATTCGGCGCAGAGCGGCGGCTACGAGGTCGAAGTCGACGTCGGCACGCTGCCGGTGCCGATGGACGGCGACATCTCGACGCTGATCTTCCGCGTCGCGCAGGAAGCGCTGACCAACGTGCTGAAGCACGCCGAAGCGCGCCACGTCGTCGTGCGCCTCGCGCAGCGCGACGATGAGTGGCTGCAGTTCCTGATCGTCGACGACGGCCGCGGCGTCGACGTCGATGCCGCATTCGCGAAATCGAGCGACGGCCACAGCACGGGCCTCGCCAGCATGCGCGAGCGCGTGCGCCTGTTCGGCGGCCGCTTCACGATCGTGTCGCGGCCCGGCGAAGGCATGCAGCTGCGCGTGCTGATTCCACTCCTGCAGGGGGACGCACCGTGAAGCCGATCCGCGTACTCGTCGCCGACGACCACACCATCGTGCGCGACGGCCTCGTCGCGCTGCTCAACTCGAGCGGCGACTGCCAGGTCGTCGGCCAGGCCGCGGACGGCGTGTCGACCGTCGAGCTCGCGATGAAGACGCAGCCCGACGTCGTCGTCGTCGACATCTCGATGCCGAAGCTGAACGGCATCGAGGTCGTGCGCCGGCTCACGAAGGAGCTCGAATCGACGCGCATCCTCGTGCTGACGATGCACGCCGAAGAGGAATACGTCATGCACGTCGTGCGCGCCGGCGCGGCGGGCTTCCTGCTCAAGGATTCGGCCAGCGCCGAGATGCTGGCGGCCGTGCGCGCGCTGGCGAGCGGCCGCGGCTACTTCGGCACGCACGCATCGAAGGTGCTCGCGCAGCAGGTGCAGAAGCCGCATGCGCAGCTCGAGGATCCGTATCGCGACCTCACCTCGCGCGAGCGCGAGGTGTTTCACCTGATCGTCGAAGGGATGACAACGAAGGAAATCGCGCGCCAGCTCGGCACCAGCACCAAGACCGCCGAGAACCACCGCTTCCGCGTGCTCGACAAGCTCGGCGCGCGCAACACGGCGGAGCTGATCCGCTACGCGGCGCGGCACGGCCTCATGGATTGACGGCGCTTCGCGCCGGAGACGCTAGAGCCCGGCGAGCTCGACGCGCGGCGCCTTCGCGGGCGTGCAACTGCCCGACGCGTCGAAGCCCGAGTGGAACAGCGTGATCAGCGGATCGAACCAGTAGGCCGCGCCGGCATGGATCTCGGTGCCGACGACGTGACCCGGCGCGCTCGCGATCCAGCGCGAGCCGCTCGCCGCGAGCGACCAGCCGACCATTTCGTTGAGGAGCGGCGCCTCGACCGAGCCGCCGGCGGTTTCGCCGAGCAGCGACGCATCGAACACGAACGTCGCGCCGCACGCCGCTTCGGCGAGCTGGCCGTTGAACGGCGCGCCGACGAAGATGCTGTCGTCGCCCTGCGCGACCGACCAGCCGAACTGATCGCCGTCGGCGGCCGTCGCGGACGCGAGCTGCGCCTGCTCCGACCACGTCGTCGCGCCGCGCGTGAACACATAGGCGACGCCCTTCGCGGACGACGCGTACGGCGCGCCGATGACCGCGCGATCGCCTGCGAGGTTGACCGAAAATCCGAACAGGTCGGCGTTGGCGCCGCCGGTCGCGGTCAGCTTGGCGGCCTGCGCCCAGCCACCGGCGTCGCGCGCGAAAATGTATGCGGCGCCGTTGGCATACGAGCCGAGTGCGGGGGCGTGCTTGAACGGCGCGCCGGCGAGCAGCACGTCGCCGTCGAGCGAGACGCTGCTGCCAAGCGCGTCCTTCTCGAACGGATCGTCGGCCATCAGGCGCGCTTCCTGCGTCCATAACGTGCCGCTGCGCACGAAGACATAGACCGCGCCGGCATCGGCGTTCGCCCGATCGGCGCCGACCGCGATGCGATCGCCCGAGATCGAGACCGCGACGCCGAAGCGCTCGCCGGCGCCGCCGCCGGTCGCCACGAGACGCGCCTGCTGATCCCAGCCGGCGCCGTTGCGAACGTAGACATAGGCCGCCTCCGCGCCCGGCGCCGTGGCGACGAGCGTGTCGCCGGCGATCGCGACCGCGCTTCCGAACGCGTCTTCCGCGACGATGTCGTTCGGCGCGATGCGCAGCGGCGCCGTGCACGGCAGCGCCGAGCAGTCGACTGCGTAGATCGCGCCGGTGTTCGAATCCTCGCCCGGCGCGCCGAGCACGGTGACCGTGCCGTCGAGGCCGACCGCGAACGCAAGCTCCGCACCGGCGGACGGTGCCGGGCTCGTCAGGATCGATGTTTCGACGGCGAATGCCGGCGCCGCGCAGGCAAGCGCCAGCGCGAGCCCGACGGTTCGACGGCGAGACGGGCCGGCGGCAGGTTTCATGCAGCGATTAGCGCCGCTGGGCCAGTGGCTGTCAAGGCGACGCTGGGTGATTTGACCCAGCCCTGCCTCAGCCCGCCGCGCGGCGCGGCGCCGGGTCGGCGACGAGCGCGGAGGCGTTCGCCGAGCCCGCGGTCAGGGGCTCGAGCGTGCCGATCGAATGCCCCTGCTCGGCGAGGTATTCGACCCAGCGATTCAGGAAAGAGCTCATGCGCAGGCGCTGCTGGAAGATGCTGCGCGCCGGCCGCAGCGGACCGATCGCACGCGCGAGGCGGCGGTCGGCGTGGCACTGCATGACCTCGGCCATGTGCGCGTCGTGATACATGCGAAGCTGCGCCGACGGCGCGAGCTCGCCGGTTTCCCGGTCGAGGAAGCAATAGGTCAGGTGCAGATCGAGCGTGTAGCGATGACGCTCGGTGACGTCGAGGCGCACGTCGAGACCGTCGTCGAGCGAGGAGAGATAGCTTCCGACCGCAAGCCGCTGCGGCGCGAACAGCCGCACCAGCCGGTGATAGTTTTCGGAATAGAGCCCCATCAGCCAGGCGAAGCGGCCCGGCAGGACGGCATTGGGTTTTTCGAGGACCAGCGACATGGAACCGATCATAGGGGCGGTTTCCGCGGAAACCTAGCCCTTATGCGGTTCACGCGATCGCGCGTAGAATGCGAGATCTCCGCCGCGCGAACACGCCCGTGCCGCGCGCGGCCCCCTCCCGATTCCGCCTCAGCGATCGATCGCGATCGGCATGCGCAGTGCCGGCAGCAGCACGTCGTCGGGCGTCAGCGAAAGCTCGCCGAAGCTCCAGCCCGCCGGCAGCGCACTGCCGTCGACGGTGATCGTGATCACCTGCGTCGCGCCGGCGCCGATCGTGAACGACGGCGGCGCGACGTCGATGCCGCCGCCGAGACCGCTGCCGGCCACCGTATAGGTCTGGTCGGTCAGCGTCGTGCTGCGCAGCGTGCGCGTGAACGTGCACGTCGTCGCGCAGCTCGCCGACGCCATACTCGCGAGATTCAGCGTCGAAAGATCGCCGCCCGTCGCCGGGTTCGCCGCCGTGAAGTTCGCAGCCGTCTCGTCGAGCACGACGCCGGACAGCGCCGCGCGCGTGAGGTCGACGCGGCCCGAGCCGAGGTCGAACGGATCGGTCGCGCTGCCGTCGGCGTTGACGAGGTCGGCGATCTTCGAGGTCATGTTGATCGCCGAGCGCACCTCGGTCGGCGTCCAGGTCGGCTGCACGGCGCGCAGCAGCGCGGCCGAGCCCGTGATGTGCGGGCTCGACATCGACGTGCCGTTCTCCATGGCCGTCGACGTCGCGCCGCCTTCCTCGGCGGTGTACGCGGCGAGGATATCGACACCCGGCGCGGTGATGTCCGGCTTGACGACGTACTGACCGCTGCTCGCGCGCGGGCCGCGCGAGCTGAAGTCCGCGACGACGTCGCCGCGCTGCGGGAACGACGACGCCGGCAGCAGCAGCGAAGCGCGCGCGTGCTCGGGATCGGTTTCGATGACGGCCCAGGCCGCGTCCCAGTCGGCGCGCAGCATCGACCATGACGTCTCGCTCGCGCCGAGATTGATGAAATCGCGATCGACGAAGATCACGCCGATCGCGCCGGCATCGAGCGCGGCCGCGCGGCGCGAGACGCTGCCGCAGTTGCTCGCGTTCTGGTCGAGCGCGAGCACGGCGACGGCGCCGAGGCGACCCGGCGTCGTCGCGGGATCGAAGCCGTCGGCGAAGACGGTATCCGCGGCGGGAAGATCGGGAACGGTGAACGTGTCGGGCGCGAACGCCGAGCAGCCGTCGTTGCTGCCGTCGTCGAAGGTCGGGCTCTTCACGATCGGCGCGCTGACGATGTCCTCGGTCGGCAGCGGCGGCGCGGCCGGGCGAAGGGGCAGGTTCTGCGTGTCGGGCGGCGCGCTCGGTGCGGTCAGGTTGAAGCGGAAGCCGACGACGTTGTCCTTGGTCGACGCGGCGACTGTCTCGACCCAGGGCTCGGTGTGATTGGTCGAGCCCGCGACGGGACCGTCGTTGCCGGCCGATGCCGCGACGAAGATGCCGGCCTCGACCGCGCCGCGGAACGCCAGCGACACCGAATCGCCCCACGGCGCGATGCCGCCGCTGATCGAGAAGTTCAGCACGTCGACGGCGTCGACGACGGCCTGGTTCGCGGCTTGCGTGGACGCCGAGGTCGGACAACCCGACGTGCACACGCGATACGCGATGACGTTCGCGTGCGGCGCGACGCCCGAGATCGTGAACGTGCCCCCGCCGAACGGCGCGAGCCAGTGGTTGCCGACGATAGTGCTCGCCGTGTGCGAGCCGTGCCCGTCGAGATCGTAGGCGCTGCGGTTGGCGGCCGTGCTCGTGAAGTCGTACATGCCGATCAGCTTGTCGTTGCAGTGCCCGAGATCGGCATTCGGCGGCGTCGGACCGCACAGGCCGAGATAGACGCCGGCGCCGTTCGGGTTCGTGTGCACGTAGCCGTCGATCTGCCCCGTGGCCGCGAACGCCGGGCTTTCCCAGTTGATGCCGGTATCGAGATCGGCGACGACGATGCCCTCGCCCTGCGAGGCGACGCCGTTCGAGGCCGTGCCGTCCCAGATCAGCGGCGCGCCGATGAACGCGGGGCCCCGATCGGTCGAAAGCTCGAGCATGCGCTCGCGCTCGACGAGCTCGACATCGCTCCGGCGCAGCGCGATCGCCGCTTCACGATCGTCGAGCTCGACGATTACCGCGTTCAGCGCATGCTGCATCGTCGCGACGGTCGTCAGCGGCCGGCCGATCGCGAAGCCGAGCGTGTCGACGAAGGCGTGCTGACGCTCGGCGAGATAGGCGACGTAGGCGCGCGACGCGGGCGCGGCGGCGTCCAGCCGTCCGGCCTTGCGTCCGCTCGTGAAGCGCGACGCCGGCGCATACCCGGACACGCCGCCGCGATACGCCGCGAGCGGCTCGCCTTTCAGAACGATCGTGTAGCGCACGCGTGCCGTCGCGTTTGCGGCCGTCGCCGCGGGATCCGACGCGAAGTCCGATGCGCTGCCGAACGCGGGCAGCAGCACGGTGGCGAGGAGCGCGGAGCGGATCGCTCCGGCCAGACGACGGCGGACAGGCTTGACGGACACGGCTGCGTGCATCGCTCGACCCCAGTTTGGCGACATGGCGGGACCGGCGCGCTTCCCCGCGGGCCGGAGTTCCTTCGAGCATACGCAATTCCGCCGCGCCGGCGACCCGTCTCGCGACGGAGCCGGTACGCAGCGGCTCCTCAGAACATGTGCCGCTCGATGCCGAGCTGCGCGAGGATCTTGCTGGCGATCTCCTCGATCGACGTATGCGTCGTGTTCTGCACGAGGATGCCTTCGCGGCGGAACAGCTTGTCGGCCTCGCCGAGCTCCCAGCGGCACTGCTCGATCTTCGCGTAGCGGCTGCCGGGCCGGCGCGCTTCGCGCACCTGCGCGAGACGCTGCGGCTCGATCGTGAGTCCGTACAGCCGCTGCCGGTAAGGCACGAGGCGGCGCGGCAGCTCGAGCTTCTCGAGGTCCTCCTCGGTCAGCGGATAGTTCGCCGCCTTCACGCCGTAGTGCAGAGCCATGTAGAGGCACGTCGGCGTCTTGCCGACGCGCGAGACGCCGACGAGGATCAGGTCGGAATCGCCGTAGTTCACGTCGACGCCGTCGTCGTGCGTCAGCGCGTAGTTCGTCGCGTTGATGCGCGCCTCGTACTCGCCGAAGTCGGTGAGCCCGTGCGCCTTGCCGACGCGCGGCGAGCGCTTCGCGTCGAGCTCGACCTCGAGCGGTCCGATGAACGGCGCGAACACGTCGAGCATGAAGGCGCCGCTCTCGGCGACGACGTCCGAGAGCTTCTGGTCCATGATCGTGTTGACGACGATCGGCCGGACGCCGTTCTGCGCGTACGCGGTCTTGATGCGCAGCGCCGCCGCGCGCGCCTTGGAGTCGTCGTCGACGAACGGGATGCGGAACGTCTCGAAGTCGACGCCGTCGAACTGCGTCAGGACGCTGTGACCGATCGTCTCGGCCGTGATGCCGGTGCCGTCGGAGACGTAGTAGATCGTGCGGCGCATGGCGGGCATCCGGACTCGAGAGGGCCAGAGTCTACGGAAACGGCACGCAGCCGGCATCGGCGGTATTGAGCCAGCCTTGTCTCGCCCCGAATAAAGCCCGAAAATCACGGGTTCCTGCGGGCCCTCCCCGCACGCTGTCTCTTTTCCGGAGATTCCCTTTGAGCGATCTGGTGCTTTGGCTCGACGCGTTGCGCATGTCCGATCTCGGCAAGGTCGGCGGCAAGAACGCCTCGCTCGGCGAGATGATCGGCAACCTCGCCAAGCTCGGTGTCTCGGTGCCGGGCGGCTTCGCGACGACCGCCGACGCATTCCGCGACCATCTCGAGAACACCGGTCTCGCCAAGCGCATCCAGGAGAGGCTCGCCAGGCTCGACGTCGAGAACGTCGACGCGCTGACCGCCGCCGGCAAGGAGATCCGCGCCTGGGTCATCGACACGCCGCTGCCGGCCGATCTCGACAAGGCGATCCGCGATGCGTACGTGAAACTCTGCAAGGATGCCGGCGCGGCGGACGTCGCCGTCGCGGTGCGCTCCTCGGCGACCGCCGAAGATCTGCCCGACGCCTCGTTCGCCGGCCAGCAGGAGACGTTCCTCAACGTCGTCGGCATCGAGGACGTGCTGCACAAGGTCAAGGAAGTCTTCGCCTCGCTCTACAACGATCGCGCGATCGCCTATCGCGTGCACCACGGCTTCAAGCACGAGGACGTGTTCCTGTCGGCCGGCGTGCAGCTGATGGTGCGCTCGGACATCGGCGCGTCGGGCGTCCTCTTCACGCTCGACACCGAATCGGGCTTTCGCGACGCCGTGTTCGTCACCGGCAGCTACGGCCTCGGCGAGATGGTCGTGCAGGGCGCGGTCAATCCCGACGAGTTCTACGTATACAAGCCGACGCTGAAGGCCGGCAAGCCGGCGATCCTGCGGCGCCAGCTCGGCGCGAAGCAGCAGCGCATGGTCTATTCGACGAAGCCCGGCGAGCGCGTCCGCATCGAGGACACGCCCGCCGCCGATCGCGCGAAGTTCTGCATCGGCGACGCCGACGTGCAGGAGCTTGCCAAGCAGTCGCTCGTGATCGAGGAACACTACAAGCGCCCGATGGACATCGAATGGGCGAAGGACGGCGCGACCGGCAAGCTGTACATCGTGCAGGCGCGTCCGGAGACCGTGAAGTCGCGCACGCGCGCGACGCAGATCGAGCGGTTCCAGCTCAAGTCGCGCGGCAAGGTGCTCGCCGAAGGCCGCTCGATCGGCCAGAAGATCGGCGCCGGCCGTGCGCGCGTGATCCGCACGATCAAGGACATGAACCGCGTCGAGCCCGGCGACGTGCTGATCGCCGACATGACCGATCCCGACTGGGAACCGGTGATGAAGCGCGCGGCCGCGATCGTCACGAACCGCGGCGGCCGTACGTGCCACGCCGCGATCATCGCGCGCGAGCTCGGCGTGCCGGCCGTCGTCGGCACCGGCAACGCGCTCGACGCCGTGCCGGACGGCGCCGAAGTCACCGTGTCGTGCGCCGAGGGCGATACCGGATTCATCTACGAAGGCAAGCTCGCGTTCGAGCGCGTCACCGCCGACCTCGGCGCGATGCCGCCGGCGCCGCTCAAGATCATGATGAACGTCGCGAATCCCGAGCGCGCGTTCGATTTCGCGATGCTGCCGAACGCCGGCGTCGGCCTCGCGCGCCTCGAGATGATCATCGCGAGCCACATCAGCGTGCATCCGAAGGCACTGCTCGAATACGACAAGCAGGACGCCGAGACCAAGCGCAAGATCGACGAGCGCCTGGCGGGCTATTCCGATCCGGTCGGCTTCTACGTCGATCGCCTCGCCGAAGGCATCGCGACGATCACGGCGGCGTTCGCGCCGAATCCGGTCATCGTGCGCCTGTCGGACTTCAAGTCGAACGAATACGCGAACCTGATCGGCGGCGCGCGCTACGAGCCGCATGAGGAAAATCCGATGATCGGCTTCCGCGGCGCGAGCCGCTACGTCGATCCTTCGTTCGCCGAGGCGTTCGCGCTCGAATGCCGCGCGATGAAGAAA
>Ga0126377_10001725_pt1 | contig 14542 bp, 8 predicted proteins | sample PanSoiMetPlot_22_FD_92647 | JGI IMG/M metagenome (GOLD analysis project Ga0126377, IMG submission 92647) | Tropical forest soil microbial communities from Panama - MetaG Plot_22 | ecosystem: Environmental > Terrestrial > Soil > Tropical forest > Bulk soil | place: Panama | collected 2016-02-17
GCGACGCCCGCGACAATCATCCCCGAACGCTCCATCGCGTCGATCAACGGAGAGTTCGTCCGAAACGGATTGCCCTTCTTCTCGATGTATTTCGCGAGCAGACGCGAACCGGCGTCTATGCGGGAGTCCTTGTATTGAGTGAGATTCTTCAGCAACACCGGGACGCCCGCAAACGGCCCGTCGCCGGTTCCCTGCTTCGCCCGCTCGCGCGCCTTCTCGACATCGAAGAGTTTGGTCAATACGGCGTTGATCTTCGGATTGACCCGTTCGACTCGTCCGATCACGTCGTCAACGAGTTCGAGCGGCGAAATCTGCTTCTTCCTGATCAACTCCGCCAATCCAAGCGCATCGTAATCGGCGAGTTCGGAAAGTTTCGGTTTTGTCTGAGCGGCGGCGGCGTATTCGGCGAGCAGTGAACCGCTCGCCGCCCCGAGCGTAAAGACTGCGGCTTTCTTGAGAAAATCTCTGCGAGAGTGAACCATAAATGTGATCTCCAGGAAAATCGCGCGAAACCTCGGCGGGAAGCGAGTGATATGGCGTTCGGATGAATACGACTACGAACTAACAGACCTTTACGAAGTTTCTTCGATGGGCTAATTTTCAGCGCGAATTTGTCTTTTAAATCAAACCGCGCAAGATTGGCACACTACCGCGCGAGTAAGCAAGCGGACGCATACAAGATCAACCGCTCGCTTACGCGTGCAGCGCTGCGTAAGTGTCTTTAACCCAAACTCAAAAGAAGGGCCGAAAAGGTAACTTTATGAATAAAACACTCTGTTTTCCCGCAAAGAGCGCGCGCATCGCGCTGCCGCTGTTGATTACGTTACTCTGCGCTTCGATTTCGACATCTCAATCGCCCGCCCCCGCCGAAGGCTATCAAGTGACGGTTCAGACCGGCGTGCGAACGAAGATGCGCGACGGCGTACAGCTCATCGCCGACATCTACAGGCCCAAAGCCGCGGGCAAATTTCCCGCGCTACTGACCCGCACGCCTTATAACCGCCGCGATTTCAATACGGGGATGTATCTTGCATCGCGCGGCTATGTGGCCATTCTGCAGGACACGCGCGGGCGGTTCGATTCCGAAGGCGAGTTCTATCCGTTCAAACACGAGATCGACGACGGCTACGACACCGTCGAATGGGCCGCCTCGCTGGATTACTCGAACGGAGACGTCGGGATGTTCGGCGGTTCTTATGTCGGCGCGACGCAGATGCTCGCCAGCGTTACAAAACCACCGCATTTGAAAGCGATCTTTCCTTACGTCACGGCGTCGGAGTATTACGACGGATGGACGTATCAGAGCGGCGCGCTGATGCAGTGGTTCGCCAGTTCTTGGACTTCCGGCCTGGCTGAAGACACGCTGCGCAAAATGGTCAGTTCCAGACAGCGCCCGAAAGATTGGGTCGAGCAGCTTCCGGTCGAAGATTACCGTTTGATCGCCGCCCCGACCGCGCGAGAGGTCGCGCCTTATTTCCGCGACTGGGTCGAGCACGAGCGCGACGACGAATACTGGCGCAGGTGGAAAATCTCGGATCATTACCGCGAGATGAACGTCAAGGCGCTGCACGCCGGCGGATGGCACGACATCTTCCTGAAAGGTTCGATCAAGAACTTCGTCGAGATGCGCAAGAGCGCGGCCACGCAGGAAGCGCGCGACGGTCAGCGGCTGCTCCTCGGCCCATGGGCGCACGCGGGGACCTCGCCCGAAGGAAAGATCGGCGACGTGGTTTTCGGCAAACAGGCCGTGTTGGACATGAACGCCACGATAGTCAGATGGGCCGATTTCGCGCTGAGAGGCGCCAAGAACGAATTCGCGGGCGACACGCCTGTTCGCATCTTTGTGATGGGCGCCAACGTCTGGCGCGACGAAAAGGAGTTCCCACTCGCCCGCACGCAGTATACTAAGTATTACTTACATTCGAACAAAGGCGCGAATACGGCGGGCGGCGACGGCGAGATATCGACAAATCCTCCCGCCAAAGCGGCAGGCAAAGAGGCAGGCAGAGAGAAGGCTGATACTTATGAATACGACCCGCAGAACCCGACGCCGACCATCGGCGGGCGGTTGTGTTGCGGCGCGGCTATTCAGCCGGGCCCGTTCGATCAACGTCCGAATGAATCGCGACCTGACGTGCTGGTTTTCTCCACCCCGCCGCTCGAACGCGACACTGAGGTCACTGGTTACATCACCGCCGAGCTTTACGCCTCGACCTCCGCGACCGACACGGACTTCACCGCGATGATCGTGGACGTCGATCCTTCTGGTTACGCGCGCTTTTTGACCGACGGCGTCATTCGCGCCCGCTACCGTAATTCGACCGAACGCGCGGAGCCAGTCGAGCCGGGTAAGGTCTACAAATATGTGATCGACCTGTGGGCGACGAGTAACGTCTTCAAAGCTGGACACCGGATTCGCGTCTATATTTCCAGCAGCAATTTCCCGCGCTTCAACCGCAACCTCAATACCGGCGAGCCCACGCTGGGCGCGACAAAGATGATCAAGGCGAATCAGACGATCTATCACGACGCCGAACATCCTTCGGCGATCGTGCTGCCGGTCATTCCGAAGTAACGCAAGGCGACGGGGCGACGGGGCGACTCACGCGACAGGGCGATAAAGGAACAGAGAGATAATGCCTTCTCTCCTCCGCCCTGTCGCCTTGTCGCCCCGTCGCCCCGTCGCGTGAGTCACCCCATCGCCCCGTCTTTTCCTTTAATCGGGCTCTGTTCGATTGAGGACTGACTTAAGGCGCCAGCCTAAATAAGCTCTTCCCTCTCCCATTTTCCCGCGTTTTTAATTCGTTGAACGAGGCAAGTCTGGGTAGGCGCGCCCGTTCATAATCAGGGTTGACTTCGATTCAATTTGCAGAAGGAGAAAATTCCATGGCGAATAGCAGAGGCATAACCACGTTCATTTTAACACTGGGTTTTACAGCTTTGATCTCTACGGCTTGTGAGACTCAACCTGAGCGTCAACCTGTCGGCGAGGCAACCCCCAGTCCGACCGTGGGAGTGACTCCGTCTCCGGGCGCCGCCGCGAGCCCGTACGCGAGCCCGGCCGCGAGCCCGGTAGCGGCGCTCACTTCGTCCGAAAAGGAATTTATGGCGAATGCGGCGCGCGGAGGCATGATGGAGGTTCAACTGGGCAACCTGGCCGCGCAGAGGGCGTCGAGCAATGATGTGAAGCAGTTCGGGGAGCGTATGGCCACTGACCACAGCCAGCTTGGGCAGAAGTTACAGCAACTGGCGTCGAACTTGAACCTCACACTGCCGCAGGAGTTAACCCCGGAACAGCAGGCCGCTGTCAGCCGGTTGGAGAAACTTTCCGGCAAAGCGTTCGATCACGAATACATTAAGGCGATGATCAACGACCATGTGAAAGACATCTCGGAATTCGAGCGCGCGGCCAGTCAAGCGACCAACGCCGATATCAAGCAGTTCGTGTCTGAGGCGCTGCCGACGCTGAAAGATCACCTGAAGATGGCGCGAGAGGCATCGGGCAAGTTGGGCAAGACTGGCTGACATTCGCCGCGCGCCGTTTATAACTAAATCGGAACACCTGATGAGGGTATAATACCGCGGCAGCGTTACCGGCGCCCTAACGTCGCGTGTTTCGATTTAGCATGGAGATAATGAATGAAAGCGATTCTGCTCGCCGCAATAATATTACTGTCTCTTGCCGGGCAGAATCCATTTCAAGATAGACAGGTCGCTCCAGAGGACCATGCCGAGGAGAACCTGCGACCCACGGCGCCACTTCAGGGCCAACAGCCTCCGGCTCCTTCTCAGGATGTACAGGGGCCGAACCTGGTTATTGAAGAAGTCATCTTTGAAGGTAACAAAGTTTTTTCAAGCGTCGAGCTGATCCGTCAATTGCGACGGGTCAGCCCGAATGTGTTTCTCCGCGGATTCGGGCGGCGCAACGTTTACACGCGCGAGCGATTTCAGGAAGACGCCGCGCGCTTGATGAGATACATGACCGACCGCGGATACCTGAACGCCTCGGTCGGCGAGCCGAAGATACGATTCGTCAATATCGCCGACGCCGCGCGAAACACGGGCGACGTTCCCGTCCGACTGGTCATTCCCATCACCGAAGGCCCTCGGCACAGGCTCGGCAAATTGATATTGCGCGACGGCTCCGTGCTCACCCCGGAACAGGCGCGCGCGATGTTCCCCATCAAAGAGGGCGAAGTGATCAACGCCAGTCTTTTGGAAGCCACATTGACCAGGTTGCGCGACCTTTACGGCAGGCTGGGATATCTGCAGTTCGCGCCGGAGATCGTGTTCAACTCATCCCCGCCGTCTGTCAACAATGAAGTGGTGACAGACATCACCGTCAAGCTCAACGAGGGGAGGCGCTTCACGATTGGACTGCTGAATTTCGTCGGCAACCGCCGGACTTTGGACCTGTATCTGCGGCGAATGGTCCCGCTCGACGAGGGCGAGTATTTCGATTACGGGAGGTTGCAGGATGCGATTGAAAGGTTCAATCGCACAGGACTCTTCGACCCGATCAAGCCCGGCGACGTAATCATCAATTACGACACGGCGCAAGGAACCGCCAACGTCGAACTGCATCTGACCGAGCACGACGTCCAGCGGGTCGATTTCAGCGGCGGCGGTGGCAGCACCGGCGGATTCAACGCCGGGGTGGATTATTCGAACATCAGCCTGACCGGGCGGCTCGACAGCTTCGCCGCTCAGTTGCGGGTGGGCAACCTGGAGCAATTGGCTTCGGCGCAATACACCAACACGCTGCTGACGGCCAGGCCGGTCACAATGAGCCTGTCAAGCTCCTACCAGCGATTCAAATTCGTTGAAGCAGGGGCTGACCGGCGTCCGCTTTACATTCAAACCTCGGGCGGGATGAGCGTGGGCGCGACGATTCCGCTGGCCAGAGGGCGCAACAGCCTTGCCGCCGCGACGCGCGCGAGCCTCTTCTACTCGTTGAATTTCACCACGCTGAGAGACCTCACAATCGGGCAATCGGCAGGCGTGAGCAACGTCGGGCATGACAACTTCCGGCTGGCGGGATTCACGCCGGTTCTGACGCACGACACTCTGGAGCGCAATTTCGACCCGATGCGCGGAATGCGGCTGACCTCCGGCGTCGAGACCAACGGGCGGGTTTTCGGAGGCAACATCAACACCGTCAGACCCTGGATTGATTTCCGGCAGTTCTTTCCGCTCAATGAAGGTCTGCGGCGCGGCGAGCGGAACGTCTTCGGCTTTCGCCTGCGCGCCGGGCACATCTCCCCGTATGGCAGGCCTTTCAACGCCCGCACGCTTTCGGTGATCGACGGCGTGCCGATCTCCAGCCGCTACTTCCTGGGAGGAGATGCGGAGGTGCGCGGCTTCCCCATCAATTCGATTGCTCCGCTGGCGCGGGTAGATCGACTCCTGGCCATCGGGGACAGTCCCCCAATCCTCCTCTCCAGCGCCGTGCAGCCCATCGGCGGCGATACCGAACTGATCGGTAACGCCGAATACCGCGCGCCGCTGTTCTGGAGATTTTCGGGGGCGGCCTTCTTCGACATCGGCGCCGCTCTCAACATACGCGGGCTGAAGGAGCAGCAATTCATCAGCCCCGTGCAAATCACTCCCCCAGTCTCGAACACTTTTCTGATAACGGCGGCGCGTCCGTTGGGAGACCTTGGCCGTGGGATCCCGAATTACCGCGCCTCGCTCGGCTTCGAACTGCGCTTCATGGTTCCCTACGCCCACATCCCGCTGCGCCTGATCTTCGCCTACAATCCGAACGCTCAGACCAGCCCGCCCCCGGCGACGTTTCTCGCGCCTGAAAAGAGATTCGCTTTCAGAATCGGTTTCGGCCGCACGTTATAACCTTAAATATAATGAGACGGACTAAAGTCTATCCCACTTCGGATTGACACATTCTCCGCGCGCTTCTATGCTGCGCGCGTCTCGCGATAAATTTAGGTCTCTAGCCCTATGCTTCCGAAAACAATGCTCATCAAGAAGACTCGTTGGGTCTGGATCGTTCTGCTCTCGCTCTCGCCACTGGCTTATCTGGCAGGGTCGTCTCTGCATTTCAAATATGACCCGAATATCAAAGTCGGGTTCACGATCGACAGGCGGTCGGCGATTGAGGCCGCCGCGCGATTCGCAGCATCCAAAGGAATTGACGTGACCGGATGGAAAACACTTTGCCGCGTCCAAACCACAAATGACCTGCTCTTCTATTACCGTTTGGACAAAGGCAGAGAGGGCCAGATCGCCAGACAGCTCGCCCCCGAAGTAGTGGTCGGCGTTCGTTTCAGATCGCCCGACAGTTTGGAAAGCCTGGAAGTTCAACTGGGCCCCGATGGACGCCCTCTCGGATACACGCGTAACTTCTCGAAGCAGCGCGAAGTGGGCGCTATCGCCGAACCCGAGGCGCGGCGGATGGCACTGGAGGCCGTGAAAGCTAGACTCTCTCAGCCTATCGCTCAGAATGGCGCGGCGCCCGATGTGGATTTGAACTTGGAGGAAAAGGCTGATACCGGCGCGGTCGTCAGGAAATACACCTGGAAGTGGCCCCTCACAACCATTCCCGAATTGACAGTCAAAAGCGAACTATCATTTCGCGGACGCGTATTAACCGGCGATACGGTTAAAGCCCAGATTGACCCGGCATTCGCCAGAAACAATCTGAACAGCAGATCAATACTGAAGATCATCTCTGGCGCAGCATACGGATTACTGGTCGCCGCTGTCCTGATCTTCGGCCTCTACCGGTTCGTTCAGCGAATCAAGCAGAAGGAGATCTCATACTCGCGCATCGCGCTGGTGGCGATCGTCTTCGCCGCCGTGCTGTCGTTCCTTCTTCTATTCACTGACATAATCTTTTACGACAACGGCGCTCTGCACGATGTTCTGATCCCTGATTGGCTGCTCACTTCGATTATTTACTTTTCGGTCACGATGTTTTATGCCGTTTGCGGGCTGTTCATTGGGATTGCCTATGGGAGTGGAGAAGGCGACATACGGGAATCCTATCCCGGCAAACTGACATCGCTCGACACGTTGGTCACGGGCCGCCTCTTCTCTCAAAATGTCAGCCGCGCTTTTTTGATCGGATGCGCGATGGGCGGTTGGGTATTATTGCTCCGCGCTTATGTTTTCCGGCATTGGCAAGGGAAGCCGGGTTACGGTGAAGAGTTCAGACTGTTCGATCCCTGGTTCGGGCATTTGCCGTTGATGTCTGGTCTGACGGGGACGCCGATGGACGCCATTCTGGTCACCGTAGTCGGCCTGCTGATCCCGCTGTCATTTCTACACCGGAGATTCCGCTCGCGGCGCGCGGTCATCGTGTCGTCGTCTATCTTCGTCTGGGTGGCTTGCGCAGGCCCCTATCTGGACTTTCGTCCGTGGACGGCTATTCTCCTGATGGCGGCCGCGAGGACCTTCCTCTTCCTGCTCGCCTTCTTCTATTTCGATTTGCTCACTGCGATTGTCTGCATCGGGGCGCCGACCTCCTTGTCAACCATTCTGGAAATGATTGCGCAACCGTCCAAAGGGCTCCACGACACCGGCCTCGTCTCTCTGATCCTTACGGCGGCCTCGCTCCTGATCGCGTTCGTCTTCGCTTTCAAAGGCAAGTTCTATCGCGAGGACGATGTGAGGCCCGTCTACGCCAAACGTCTGGCCGAGCGTGTCTCGATGCAGGCCGAGGTCTCGGCGGCGCGCGAGGCTCAAAAAAGATTGATGCCCGAACGATTGCCAAACCTTCCCAATCTCTCCATCGCGGCCTGCTGCCAACCTGCTCACGAAGTGGGCGGAGATTTCTACGACATGTACGAACTGGATGGAGGCAAGCTTGGAATCCTGATCGCCGAAGGAGGCGGCAAGGGACTCGGTTCGGCGCTCTCGATCGCCTTCGCCAAAGGCTTCCTGGCTCCGAGGATTCTGGGAGACGGCCAATCGGACAATTCACCTTCCGAGGTCATCCGCGGATTGCAGGATCGGCTCGCCGCCATGCTCGATGACGAGGCGGGCATCGGCCTTGCATACGTCGTAATTGACGCCAGCGACGGGACGTTGCGCTATGCGCGCGTCGGGACTCATCCTGCGATCATGGTCGCCAATGAAACATCGCCCGGCCAGTTGTCGCTCCCCGAGGAGCGCGAGATCAAATTCAAATCCAATAGAAAAGAGGGCAGACGCGCGGACGCCGACATTTCGGTGATCGAGGGAACTTGCGCGCTCAGGCCTAACGACAGCGTGGCAATGCTCACTGACGGCATTGTCAAAAACTGGAAAAACAACAAGACCAGCCCCGCCGCTGAGTTGTCGAAGATTTTGACCAACGCCCACTGCGCCGATTCCGCCGCGCTGCAAGAGTCGCTCGACAAGAACATCAAAGAACGCTCAAAACGGGCTAGAAAACAGATGACGGATGACGATCTGACTGTGGTCATCGTCAAGCTGAATAAAGATGAAGACGGAGGATGATGGATGACCAACCGCCGCCTAATGACATTGTTTGCCCTCGGTCTGATCGGCTACGGCGGCCTCTTCTTGTTGTTCCGCAAGACCAACCCGGCGGCGAGGTGGAACTTCGAGATGGATCGCGCAACGACGATTGAAAGGGTCAAAGCGGCGGCGGCGTCCTACGGCTATACCGCGCCCATACAAACCGAATCCGTCACGATTGATTATAATCGCGACGATGAATACTACCTTTCCCGTCAAGACTCCCCTCTGCTCAATTCGCTCTTCACTCCACTTAAGGCGCGAGTCAACCTGAACGGCGCAAAATCGGAATCGGGTTTTGAAGCGAGACTCAATTCTCGCGGCGAATTGTTGGGGTACAGGGCGCGCGAGCGTCGCGAGAAAAAAGACGGAGAGAAAAAGGATGCGCATCAACCGCCGCCATCGCCTGAGGCGCTCGCCAATGACCGGAAGGTCGCCGATGAAGCCTTGAAACAGTACCTGGGCGGAAGATACGGCCAATTCTCTTTCCTTTCCGGCTCGAACGCCGGCGATGAAGACAGGAAGTTCTCGTGGGCGGCGGCTGACGACGGTCTCAATGTTTTAGCCGATGTAGTCGTTCGCGACGGGAAAGTCACAGAGGTCTGGCTGCGATCCAATCTCACTCCGAAGCTTCAGGCGGAATCCGACGCTCGGCGCAGCGGGGCGATATACGCGCTGTCGAGCGCGAATACCCTGTTGGTCTTCCCGCCGGTCATTCTGATGGTCATCTTCTACTTCGTCAGCCTGGCCAGGCGGCGAATTGACCACCGCAAGACGCTGGTCTTTCTGGTCTGCGGTTTCCTTCTTCTGCTCGTCTCCAACCTGTTCGGAAGCTTCGCTGACGAACTACTCTATGACTTTCGCATCGACAATGTCCCTCTTGCGGATAGCGCCGGGACGGCCGTTCGGTGGGCAATCTTCATCGCCGTCAATCTCTGCATAGCCGCTATCCTCTACCTGTTCCTGGCGCCCGGCCTGGCGCTCTCCGCCGGCGGCGCCAATCGCAGATCCGTGGACCTGGAGTTGCTTCTGAAAGGCAAGCTGCTCAGACGCCCCGTGACCGGAAGCCTCGTCGCCGGATTATTGACAGGGGGGGCGCTTGAGATGATCGCGCACGCGATCGCCGCGACTGGCGTTTTCGCCGGAGCCTCGATCAACGCCGGGGATATCGAAAAGGTGTTCAGCGGTTCAGCGCCGGCGATGGACGCGTTCATTGACGGCGATCAGTTTCTGATCTTCGTATCCTTTGCGTTTCTGATTCCGGTGGCGGAAGCGTTTGTGAAAAGGGCTTGGTTTCAGCGGATTCTGGTCTTCGTTATCACTATTGTGACGACGACCGGCCTGGAACTGTTCCACACTTCAGCGCCGGCGCTCATCGTGGCGAGCCTGCTGCAAGCCTGGCTGCTCGTCTGGCTCTATCGCAATTTCGGACTGCTGGCGGTGATAGTGACGATGATGGCCTCCCGGGCGGCCCTCAGCTCAGCCACGCTGCTGGCTCAGCGTTCGGCGTCTCTACAGGCGTCCGGTCGCCATGTCGCGATCGGTCTGGGAATAGCGCTCATCGCCGCTCTGGTCGGATTGTGGAGGTCGAGCGAGGCCAAAGAAGAGGAGACGGCGGTCGATGAGCCTCCGGAGAGCCGCGCCGAACGCGAGCGATTGCAGGCGGAGTTCAGCGTCGCGCGCAAAGCGCAATTGCGCATGCTGCCCGACGCCCCGCCCTCCGCGCCAGGCATAGCCATCTCAGCCGTCTGCATCCCGTCGAAGGATGTCGGGGGCGACCTCTATGATTTTCTGGCCCTGCCCGAAGGCAAAATCGGCGTCGTCATCGCTGATGTCTCAGGCAAAGGCGTTCCGGCGTCGCTCTATATGACCTTGACCAAAGGGCTGCTTGATTCCGTCGCGGAATATAAGGCCGACCCCGGAGATATTCTGCGCGAGGTCAATCGCCATCTTTACGACGTCTGCCGAAGAAAAACCTTTGTAACCATGTTCCTCGGAGTGATCGATCCGCTCAGAAAAACGCTCAGTTTCGCTCGCGCCGGCCACAATCCGACGATCGTCCACAGAGGCGGGCACAGGAGCGGGCACAGGGACGGAGGCGCGTCGGAGCGCAAGACCTGGATGTTAAAATCACCCGGCATGGGAATGGGATTGAACCAGGGGGGAATCTTCGACCGGTCGCTGAAGGTCGAGACCATGCAACTCGAACGAGGAGACAAGCTCTTCTTCTACTCGGACGGGATAACCGAGGCTATGAACGAGAAGCGAGACGAGTACGGCGAAGACCGTTTGATGGCGATGGCCGAGAGGACCAACGGGCTGAGCGCAGAACAGTCGCGCGATGCGGTGATGGCCGACGTCACGGAGTTTCTTGGGACGATTCATCCGCAAGACGATCAGACGCTGGTCGTATTACAGATCCTCTAAAAAGAGACTGGGAGACAGGGCGATGGGGGGACGGGGTGATTTAAGATCGCCCCGTCCCCCCATCGCCCTGTCTCCCAGTCTCTTTCAGGCTCTGTGGCTAAAATGACTGATTCGCGTTCGTCAGCCGACTTCTTGTTTCAGCCGGGCCACCTGTTCGTAATAGTTGTTGCGGACGGCGCGGCTGCTTTTACCCAACATCAAGCCGATCTCTTCGAAGGTGTGCCCCAGGGCCAGCAAGTCGAAAACCATGCGCGTGCGCTGATTCATACGCATGCGTAGTTGTTCTATCAGGATATATTGGTCAAGCTCGGCAGAGACGTTATGTCCATTCAGAGAGGCCTCGCACGCGCGCTCCGTCAGGATTCGATCGCGCGTCCGCTCCTTCTCCAATTCGGCCTGAACCAGGCGCTTGTAGGTTTGGAAGAGATAAGCCTGGAGATTGGTAATTTGTTCATGACGATCTTCGAGAGCGCGGGTGACTGTCACCGCCGCTTTGGCCAGGAACGTGTGCCCGGCATCCTTGGCGCCCAATGTCGCTTGCGCATAACTCTCGGCCTGATCGCGAAGTGACACCGCAACCTGATAAACCTCAGGCGCGACAACGCCCCATTCATCCAGGTAAGCCGTCGCGATCTCAGGCTGATCTATCATGATGCTGATTTTGCTCACGTCAAAAAGACCCGCCGTCAGACTAAGAATATTGCTTTAGCCAGGAAGCGTCGCGGCGCCGGGGCAAAAACTGACGCGCGAAAAAGAACCGATTGTCAAACAGGGGGGGATTATAGCCTCAGAAACTCCGAAGGTCACCCAAATTCAGAAAATAACCACCATTGCGCCTGTCGGAATCTGATTAAAAACATTACTGACGTCATAAAGGTGCAAAACCACACAGCCCCAGGAGAGATGCCTCGGCCAGTCATTGCCCCATTCCCGGGCCCACCCGTGAAATCCGATGCCGCCGCCCAGCCGCGTGTTTTCCAGCGTCGCCGCCCGTTTCTCCCAGTTTGACGCAATCACCGCTTCCTGTTGCGGGGTGACATGTCCGGCGGCTCTTCCGCGAGCCGCGTCATATTTGTTCGGATAATTGACCTTGATCCAATGCCCGCCATAGTAGGCGCCGTAGGCGCCGTCGAATTGGCCTCGATGTTTGTCGATGACGAAATACATCCCCTTCGGAGTCTTATTATCGCCCTGTACTGTCTTCCGCCCTTTGCCTTGCCCGAGGCTGATGTCGTACTCGTCTGTCTTGCGCCCGTTTTGCCCATTATGATAGATGCGCATTTTGTAGCTCTCTTGATCGACCAGAACCAGCGTCTGCTCCTGCTGGGGGACGAACAACTTGCGGCGTTCGGCGATGAAGGCAGACGGCTCGGCGTAATGCTCCCGCATCCACTTTTCGTCCTTGCCATCCGATGACGGCCAGTAGGTCGGCGCGAGCGTTTCATCCCATCGCAATTCCAGATGGAGATGCGCGTTGAATGTCTTATCCGGGTCCTGCCCGACGGTCGCAATCAATTGCCGCCTTTTCACGTCCTCGCCGCGCCTGACTTTGATCGTCTGAAGATGCGCATAGAGCGAGCGAATCTTTCGCCGTTCGTAGTTTTCGTAAAAGACATGCTCGATGATGACGACGTTACCCCACAACCTGCCGCAGTTTTCGGCAAAGATTACGCGGCCGTTGGCCACTGCCAAGACATCCTGGCCGAGATCAGTGTCGCCGCCGCCACTGCCGTTCCAATCTTCGCCTGTATGAATCCCCATGCTGTACTTTTCCGTGAACCGCGTGGCGACGTACCAGCCGCTGTGAGTTTTGCCCGTGGCCTTGTCTGTGTACGAGCCTTTGCCGTCGGGGTCGCCGATGGGAAAGTCGAACCCGTCAGCGGGCGCGGCCTCAATGTGAAGAAAGTTGTCGAAAGGATTGCCCCGGTCTGAGTTGCCATTGCCTGGCGCCGCGTTATTTGGCGAAGGCGAACCCGCTTCCTGCCTGCATCCAACAACCAGGAGCGCGGCGGGCAATAGCGCGAGAGTGAGGAGTTTCATGTATGCCATATGCCATATGCCATATGGATTTATAATTTGAGTTCGTTCTGCGGCGGAAACCCGTGTTGCTCCCTGCCGACGGGACCTTCGAATTTCGCGGTCGTCTTGAATTGCTCGAACCTGCCGTCTCCGGCCGTCGCGGCGCAGCGCTCTCTCAACCGTCGCATCTCATCATCGCTCATCGGCGTGAAGCCGCGCGCGACGCCCAGGTTCTGTCGCAACACATCATGCGAATCTATCCCGCTGACCACCGTCGCGACCGGCAGGCTCATCGCATAACGCAACGCCTCTTCGGCGGTGACGACCCCGGCCTTTACCATATCTCCTTCTCCGCCCAGGCTCTTCATCCCGATGGCCGCAATCCCACGCCGCTCGAGTTCGGGCAGCACCTTCCGCTCGAAGCTGCGGAAGGTCGCATCGAAGCAGTTCAACGGCAGTTGGCAGGCGTCGAACGGATAGTCGTATGACAACATCTTCAAGTGTATCTCAGGGCCTTTGTGGCCGGTGAATCCGATGAAGCGAACCTTGCCCTCACGCCTGGCCTGTTCTAGCGCCTCGATCACTCCGCCATCCGCGAAATGCAACTCAGGTTCGTTGTCGTAAACGACTTCGTGGACCTGCCAAAGGTCGAGGTAATCGGTCTTCAAGCGACGCAGCGAATCTTCGAGCTGGCGCATCGCCACGTGACGGTCGCGCCCATGAGTGCAGACCTTGGTCATCAAAAAGACCTTGTCGCGCCGGTCGTGGATGCTGCGGCCCATCAACTCTTCGCTGCGGCCGTCGTGGTATTCCCAGGCATTGTCCAGAAAGGTGATCCCGGCGTCGATGGCTTCCTGAGTCAAGCGAATGGCTTCGTTATCGTCTTTTACCAACCCGATGTGATAACCGCCAAGGCCGATTGCGGTGACCTCAACGCCAGTTCGGCCGAGCGCACGTAAGGGTATGCCAGATGAGTTTTGCTGATTGTTCAAGTGAAGCACTCCTTTAAGTGGAAGATTTTGGAACACGTATCCATCAATGTTACATCCCGGATCTTAACCCGCGATAGCGGGCGTCGGAGTAGAGCCTGGGGTGGAGCGCAGCGGAACCCCAGGTACGACCATGATATATCGCGCTAGCCCGCGAATGCGGGCGACAGCCATTGGCCAAATATCGATGATGATGAAATAGCGAATAACAAATAGCTGCCGCCCGCTTCGCGGGCTTGATCTATGGTTGCGTCATAAACCTGGGGTTTCGCGCTAACGCGCTCCACCCCAGGCTACATTCTGCCGCCTGCTCCGCAGGCTGGAAATGTGATGATCCATTTCGCGCAAAAGTTTGGGTAACGACAAGCTGGATTGACTTGGCCAAGTTGTCAGGTTCGCTCGACCTCAACCAACGCATCGTAGAAAGTCGCCCCCGCCCCCAGATCCGTCAATCCCTGTGAAGTCACGTCATTCGCGTTGCGCCCGTCGCTGGTCAGCTTCTTCCACCACACCGACAGGGCGACGACGACTCCGGGGCGCGCCTTTTCGCTGACGCGCGCTTTGAGATTGAATTCGCCGCGGTCGTTGAAGACGCGCACGCGGTCGCCGTCTTTGATGTCGCGCGC
>Ga0126377_10001726_pt1 | contig 14541 bp, 16 predicted proteins | sample PanSoiMetPlot_22_FD_92647 | JGI IMG/M metagenome (GOLD analysis project Ga0126377, IMG submission 92647) | Tropical forest soil microbial communities from Panama - MetaG Plot_22 | ecosystem: Environmental > Terrestrial > Soil > Tropical forest > Bulk soil | place: Panama | collected 2016-02-17
ACGATCGCAAACGGGCCGACATGGTGGTAAATCTAGTGAGCTTCGGCTACAAGAATGGCGTGCCGGTGGATGCGGATCTGGTGTTCGACGTGCGTTGTCTGCCGAACCCGCACTTCGTCGACAGCCTGCGGAAGCTCACGGGGCGTGATGCGGCCGTCGTCCGGTACATGCGGAAACACGACGAGACGCAGGACTTTCTGGATAAGTTGACGTCATTTTTGAAGTTCGCGCTCCCGCAGTATGTGAAGGAGGGCAAAAGTTATCTGACGGTGGCGGTTGGCTGCACCGGCGGCCAGCATCGATCGGTAATGATTGCCGAGGCGCTCAGGAAATCGCTGCGCGACGTCAAAGGCGTGCGGCTGCGGGTGAAACACCGGGATTCATGATTGGGGTCGTCGTTGTTACGCACGGGCAGCTCGCGACCGAGCTGCTGAATGCCGCCGAGACGATCGTCGGTGAGCTGCCACGGTTCACGGCGGTCTCGATCGGGTGGCATGAAGACACGGAGGATGCGCGATCGGAGATCGCCGACGCCGTCGCGCGCGTGAACGGCGACGCCGGCGTGCTGGTCCTGACCGACATGTTCGGGGGAACGCCGTCGAATCTGGCGATGACGTTTCTTGGCGATCGCGTTGAGGTGATTACCGGGGTGAACCTGCCGATGTTGATCAAGCTCGCGAACCTCGCAGAGCAGGCAGATTTGCGCACGGCCGCACGCGAAATCCGTGAACAGGGACGCGCCGCCATCTGGGTTGCATCCGATCTGCTGCGCGGCGAGAAAACGACCGAGAAGGCGTGATGGTTACCAGATCCGTGGAGGTCACCAATGCGCTCGGCCTTCACGCGCGGGCGGCGGCCAGGTTCGTCCATCTGGCGACACGGTTCAGCTCGCAAATCCGCGTCTCGCGCGACGCAAAGGTGATGGACGGGAAGAGCATCATGGGGATCCTGCTGCTCGCGGCAGCGCGCGGCACGAAACTGACGATCAGCGCCGACGGTCCTGACGAGACGACCGCGGTCGACTCGCTGGTTCAGCTCGTCGAGTCGGGATTTGGAGAGGAATCGTGGAACGCCTGAAGGGAGTCGGAGTTTCATCAGGTGTCGCGTCCGGCCCCGCGCTGGTCGCCATTCAGCGCACGCAGGTCATCCGGTTTCCGATTGCGCCCGACCGCGTCGCGCGCGAACTGTCGGCGCTCGAACGTGCGCGGCGACGGTCGCACGAGCAATTGCAGCAGATTCGGCGGCGTATCTCCGAGCTGAAAGGGTCCGATCTCGCCGCCATCTTCGACGCGCAGCTGCTGATGTTGGATGACCCCGTCCTGGTCGGCCGCGCAGCGGATCTCATCGCCGCCGAGCGGGTCAACGCCGAATGGGCCGTGCAGCGTGCCTTCGATGAGATCTCCGCGGTGTTCAACGACGTCGAGGATCCGTACCTGCACGAGCGCAAAGGCGACCTCCACGATGTGGCCGGACGCTTGCGGATGAACCTGCGCGGCGAGATGGGCGGCGCGCGTGATCTGCTGCAGGACCTCGACTCGCCGTGTGTCCTCGTGGCCGACGAGCTCACGCCCTCGGTGGTGGCTCAGCTCGACTGGACGCGCATCCTCGGATTTGCAACCGACGCCGGCAGCCGGACATACCACACGGCCATTCTTGCGCGCTCGCTCGGCGTGCCGGCCGTCGTCGGCCTTCATGACGTGAGCCGTCGCATCCCCGCCGGTGCCTCAGTCATCATCGATGGCGACAGCGGCGACCTGATCATCGATCCCACGCCCGCCGACCGTCAGGAAGCGGAGGCGCGTACTCGGCTGCAACGCACGCGCCGGATGACCCCGGCCGCGGAAGGACCGACGCGGACGTCCGATGGCGTGCGCGTCCAGCTGCACGCCAACATCGAACGGATGGATGACGTGTCGATGGCGCTCGCGTCCGGCGCTGAAGGCATCGGGCTCTATCGATCGGAGTTTCTGCTCGTCGGCGGTCCGCCGGATCTCGCGGGGGAGGACGAACAGTACGAGGTGTATCGCCACGTCGTCGAGAACATGGCGCCGCGGCCGGTGACCATTCGGACCTTCGACATCGACGAACGGCAGATTGCGCGGCCGCTCGTCGACACCGCGCTAGACGCGCGCTGGTTCCCTGACGCCGAGCGAACAGGTCACGCCGGGCTGCGAGGGATCCGGTTCGGCCTCGCGCAGCCGGCGATCTTCAAGACTCAGCTTCGCGCGCTGCTGCGCGCCGCGGCCCATGGATCGCTGCGCATCATGTTTCCCTTCGTGTCGTCGGTGCAGGAGGTGCGCGCCGCGCGCGCCCTGCTCGCCGAAGCGCGGGGCGAACTGGCGGCACGGGGTACCGCGGCCGGTCGCGTGGACGTCGGGATCATGATCGAAGTGCCATCAGCCGCATTCACCGCCTCGCTGCTGGCGCGCGAGGTCGATTTCTTCACGATTGGCACCAACGATCTCATTCAGTACACGCTTGCGGTCGATCGGACCGACGAGCGGGTCTCGGATCGCTACGAGCCGCTGCATCCAGCGGTACTACGGCTGATTCGTCAGGTCCGCCGCGGTGCGGTCCGCCAGGGTATTCCGGTTGCCGTCTGCGGTGAGATGGCATCCGACCCGCTGTTGCTCCGCCTGCTGATCGGCTGCGGCCTGACGGAGTTCAGCATGACGCCGGGCGCGCTGCTGATGGCGCGCCGCGTGGTGTCGGAAACTGGTGCGGGCGACATGGCGCGGATCGCCGCGCGCGTGATGACGCTTGGCACCGTCGAGGAAATCGAACGCGTGCTCGTCGAGTATTTCGGCCGCCAAGAGGTGGGAACCAAGTGAGCGTGACGCGGGTCGACAAGCCGTGGGGATACGAGCTCCACTGGGCGAAGACGGATCGCTACGTGGGCAAGGTGCTTCACATCAACGCGGGCCACGCGCTCAGCCTCCAGTACCACAACAAGAAGGATGAGACGATTTACGTACACCGCGGCAAGATGCTGTTCGAGATTGGGCCGAAGGATGGCCCGCTCGAACAGCGTGAAATGGGTCCAGGCGATTCGGTACACGTGACTCCGCTCACGGTCCACCGCATGACCGCACTCGAAGATTGCGATCTGCTGGAGGTCTCGACCCCGGAACTCGACGACGTTGTGAGGTTGGAAGACCGGTACGGGAGGGAGGGTACATAATCATCCCGCCTTTCTGAAGGAGGGTGTGATGACACGCGTTGGCCTCGGCGTCCTCATAACCGTCACCCTTGGCGCCGCGACGTTCCTGGCGCAAGGACAACAACCTGCGAATACCTTCCCGCTGGCTGCGCCCGCAGGGCAGAACAGCAACGCGAAGACGGCGCCTCCGCCCGGCGCACAGAATCAGGGCGCACTCGACCCGAACAACTGGAAGTATGGGCCCGCCTTCAACGCGCCGGCGGGCACCAAGATCTGGAATCCGGTGAAGCTGAAGATGATGGCCGGCCAGAAGGTGACCGGCGGCACGGTGTTCAGCGCCACAGATCCGGCGACATATTGCGCCATGGCCAACGCGGGCTACGACTTCATCTGGACCGAGCAGCAGCATGACGGCCGCGACTGGGAAGCAACCTCGCGGCTGTGGCGCACGTGCCCGCACGCGAAGGCGGTTCCGGGCGTTCGCGTCGCGTACGCCGATGAGAGGGAAATCCAGCACGCCATGGACGCAGGCGCGCTCGTCGTCGTCGTGCCGACGATCGACACGGTCGAGGAAGCCATCGAAGCGCGCAACTGGGTGTACTTCCCGCCGCTCGGACGACGCAGCCAGGGTGGTGGACAGGCGTTCGATCCGGCGGTCTTCGGCAGCGTGCCGGGGGGCTATCGTCAGACGATCAACGACAACATCGTGCTGATCCTGATGATCGAGACGCTCGAGGGTGCGAAGAACGCGGCGGAGATCGCGAAGGTTCCAGGCGTGACGGCGCTGTTTGCCGCAAGCGGCGACCTCGGCAACTTCAGCGGCTACGCGCAGGGAAGCCCGGATTACGAGCGGCTCATCAACGTCGTGCACGACGCGGCGATCGGTGCGGGCAAGCGGCTGTGTGGGCCGCTGGCGTGGCGCGACCGTCCGGACTTCACCTGTTTCCAGGCAGGAACCGAAACCGCCGCGATCGCGCGTGGAGTTGCAGCGGAGCTCGGCCCGCTCACGAATACACAGGGCAAGCCCGAAGTCGGACCGTACGCAGGGAAGTAGGGCCGGCTAAAGCCGGCCCCTACGATTCCCGTACGTAGGGGCCGCCTTCAGGCGGCCCACCTCAAAATGGAATATCGTCGTCGGTGATCGGTTCCATGGGCGGCTCATCGCTGCCGCTCTGCGACATCGCTGCGCCGCCACGGTCCATCGAAGCACCCCGTCCGCCGCCACCACCGCCACCGCCGAGCAGTGTGATTCGGTCAGCCTTGATCTCGGTCGTATACCGCTTGTTACCGTCCTTGTCGTCCCACTGGCGCGTCTGCAGGCGACCTTCGACGTAGATCTGCTTCCCCTTCGTCAGGTACTCCTGCAGGCTCTCCGCCTGCTTGCCCCACAGGACGATGCGGTGCCATTCGGTTTTTTCCTGGCGCTGCCCGCCCTTGTCGTTCCACACCTCGGTCGTCGCAAGATTCAGCGTTGCCACCGCAGAACCGCCGGGCGTGTAACGCAGTTCCGCATCGCGGCCAAGGTTGCCGACGAGGATCACTTTATTCACGCTTCCCATCGATGTCCTTCTTCGTTTGGGGTGGTCGTCCAGCCCCAGTTGGGCGGTCTGAAGACGCTGGGCAAGTCTAAAGACCCGCTCCTACACTGCATGTTCTAAAGACCCGCCGCTACAACCGCAGATTAGCGGGCAAGCGTGACAGGGCAGGTCACGTTACGGCGTGGGGCGACGGGCCACCCGATCGAGATTCTGCTGGGCGAGCGTGTGCACCGGATCGCTGTCCTGCGTCCGCTGCAGCACGTTGTTCCACGATTCCCGTGCCGCATCGATCTGCCCGAGGCGCTCCTGTGCAAGCCCGCGCTTGTAGAACGCCTGCGACACCTTGTCGCCCATCGGGTAGTTCTGCGTGACTGCATTGTATGCGGCAATCGCATCGGTCCACCGGTTCAACGCGAAATACGATTCGCCGATCTGAAACTGCGCGTCGTCGGCCATCTCCGAACGCGGGAACGTCCGCAGAAACGCTTCGAAGCCGGTCACGGCGAGCGTGAACTGACCGGCGGCGTAATCGGCCATGGCGGTATCGAACATGCGTGTCGGTGAGAGGCCCGCGGTCGACGGCGGCGGCCCGGTTGTGGGCGCCGGCGGCGGCGGCGCGTTGGGATCGGTCGATGGCGGCAGGGCCGTCTGCGGCGGCGCAATGGAAATCGAGGTTCGCAATGCCTCGAGCTCCTCGCGCACGTTGGACACGCGGACGTTGGTATCGTCGACGCGTTCACGAATCGCGCGCAAGTCCTTGCCCATGTCGTCGACGATCACTTTCTGATCCGCGAACCCTTTGCGCGTCGTGTCGTTTGCTTGATCGAGACGCTGATTGAGCGCCTTGATCGAGTCCTGCAGCGCCTGGGTGACCGTTGCGATCGCAACCGCGAGCTCCTGCGTCTGCTCCTGCAGCATTCGAACATCCGCCATCATCTGTCGCTGCTCACGGCTTTGCGCCGAAGCAGGACCCGTAACGACGGTAAGCAGGATCGCGGTTGTCGTGAAAAGCCTGTTCATCATGTCCCCCGCTTACTTCGATGTAATCACGAAATGCGCACGCCGGTTCTTCGACCACGCGGTTTCGGTGTGGCCGGCATCGAAGGGGAACTCCTTGCCGTAGCTGACCGTCCGCAGCCGATCGGGAGAGACGCCGAGCGCCACCAAATATGTTTTCACGGCGACGGCGCGGAGTTCGCCAAGCGCGAGGTTGTATTCCGCGGTGCCGCGTTCGTCACAATGCCCCTCAATCGTCACCATCCACAACGGATATTTTTTGAGAACCGCTGCGTTGGACGCGACGATCGCACGTCCCGCGTCATCGAGCTCGGAGCTGTCCAAACCGAAAAACGCTGGTTGCAGCGGCGAATTCCGATTCAGATCTTCGAGGGACCGGTTGGTGATGCCGTCTTCGCTGATGGCCGGCACGGGCACCGACTCTTCCACGCGCTGCGGCGGAGGTGGGCCCGGCGGAGGAACCGGTGCGGGCGCCGTCGCCGTGGATGGTGGAGCGGGTTGAGGCCCGAGCGGGGGCTGTTTCTTCGCGCACGCCGCTGCGAGCACCAGCAACATGAGGACAAGAATGAGTGGCCGCGGCATCGATTTCCGTTCCTTTCCCGCCCCCGCCGTTCCGCGGCGACGCCAACTGTGAATCAATTCGACCAGGACGGCGTGTAGTTGTTGCCGTCGCGCGTAACCTGCCGTACGTTCTTGCCGTCGCGCGCCATCGTGTAGATCTGCGTCCCGCGGCCGCCCCGCGTCGAAGCGAATGCGATGTGACGTCCATTCGGTGAGTAGGCGGGACTTTCGTTGCTCCCTTCACCAAATGTGATCTGCCTCGTGTCTCCGGTCGCCAGGTCGAACACCTTGATGTCGAACGCGGGTCCGGTCCTCCCGGCGTACGCAATCTCGTTGAAGGGCGCCGGCGCCCACGTCGGTCTATCCGCCCACGAGTCGTTCGTCGTAATCCGCCGCAGGTTCAACCCGTCGGCGCCGACGACATAGATTTGCGGCGTGCCGGCGCGGTCGGAGGTAAACGCGATCTGCGTCCCGTTGGGAGACCATGTGGGCGTCGTGTCGATCGCGGGGCTGTTCGTGACGCGTCGCACGTTCGAGCCATCGCGATTCATCACGTACAGTTCGGGATTGCCGTCACGGTTCGACGTAAAACAGATCCGCGTGCCGTCGGGAGAAAAGATCGGCAGCCAGTTCTGTGCGACCCCGTTGGTGGGGGTCTCCTGAATGCCCTGATAGATGAGCGCGATGAAGATGTCGGGGTAGCCGCGACGGTACGACGTGTATGCGACGGCGCGGGCGTCGGGTGCCCAGACCGGCGTGATGTTCAACTGACGGTTGGTTGTCACCCGCCGCTGATTTTCTCCATCGTAGTCCGCGATGTAGACCTCTTTGACGTCGCGGTTCTGGACCGGGCCGCTCACCTTTTCGCGATTGCGATCCGATGAAAACGCCAGCTTGGTCCGAGCCACGCCGCGCAATGCCCGCTGCTGCTGGTGGATTTCGTCGGACACCGTGTGGGCGTAGAGTCGAGGCGTCGCCGCTGATCCGGTGTATTCCTTCGCAAACACCGCCTGGCGCGAGCGCACGTTGAAGAGACGCACCTGCACGCGGACGGTATTGGCGTCGGTCTTCTGAACCGTTCCAAATACCACCGCATCGGCGCCGAGTTCGCGCCATGCATTGAACGGCACGTCGTCAGCGGTACGCGCGGCTGGAATCGTGGAGTAGGTGTCGCGCGGAATCATGTAGAACTCGCGCTCGAAATTCAGGTCGTCCCACAAGACCTGGCCGAGCATCTTGGCGACATCCGCGACGTCGGGTGAGAGCGCCACGAAATCAGGCACCGCATAACGCGGCGGCGTACCCGGTTCGCCACTGATGACCAGCTGGATTTCCGACGGTTGTTGCGGAGATGGTGCCGCCGTCTGCGGAGCCTGGGCGAGCACGGCGACGGCACAAGACGCCGCGGCGAGCGTGCTCAACATCACGTTCGTTGGTTGTCTTTTCATCTAACGTTGATACTCGAATCGCATGTGAACGGTGAGCGTCGGATTCGGATACTGAATCGGAAGCTCGGGCAGTCGCGTCAGCAGCAGCGCGCGCTGTGCGGTCAGTTCGTGAGCGACGAAGCCGCTCGATTGCTCGACCTGCACGCTCTCGATCGTACCGGCGCGGGTCACAGTGAATTTCATGATCACGCTGCCAGCCGCCTGTTGCCTCGAGTCCCAGTTCCGCTGAATGAGCGTGACCATCTGAGACAGGTATTCGGGACAGCAGAAGTTCGCGGTGTCGACCGTCACTCCGGTTCCGCCTCCGCCGCTGGACGTGAGCCCGAATCCCTGCCCGCGCGCGCCGGTATTCACACGGGTCGAGCCTTCCTGCGGTTCACCCGTTGCCGGCGTACGGGCCGTGGCCTCTTTCGGGGCCTCGCGCGTCTGCGGTTTCACCACCCGCGCGTTCTTCGTCGGCAGTGCCATTTCGGGCGTCTTCGGCGCAGGCGGCGTTTCGACGACCTTCTTGACCGGCTCTGGAGGCGGCGCTTGTACGGTCCGCCCGCCCATCGTGGTCAAACCACCGTTGCGCGGCCCCGGCGCGCCGCCGAGGCTGATCGTCATCACCGTGCGAGGTCCTTCATCGACAGCGCCTCGCCAGCTGGCGGGCATGAAGATCATGAACGCAAAGAGCGCAATATGGGCAGCGACCGACCAGACGATCATTCCGTTGAGGCGCTCAGCCGTCTGCGCCCGCGAAAGAATGATGTCCGTGACGCTGCCTTCCGTCATTGCTCACCCGGCAGCTTCGACACGATGCCGACCTTTTCGACGCCAGCCGCCTTGAGGCGGTCCATGATGTCGAGCAGTTCCTGCAGCTCGATCCCGCCGTCGCCGCGCAGAAAGACCTGCCGGTCAGTGCGATTCACCATCATCTGTCGCATCCGCTCGGTCAGCACGTCCACGCGAACAGCGTCCTGTCCGATAAACACGCGGCGATCGTCCTTGAACGAGAGCGGAACGTTGACGAAGATGCGGTCGCTCGCAATCTCCTGAGACCGACTGGCAACGGGTAGGTTCACCTCGACGCCACGCTGCAGCATCGGCGCGGCCACCATGAAGATGATGAGCAGCACGAGCATCACGTCAACCAGAGGGATGACGTTAATCTCAGCCAGCGTCGCCGACACACGGCGGGCTCGCGTCAGGCGACCGCCGCCGGGGGTCGGAGCTGAAGGGAGAACTTTCGGCATCTATGTAAAGTTACGCTCGGCGATGTTGAGAAACTCGAGCGAGAAATCGTCCATCTCGGCGGCGAACACTTTCACGCGTGTGCTGAAGTGGTTGTACGCCAGTACCGCGGGAATAGCGGCGAAGAGTCCCGCAGCTGTCGCAATCAGCGCCTCGGAGATACTCGGCCCGACCACGGCTAGGTTCGTTGAGCCCGTGGTCCCGATGCGCTGAAAGGCGATCGTGATTCCAACAACCGTTCCAAACAAGCCGATGAATGGTGCGACGCTGGCGACGGTCGCGAGAAAGGGCACGCGCTTCTCGAGCTTGTTGATTTCCACCGTGGCCGCCCGCAGCAGAGCACGATCGACCGCGGACAGGCTCTTCAACATAGGACGTGGCGTAGGCCCGGAGGGATTGGCTGGCTGTGGGCCGCCGAGTCGGAACTGTGCGTTGAGCTCTGCATAGCCCGCCTGGAAGACCCCAACCAGCGGGCTGGCGGGCAAAGTTGCGCAGACTGCCTGTACCTCGGAGAACTTGCTGCTACTGCGGAATGCCTGAAGGAATTTGGCGGTCTGTGACTGGACCCTCCGATAGGAGAGCGATTTCGCGAGGATGATGGCCCACGACATCACGGAGATGACGATCAGAATCGCGAGGACCGCCTGATTAATGACGGTCGCCTTCGTGATGATGTCGATTAAAACGCGGGACCCAGACGAGACCGGAGCAGCGCCGTCCTGCACCTGTAGTGCAAGAACGAACATGCCAAGCGTGTGCAACGAAGCCTCCGAAGCATCGGCAGCGCGCCGCTGGGACAGCGCAGTCACGCGAGGGTAGCACGCGACCTGAGTGCTGTCAAACATATGATACGATTGCATTTCCGCGTGCATGCTGCGTTTCCTCCGCATCCGCAACCTGGCGGTGATCGAAGCCGTCGAGGTCGAGTTCGAACCAGGGTTCAACGTGCTGACGGGGGAAACGGGCGCCGGGAAATCCATTCTGGTCGAGGCTGTCGGTCTGCTCCTCGGCGCGCGTGCCTCCGCTGATCTCGTCCGAACCGGCGAGCCCCTTGCCACGATAGAGGCGATTTTCGACGACGCCAGCGGACGTGAGCTGATCGTCCGACGGGAGATCAGCAACCAGGGTCGCAGCCGCTCGTTCATCGATGGCGCGCTCGCCACTGCATCTGCCCTGCGAGACTTATCGGCTCGACTGGTGGAGTTGCACGGGCAGCATGAGCACCAGGCGCTGCTGGATCCGCTTGCGCATCTTCCCCTTCTGGATGACTACGCGGGGGGCGGTGACATCGCGGAGCAAGTTGCCGCCGTCTGGCTCAGACTGCGGTCGCTTCGCGACAAGCTCGAGCGTTCGCGGATGGACGAGCGGGAGAAAAGCGCTCGACTTGACCTGATTGGGTTTCAGCTCGGAGAAATCGAGAAGGCCGCACCTAAAGCCGGCGAAGACGAGCAGCTCACGGCCAACAGGCAGGTGCTCGCAAGCGCGGAACGGATTCAGCGTCTTTGCGAGGAGAGCTACGCGACGTTGTATGACCGTGACGACGCCGTGCTCGCTGGGCTCGGCGGCGTCTGGAAACGCGTGGGAGAACTGGCAACTATCGATTCGCAGTTTGCGCCGTATGTCGAGTCGCGCGATGGAATCAAATCTCACCTGGAGGATCTGGCGTTCTTTCTGCGAAGCTACGCCGACGGCATAGACGCGTCGCCGGCTCGCTTGGAGGAGGTAGAGGACCGCCTTGCACTCCTCGAGCGGTTGAAGCGCAAGTACGGCCCGACGCTTCAGGATGTCATCGAACGCGGTATCGCGCTGGCGCGTGAACGTGACTTCCTGACGGGAGCGGGCGAAGGTGCCGACGACCTTGTCAAATCGCTCGACACCGCGACCGCGGAATATCTGTCGAAGGCACGAGAGCTGTCTCGACGGCGGCGGACGGCTGCGGTCCATTTCGCTCGGGACATGGAAGGACTGCTTGCAGAACTGGCGATGGCGCGAACGCGCTTCGAAGTGCGATTCAATGACGCCGAGCTTCCGGAGTCGGGATGGAGCGAGCGTGGCATCGACAACGCGGAATTCTTCGTCTCACCCAATCCCGGCGAGGAGCTTCGGCCGCTCGCGCGGATCGTGTCCGGTGGCGAGCTGTCGCGCGTGATGCTTGCGTTGAAAACGCTGGTCACGACGAAGCCAGGTTCGATGTTTGACTCGGGTCCTGTCGCTCCAAAGACACTCATCTTCGACGAGGTGGACGCGGGCATTGGCGGACGCGTCGCCGACGTCGTTGGGACGAGGCTCCAGGATCTGGGGAAGCGGTTTCAGGTACTTTGCATCACGCATCTGGCACAGATCGCGGCGCGCGGCGATGCGCAGTTTCTGATCGAGAAGTCGATTCGCGGCACCCGCACCGTGACGCGCGTCGAGCGCCTCGATCAGGAAGGACGGATCGCGGAGATCGCTCGCATGATCGGAGGCGCGTCAATCAGCGAGCAGACGCGCGCCAGCGCTCGCGAACTGATTGACGCCGGGTCCGAAGGGACGCTTGGGGGCGAAAGGCGAAAGGCGAAAGCGAAAGTCCGCGGATAGCTGAGGAAATGGCGAAGAAATACCTCATTGAGACGTTCGGCTGTCAGATGAACTTCCACGACTCAGAGCGGATGGCGGGTCTGCTCGACCAGGCTGGTTACGAGGCTACCAGCGAAGCCATCGACGCCGACGTCGTCGTCATCAACACCTGCAGCGTGCGTGAACACGCCGAGGAGAAGCTCTATACGCGTCTCGGCGAGCTTCGTGTTCTGGAACAGGAAACCGGTCGGAAGCCGGTTATCGCGGTCGCCGGTTGCGTTGCGCAGCAGGAAGGTGAGTCCCTCCTGAGGAAGTCAAACGGGCACGTCATTGACGTGATCGTCGGCACACAGCGACTGAAGATGCTGCCGACGCTGGTGGAGAAGGTCGCGAGCTCCGCGTTTGCCGAGGTCGACATCAACCCGTGGGACGACGTGACGTTTCCGTTGGGGATTACGCGCCGAAGCGATCCCGTGAAGGCCTACGTCACCATCATCGAAGGGTGCAATGACCACTGCGCCTTCTGCGTCGTCCCGTACACGCGCGGCCATGAGCGCATGCGCGCGAAGGCGGACATCCTGGCCGACGTGCGCGACGCAGTTGATTCAGGTCGTCGCGAGATCCAGCTGCTCGGTCAGATTGTCAATCACTACGAGGCGCCGGACGATCCCGCATGCGATTTCGCGGAACTCCTCGCAGCGGTAAACGACGTTCCTGGAGTCGAGCGGATTCGTTTTGCCAGTCCGCATCCGCGTCACACCGGTCGTCGACTGATCGAGGCCGTGCGGGATCTCCCGAAGGTCTGCAAGCACCTGCATCTTCCCGTGCAGTCCGGCTCCTCGCGCGTCCTCAAAGCCATGCGCCGACGGTATACACGCGAGAGTTATCTGGAACTGGTCGACGAAATTCGCGAGGCCATCCCGGGCGTCGCGCTATCGACCGATATGATTGTTGGTTTTCCGGGTGAGGATGCCGCCGACTTTGAGGAGACGCTGTCGCTGACCGACGTCGTGCAGTATCACAGCATGTTCTCGTTCAAGTACTCTCCGCGGCCGAATACGCTGGCATTGAAACGGATGCCGGACGATGTGCGGCCCGAGGAGAAGACAGCACGGATCGTAGCCCTGCAGTCGCTGCAGCGTGAGATTCAGACGCGGCTTCACCAGCAGGCCGTCGGCTCTACGGTCGAGGTGCTCATCGACTCAGCGAGCCGGCGTCACGGCGCGGAGATTTCAGGACGTACCAGCGGCAACACGGTGGTGAACTGTGCGATGCCGGCGTTCGGCGTGGATCCCGATTCACGAAACGCGAATCGCGGTAATGCGTCAGACTGGATTGGGCGGACGGTTGATGTCCGCATCCTCCGCGCAGGTCCCCACAGTTTGTGGGGTGAGGCCGTGGTATCAAACGTGCGAGGGCACGGGTTTCTGCCCACGTGATGGAAGGCGGGGAGACACGATTCGACGCGCGGGGAAGGACGTAGCAACACCATGCTGATTGAAATGACCATCAAGGGGCTGATGGTGGATCCCGTCACCAACATGCCGATCGTCATCCTGAAGGACAAGCAGGGAGATCGGGTGCTGCCGATCTGGGTGGGGATCTTCGAGGCGAACGCCATCGCGCTGCAGATTGAAAATGTCGCGACCCCGCGTCCGATGACGCACGACCTGCTGCGCAACATCATTACGGATCTGGATGGGCAGGTCGATCGGGTGGTCGTCTGCGACCTCAAGGACAACACCTTCTACGCGATCATTCACCTCACCGTGCGGGGCGAGCGGGTCGCGATTGATGCGCGACCGAGTGATGCCATTGCGCTGGCGCTTCGGACGCGATCGCCAATTCTGGTGGAGGAGAACGTTATCGACAGCGCGAAGACCGTCGACTTCAATGCCGAGCGCACCGACAGTGATCGTCTTCAGAAGTGGCTCGAGAGCCTCGATCCCGAGGAACTGGGCAAGTACAAGATGTAAAACGCGACGCGCTAGCCAGCAACGCTTGTCGCGTCGATGCGCGACCGCGACGTGGGCGCAGGCGGATTGTCGGCCGGCCGACAATGGTGGAAGTATCCCTGGCGCACCCCTGAAACCCGGTTCCTGACACCCACCGGATATTGGGTTGTTTGACACAGCGACACACCATCCCTAGAATCTCTGCAACCTGCCTCATCCACCAACACAAGGCCGATGATCGTCGCGATCGCCAATCAGAAGGGCGGTGTCGGGAAGACGACTACCGCCGTGAACCTTGCGGCCGCACTTGCCATGCGGGGCAAGCGGACGTTGCTCATCGATCTCGACCCGCAGGCCAACAGCAGTATCTCGTTTCTCGATCTGCGGACGATTACGCGCTCCACGTACGACGCCATCGCGGAACCGACGTGCGCGCTGACAGACGTGATCCGGCAGGCGCCCGTCGACAACCTGTTCATCGCTCCGGCGCGCATCGGTCTCGCGAAGCTGGAGGCACGGCTGGTCGGGGAGCTTGACGCGCACTTCCGTCTGAAGGACAAAATCCAGGCGCTCAACGGCGACTTCTCGCACATCGTCATTGACTGTCCGCCGGCGCTCGGCCTGCTGACGGTGAACGCGCTGGTCGCAGCCACGCATCTGTTGATTCCGATTCAGTCGTCGTACTTTGCGCTCGAGGGAACCGACGACCTGCTCGAGACGATCGAGAAGGTGCGGCAGCGACCCAATCCGGCGCTCCGCATCCTCGGGGTCGTCATCACGATGCACGACAAGCGGACGGCACTCGGACGCGACATCCGCGAGCAGATTCAGAAGGTGTTCGGCGGGAAGGTGTTCGAGACGGTGATCGCCAAGAGCGTCCGCCTGGAGGAGAGTCCCGCGTACAAGGAGTCGATCTTTACCTTTGCCCCCGATTCGTCGGGCGCGACCGATTACTACAGTCTCTGCGAGGAGGTCATCGAACGTGCCGAAGCGCGGACTGCCTGAAACGCTGCGGATGCGACACGACGTGCACTACGTGGAGGCGCTGGCCGCCTCCGCGGGATCGCCGGTGG
>Ga0126377_10001727_pt1 | contig 14529 bp, 12 predicted proteins | sample PanSoiMetPlot_22_FD_92647 | JGI IMG/M metagenome (GOLD analysis project Ga0126377, IMG submission 92647) | Tropical forest soil microbial communities from Panama - MetaG Plot_22 | ecosystem: Environmental > Terrestrial > Soil > Tropical forest > Bulk soil | place: Panama | collected 2016-02-17
GAGCAGTTCAGCAAGTACAAGAATCTACTTCAATCCGATGAGATCGTGCTCGTCAGGGGCAAGCTTGAATTATCCGATGAAGGCGGCGCGGGGGCGACAATAATTGTTCAGGAGATTCATCAGCTGGAGAGAGCCAGGTCGAGCGCGGCGAGGGCGATCATAATCAGAATGCCTGAGCGCTCCGTCACGGCCCAAAGCCTCGCGTCGTTGGGCGACATCATCTCCAGACAGCAGGGAACCGCCTCTGTTCTGCTCCAGGTGGAGACAGATGACGGCATGACGGTTCAGCTCAGGCCGCAGCAATTTTTCAGGGTGAATGTCTCGCCGGAATTGACTGCGGAGATTGAAAAGATAACTGCCTATTGGCAAGTCGAGTTGGTGGTTGGCGAATGATATGAAACTGGTAAAGAACGAACAGGGTAATGCGCAGGATAATGGGAAGGCGATGGAGCGTGTGCAACTGGCCAGGCATGATCGGCGGCCTTATGCGAAAGACTTCATCGGCAGGATTTTTACTGATTTTTACGAGATTCATGGGGATCGTAAATTCCGCGACGATCCGGCTATTGTGTGTGGCGCCGCCAAGTTTCAGGGGCGTCCATCCGTCGTGATCGCCCATCAGAAAGGGAGAGATGTGCGAGAGAGGCAGGCCCAGAACTTCGGCATGCCCAAGCCGGATGGATACAGAAAGGCGCTGAGGGTGATGAAAATGGCCGAAAAATTCGGACGCCCCATATTCACATTGATTGACACGCCCGGCGCTTATCCCGGCATAGACGCCGAGGAGCGAGGTCAAGCGGAGGCCATCGCGGTCAATTTGCGCGAGATGGCTAGGATAAGGGTTCCGATCATTGTGACGATAACCGGGGAAGGCGGATCGGGTGGCGCCTTAGCTATAGGCGTGGGCGATGTTACAAATATACTCGAGAACGGCATCTATTCGGTGATCTCGCCCGAAGGGTGCGCTGCGATTTTGTGGAAGGATGCGGCTCTGGCGTCACAAGCTGCGAACAGCTTGAAGCTGACAGCGTTGGAGCTTAAAACCCTGGGTGTTGTGGACCGCATAGTGCCCGAACCGGAAGGCGGCGCTCATCAGGATTGGGATAAGGCGGCTGACTATCTCGCTGAGGCTTTGAAAGAGTCGCTTGCTGAAGTCGACTCGATGACAGATCACGATCGCATTGCGCGCAGATATGAGAGGTTCAGGAGAATGGGATCCGTGGAGGGTTCGGAGTGATGTCTGGGCATGACCATGATGTCGAAGCGGCTTAGAGGGATTGTCGGCGCGCCGACAATCCCTCTAAGCCTAATATCTAGAATGGGATGTCGTTGTCATTGGGTGGTTCGATGTCGTCTTCAGGCGCTCCTGATGAACGTTGACCTTGCGCTCCTTGAGATGAATATGATCCGCCTGCTTCTTCTCCTTTAGCGCCTAGAAATTGTATGTCTGTAGCGTCCACCGTTAAAGAGGTTCTTTTTACCCCGTCGCGGTCTGTATATTCTTCCTGTCTCAATCGGCCCTCTATATATACTTGCTTGCCTTTGGACAGGTATTGGTTCGCAACTTCGGCCTGTCTTCTCCAAAGCGTAACTCTGAACCAGGTGGTGACATCCTGGGGCTCGCCTGTGCGTTGATCCTTACGCCTTTCTGTGGTAGCGACGCTGAAATTGCAAACCGCTACGCCTTGAGGCGTGTATCTGAGTTCCGGATCCCTGCCGAGGTAGCCGACCAATATTATTCTGTTAAACGAAGCCATAGGGGTTCTCCTTGTTAAGAGTGTTTGTTTGTTGTGAGCAATGTCTTCGCTCACTGCTCACTGAATGTAGCGCCGAAATGGCTTGCCCAATGCCCCCGGCGCCCCAAGCGCCACGAGCGCTCAGGCAAAGCGCTCGGCCCGTGCGCTTTGCCTGAGCGCTGTCTATTTTCTCGCCTCACCCAGTCTTACGAGTTCCGCTTTCGCCAGCTCAGATTCCTGGGTATTGGGGTGAAGAGATACAACGGACTTCAGAGCCTCGACACCCTCCTGGCGTCTCTCCATTTGAAGTAAAGCCAGTCCCCTTTTGAGCCGGGCGCTAGCCACTTTATCTCCGCCGGGATATTTTGCGAGAAGGTTGTCATATTCGGTCAGGGCTTCGGCGAGCTTTCCCTGCGCGACCAGACTTTCGGCGATCCAGAATAGGGCGTCATCTGACTTCTCGGTTTGACCAAAATTCTTCAGGTAAGCTCTGAAGAGATTGACGGCCGAATCGTAATCTCCATCCCTGAATTTCAGGTATGCTTGTGAGAAGGCGGCCTCCGGGTCGTCCGTGGTCGGTTTGGCATTCCTGCTCTCTTGCTCCTGCAGTTTGCGCTGAAATTCCTGCAGTGATTGTTTAAGAAAATCGATGTTTTGGCCCAGTTGAGAAACCTGGCGGTTGTTGGTTGCAATCTGTTCGGAGATTTTTGCGAGGTGAGAGTTGACTCCGGCGACTGCATTGGTCTGCGATCCCTGATTGCGCTGTAACTTATCATCGATTGATGATAAAGTTCTCGCTGAAGTCTCTGAAGCGCTTCCCAGGTTGTTCAATGAGGTCTCGGATTTGGCCTGCCATTTATCGAATGATTCCTGTAGATCTCTTATTTGTCTTTGAAGCACCAGAACTTCGCCTTGCAGTCTGATGATGATTTCTTTGTCATCTCCGTTGGGCCCGTTGGGCCCGTTCGGAATGCTTGCTCCGACGCCTAGGAATAGCGCCGCGGCGAGAGCTAAATAACGATATCGCTGCCCGGTTTGCTGCCCAGATTGCTGCTGCATGGGTTACTTCCTTTCTGTTAGATTGATTTACAATATAGTCTTATCACACTTATATATCTCGAAGTATAATCTTTCCGGTTAGCGACGTAAACGAGTTTCTGAAACAGCCAATTAGGATATGCTGCGACTTTTGAATATCGTAAATTTTGCGGTAATTGATCGGTTGCAAGTAGAGTTCAAGCAGGGTCTCAACGTTTTGAGCGGGGAGACCGGTTCGGGCAAATCGATCCTCATTGACGCGCTGGGCCTTCTGCTGGGAGATCGCTCTTCTGTAGATTTCATCCGGACAGGGGAGAATCGCGCTTTTGTTGAAGGCGTCTTTGAAATAGACGGCAACACCCCACTCGAGGAATTGCTGGCCGAGGCCGGCGTGGATGTCAGCGAGGGCGAAGCGTTGATCAGAAGGGAACTGGTCGCAAACGGAAGAGGAAGGATATTCATCAATAATCAGGTCGCCAGTGTCGGCTTGCTGAAATCGATTCAGCCTCACCTGATTGATATACATGGGCAGGGGGACCAGCAGAGCCTGCTGTCGCCCGAAGCCCACCTCAACCTCTTCGACGCTTTTGCCGGGGCCTCGAAAAATCGCGCGCGCGTGTCGCAGGCTTATGATAATCTGCATCGCCTGGTCCGGGAGTTGGAGCAGATCAAACAAAGCGAGTCGGAGCGACTGCGAACCCTGGACATGATAAATTTTCAGATCTCCGAGATCGAACAGGCCCATCTGACGCCGAATGAAGATGTGGAGTTAGAGGCGGAACGAAATCTGCTTGTCAACGCCGAGAGGCTCGCCGAATTATCGGGCGAAGCTTACAGGAGGATTTACGATGCCGAGGACTCGATACTCTCCTCTCTCTCTATCGCGCAAAAAAGGATCAATGATCTGGCGGCGGTAGACAACCGCTTCGCTCCTTACATTGACCAGTTGTCCACGGTCAAGCACGTTCTCAATGACGTGGCCTTCTTCCTGGGGGAGTATTACGGCGGCATTCAGGCGTCTCCAGATCGGCTCAGCGTGGTGGATGACCGCCTGATGGAGTTGAATCGCCTCAAGAGAAAGTATGGTGATTCGGTGGCGGCGGCGCTGGAAACACTCGCTAACTTGGTTGAGCGTAGGGAACAGTTGATGAACAGTGATGAGCATTGCCAATTATTGGAGGCGCGCGCGCGGCAGGCTCTAAATGACTATTTGAAAGAATCCACCGCCCTGGGCGATCTGAGATACGGGGCGACCGCGAAATTTGAGAATGACGTCAATAAGGAACTCAAGGAAGTATCGCTTGGCGCCGCTCGCTTCTCGGCGAGGCTCAGCGACTCGCAGAGAAGCCAGTTGGCTCAAAAGTTGCAATCATTGCTCGGAGAGGAACTCGATAATGTTGATAAGGGGGGAGTGCGACGTTCCGGGAACGAGGATATCGAGTTCCTATTCTCCGCCAATCCGGGGGAAGAGATGCGACCAATGAACGGGGTCGCGTCTGGTGGCGAGCTGTCCAGGCTGATGCTGGCGCTCAAAACGATAACAGCCCCTTCGTTGTTTCCCAAGACGTTGATATTTGATGAAATTGACGTCGGTATTGGGGGAAAGGTCGCAGACGCCGTCGGGATGCGCCTGCGCCGGCTGGCGAAGACCAACCAGGTTCTGTGCGTGACTCATCAGCTCCAGATAGCAAGGTATGCCGACGCTCATTTCCTGGTAAATAAAGGCGTGGTCAATGGCCGAACCCTTACGAATGTTGTTGAACTGGATGAGCAGGGAAGAATAGAAGAGCTTGCCAGAATGATAGGTGGCTCCGAAATCACCGCATCCGCCAGAAAACACGCCAAAGAACTGATTAAGTCTGCTGCGGTTGAGGGCTGATTTGATGCCGCGATCCGGCATTAAAGTGATACATGAGGTTTTAATGTTCCGTGTGTAGTAATAGATTCGGCGCTTTGTATTGAAAACTTCAATTTTTACATGAGCCATGGGGAAGAAAGTCTATCTTGAAACATATGGATGCCAGATGAATGTTCACGATAGTGAGAAGGCAACGCATGTGCTTTCTGACATTGGATATTCGCAAACATCCGAAGTAGGCGAAGCTGATCTGATCTTGCTGAATACATGCATGGTCAGGGAAAAGGCTGCGCGCAAGGTCTTCGCCAGAATAAATGAGATCAAGAACGAAATAAGGAGATATGGATCAAGAGCGTCGTCTGTTATCGAATTGCCGGTATTTGGGGTCATGGGGTGTGTGGCTCAGGCGGAGGCTGACCGCCTATTCGAGCGCAGCCGGGATATAAAAATGGTGATGGGAACACAGGCGATCTCGCGACTGCCGGCGCTGATAGAACAATTGGAGAGTGGTTTCAACAGGGTCATAGATGTTCGGCTCAGCAAGGAAGCCGAGTTCCTGGAGTTGGAGGCGTCTGGCAGGCAGACAAAGCACATCGCATACATCACTATCACTGAAGGATGCAATAAATTTTGTTCATTCTGTATTGTTCCATTCACGCGCGGGCGCGAGAGAAGCCGGCCTGCCGATCGCATAGTCGCCGAGGCGAAGGCTCTAGGCGAACAAGGCTACCGGGAAGTCCAACTGCTCGGACAGAATGTCAACAGCTATGGTCTGAGCGGGCGGTATCACGGAAACCTGGCCTCGGCCCCCGCTGCGGAAGAGGACGGGAATGAGATCACTTTTGCCAGACTTCTCGATCGTGTGGCGGCGGAGAGCGGCGTACCGAGAATTAAATATACGACTTCATATCCCAGAGACTTCGACGAAGAGATAGTGCGGGTGATGGACGCGCGTGAGAATCTGTGTGAGTGGATACATCTGCCGGCGCAGGCGGGGAGCGATCGCGTGTTGAGGGCGATGAGAAGAGGCTACACTAGAAGAGAGTACATTGAGAAGATCGGCGCCATCAAAGGGGCGAAAAGAGAGATCGCGATCACCGGCGATATGATTGTGGGCTTTCCGGGAGAGACAGATGGCGATTTCAATGAGACAATGAGTTTGGTCGCTGAGGTCGAGTACGATGGCTTGTACATCTTCAAATACTCGCCGCGACCGATGACGCCGGCCGCCGCATACGCCGACTCAATTCATGAAGAGGTGAAGACGGAGAGGTTTTTGAAACTGCAAGAGTTGCAGGATCGGATTCAGAAACAGCGTTACGAAAGATACCTCGGACGAACAGTTGAGGTGTTGGTTGAAGGGACGAGTTCAAGATCGTCCTCAGACTACACCGGGCATACAAGGTGCAACAAGGTGGTGAACTTCCCGATCGCCGAGCCAATGGGGGCGTCCATGGGGCTGGAGAATTTGGGCAAGTTGGTCAACGTGAATATAACAGGAGTGAAGAGCCATAGCCTCTACGGGGAGATGGTTGGGATTTGTATTTAAACTGGAAGGGGAATTATGGAGCTGGAAGTCAAGATTCGAGGTCTGTTGGTTGATCCTACTACGAACTCTCCGATAGTTCTGCTGAAGGAGCTGGATGGCGAAGGCATATTGCCCATCTGGGTCGGGCCATATGAGGCTAATTCGATCGCATCCGAAATCGAAAAACTCTCTCCACAGCGCCCGATGACGCACGACCTGTTGAGAAACGTGATTGCGCAGATGGGTGGCGACGTGAAGAGAGTGGTGGTGACGGAACTTCGTGAGAACACCTTTTACGCCGTGATCGAAATAATCAGCGACGGCCAGCTTGTCTTAATCGACTCCAGACCGAGTGACGCCATAGCCCTGGCTCTTCGAGTCGATTGCCCCATCTTCATCCGCGAAGAAGTTTTGGAGGCTTCCAAGCGCAGCGACGGCGCCGGAATGCAGGACGAGGATGGCCTGGAAGAAGAGGTCGAATGGCCAGAAGAAATCGACGATGTCAGCGACTATAAGATGTAAGAAGATGTAAGCGGGGATGACCTTAGCCTACAGGGAGGCCATTTTGGGAGGCATTAAGATCGCGATTGCAAATCAAAAAGGGGGTGTGGGGAAGACCACAACCGCAATCAATCTCTCTGCCGCTCTCGCGCAGAAGGGAAAGAAGGTCTTGCTCGCCGACATCGATCCTCAGGCCAACAGCACTATCTCGTTCCTCGATAACGGAAAACTCGAGAGCAGCCTGTCTATCTACGACCTAATGACCGACGCGAAATTATCTTTAAGCGATGTCTTAAAGAAGACCTCAGTGGAAAACCTGGATCTGATCCCCTCGCGAATACACATGGCCAAACTGGAAAGGGAACTGATCGGAGAACTCGACGCCCATTTCAGATTGAAAGACAGGCTAGATCCGATCACCAAAATGTATGATGTAGTAATAATTGATACGCCACCGACACTGGGTCTGATAACGGTAAACGCGCTTGTCGCCGCTACCCATCTAATAATCCCTATCCAATCGTCATACTTTGCCCTTGAGGGCACAGATGACCTGCTCGAAACAATCGAAAGAATCAAAGCCAGACCTAATCCGGAACTTGAGGTTTTGGGGGTTGTGGTGACCTTGCATGATCGGAGGACCACTTTGTCAAGAGACATATACGATCAAATATGTACTGTATTCGGCGACAAGGTCTTCTCAACCACCATCTCCAAATCCGTCCGACTGGAAGAGAGTCCGGCCTATAAGGAATCCATATTTACCTTTGCTCCAGCCTCCACTGGCGCAGTTGAATACGCAAATTTATGCGAAGAGGTGATTCGCCGTGCCTGTTAAACGTGGTTTGCCCGCAACAATAAAAATGAGACACGATCGTCACTACGTGGAAGAATTATCATCGCGAGGGGCGTCTATCGGACGTATGATCGCGCTCGACCGCCTGGAACCTAACCCGCAGCAGCCGCGGGTAGACATCGGCGATCTGGAAGAGCTGGTGGCTTCAATCAAAGAGAGGGGAGTGCTCGAACCTCTGCTCGTGCGCCCGTCGCAGGTAGGCGGGCGGTTTATGATCATCTCCGGCGAGAGACGATTTCGGGCGGCTCGTGAAGCGGGGCTGCGCGAAGTCCCCTGCATCGAGCTGGACGTCGATGATCGGGCGGTTGCGGAGATCGCCCTTATCGAGAACCTCCAGCGCAAAGACCTCACGCCTTATGAAGAGTCTGAAGGGTTGTTGGCGCTGAAGGAGCGCTTCGGCTACACGCACGAAGACATCGCCCGAAAGATCGGCAAATCGCGGTCGTCCGTGACCGAGTCATTGATCATCGCAGGACTGCCGGATGAGATCAAAGGCCTGTGTCAGAAGGCGAACATCAACTCAAAATCGATGTTGCTGCAGGTCGCCAAGCAGTCGGACTCCGATACGATGCTCGAATTTGTCAATCGCATTTCGAAGCAGGGAATGAATCGGGATGAGGCCAGGAAAGCCGGCAATAAGAAACAGTCGCGTCCGCAGCCCTACGTCTACCGCCATCAGTCAACATCCAAAGACTACACGGTGGAAGTGAGGTTCCGTAAGTCGTCAGTGTCGAGAGATGAGCTGTTACAGGTCATCCAGAAATTGCTCGCTGAGCTGATGGAGTCTCAAGACTGATTACAATGGGAAAATGAAGCTGACGGTTACAAGGCGCTTTTCTTTCCAAAACTCCAAACCCTTTGCGTTGAGAATTAAATTGGCGCTTGTTTTCTGCCTCTTCGCGCTGGCGCCACACAACGTATGCGGACAGACGGCAACAGCCACCGCAACCCTTACCGGGTTTGTTCGTGATGGGGCGGGAGCAAGCATTCCGGGCGCGCAAGTCACTTTGCGCAACCTGGACATGAATCAGACCAGGAGTGTGACCAGTGAGACAGACGGCAGTTACCGCATTGTTGCCCTGCCAGTCGGTGACTACGAAGTGCGAGTCGACGCCCAAGGGTTTGCCTCCTATCTTAACCCGGCGATCACACTCGCAATCGGCCAGACGGCCACGCTCAATGTGAGTCTTCAGCCGAGCGGAGTGAGCGGAGCAGTGACGGTGACGGATAAGCCCCCGGCGCTAGACCCGAGTTCGACCGTCTCGACCACTTCGATCGACCCGGAGCGCATCGCGGAGTTGCCCGTAAGCAGCCGAAACTATCTTGAATTTACACTGCTCGCTCCTGGGGTGGCGCCGGCAGGTGGGCGGTCGGCAATTGGCGTTGGCTCACACGGCTCGCCGCTCGGCGACAGTGGATTTACGTTTGGCGGTCTGCGCTCACGCAGTAACTCGATTGCGATTGACGGCCTGGACAATACGGACGAGACGACCGGGGCCACGCGGGTTGCGCTCTCTCAGGAGATAGTGCGCGAGTTTCAAATCGTCAACGGCGGGAATTCAGCCGAGGTCAGCGGCGCTGCGGGTGGCGCAATTAACGTGGTCACAAAAACCGGCTCGAATAATTTTCACGGCGGCGGCTTCTTTTACCTGCAGAACGAGCGACTCAATGCCCGCAATCCGATCACGAGCGCAGGAGTTGACCAACAGCCCCGTTTCCGCCGCTCTCAATTCGGCGGTTCAGTCGGCGGCCCCCTCAAAAGCAACCGGCTCTTTTTCTATGCAGCACTAGAGCACGAGCATTTCTCAGGCGAAGACGAATCTGAAATAAACCCGCTGACTCTCGCTCGTGTCAACGCTGCGCTCGGCTCCGGCGTTGCCCCGCGAAGTTTTGTACGCGCCTTGTCTTCAAACTTATTTCCCATCGGGCAGGATGAGACTGAGGCCGCCGCGAAGCTCACCTATCTATTGAGCGCGCGGAATACGCTCAATCTTCGATTCGCCTTTAGTAATGACCGGGCGCGCGGCGAAGCCTTTAATACCGACGCCTTGAGCGACCCCTCAGCGCGCGGGAATTCCTACACTAAAGACTATCAGTTGACGGGCTCAGCCGTCTCTCTCCTTTCAGCGCGATTGATAAACGACTTCCGCTTTCAGGCGAGCGCACGCCGTGTCACCACGCGCGCCGCGAGCGCCGAAGGGCCGGAAATTGAAATCGCCGGGTTAGCGAGCTTTGGCCGTCGTTACAATGCGGATGCGGGACGGCGCGAAACGCGCGCCCAATTCGTCGAAAGCCTCGCGCTCACACATCCGCGCTCGGAGTGGAAGGCTGGCGTGACGGTGAATGACGCGGCGCTAACGAGCGATATACAAGAAGGTTTCAGCGGACTCTATATCTTTCGTTCGCTCGATGATTTTGTTGCGGGCAAACCTTCGGTGTGGCGGCAGGCCTTCGGTGAACCGAGAACGCGGCCCCGTGTGACTAGCTTTGGCGCATTCCTGCAAAATCAGTGGCGGGCTATGTCCAAATTGACGTTCAACCTGGGCATGCGCTATGACGCCGAACGACTGCCTTCTCCTTTTCGCGCCGATACAAATAATGTCAGCCCGCGACTCGGCTTGGCTTGGAATCCGGCCAGCGAATGGGTAGTGCGCGCAAGGTTTGGGCTGTTTTATGACCGCTTGCCGCTCATGTATTTGAACCGCGCCATTCAAAAGGATGGCGCGCGAGCCTTTGAACAGGTCGCCAGTGGTGAGGACGCGGCGCGTGTGTTCGCCGCGTCCGGCGGAGGACGCCTTGCCGCTGCGGTTCCTGGCATTGCGCCATCAGTCTTCCGCGCCGACTCTGACTTTGTCACGCCGTATAGCGCGCAATCAAGCGTGAGTGTGGAGCGCCTGCTTGCGCCCGATTTGACGATGCGGGCTGAATACCTTTTCACGCGCGGCATTCATCTGCCACGCGCTCGTAACATCAATCTGCTTCCGCCGGTCAAGCTGACCGCGGCTAACGCCGACTCGCTCGGCGTGGTGATGCCGGCCGAGCAGCAACTCGGGCGTTTTGTCTTCCCGCGGCAGAGGATTGACCCGAGTTTTGACGCGGTCTACCAGCTCGAAAACTCGGCAAGCTCCAACTACAACGGACTTTCGCTCTCGCTTAATCAACGCTTGAGCCATAACGCGCAATTTTTGGTCGCATACACTTACTCAAAGAACATAGATACGGCATCTGATTTTGACGAGCAGCCTGAAAACTCCTACGACCTGCGGGCGGAGAGAGCGGTCTCACGCAATCACGTCGGGCAGCGTCTTGTCTTCAACGGCATCTTTGAGCTTTTCGGTGATGAGGACGGAGGCGGAAGGGGAGGCCGACAGAGGGAAGGAATTCTAAAGAAGATGTTCAGCAATATTGAGGCGGCGCCGATCGTCACGCTGAGTAGCGGGCCGCCTGTAAATCCTTTGACCGGAGCTGACGAAAATCAAAGCCAGGCTTTCCCGCTGACTGCGCGCCCGCTTGGCCTTCCGCGCAACAGCTTACGCGCGCCACGCTCTATCAACGTTGACTTACGGCTGGTGAGATACATCCCCTTTGAAGGGCTTACTCCGTACAGCGCGAGCGGACACCGGCGGCTTGACTTTGTCGTGGAGTTCTTCAACCTCTTCAACCATCCGAACGTAGTGGGGGTGAATCCATTTTATGGGTCTGGCGCAGCGCCGCTTCCAAGTTACGGCGCCACGGTCAGCTTTGACAGGCCAAGACAAATACGATTCTCAATAGATTTCGAGTTTTAGCAATTCGATAGACAGACGAGGCTTATCGAATAGACAAGGCGCGAGCGGCGGAACGACCGTTCGCGACAGTCAGACATGAACGAGATCCACCCTGCGGAGCTAAGCGGATCTGCGCTGTCTTTGCTGCTCTTGTTGGTATCGTTTTCTGAGTTTACGCGCCCATTTGTCCAGCCAGGGGCGCAGCGGTTTGAAGAGTTTCGTCCGCCATCCGGCCTGCCTCTCGCGCCATATCTCGTGATATCTGTCGATGTAAGATCGTATGGCGCCCTCATACTGATTTTTTTTGATTCCGTGTGACAGCGTAAGATGGTAATGCTGGGCTTGCAGGCTCAGCGTCAGATAGGCCAGGTTCGCCTTGAAATTGAGCCGCGCCGCCAGCCTCTTGAAGAATCCTTCCGACGTCGTTAAAAGCGCGCCGAGCGCGATCTCGCACCATGGTTGAATGTTTCCTTGACGCGGGTGGTAGAGCCCTGGCAGGTCTGAGACATTGATAGTTGGATGTTGAATTCTGGAATCCGGCGCGATCTTATCCACGAGGACGATCTTATTCAGATTACGCATGTGTTCTTTGGGCACCACATCGAAGACGCTTTGAATCGTCTCTTCAGTCTTTTTGGGAAGTTTGATTGTCGCTTTGTTCTCTACTTTTATGGCCATTTATTCTCTTAAAAACGCTAAGACCGCGCCTGTGAATCCTGCTGATCTTCAAGTTTGGTCAGCCTCGCTTTAAGCTCTCTTATCTCTCTCTGGAGCCTGGGGAGCTGGGCGAAGATCGCGGATGACTTGAGCCAGTCTCGATTATCAATCGCTGGATACCCGGATATAACTTTTCCCGCCTCAACCGAATTTGGAATGCCGGTCTGGGCGGTGGCGATCACTTTGTCGCCTATTTCCAAATGCCCAGCCGCGCCCACCTGTCCGCTCAATATGACTTCATTACCGACACGAGTGCTGCCGGCCAGCCCGACCTGCGCGCACAAAAGAGTGTTCCGGCCGACAAATGAACCATGCCCGATCTGTACCAGATTGTCAATTTTTGTCCCCTTGCTGATGACTGTCGAGCCTATGGTGGCGCGGTCTATCGCCGCCCCCGCGCCTATTTCAACATCATCCTCGATAATCACCATGCCGGCCTGCCGTATTTTGAGCCAGGAATTGTCCGTCCGCTTCGCGTATCCGAATCCGTCGCTTCCGATCACGACGTTGTTTTGCAGTATCACCCTGTCGCCGAGTCTGCATCCTTCACGGATTACGCAATGAGAATGGATCAGGACGCCATCGCCTATCCGCACATCCTGATAGATCACACAATGCGCCAATATCGAAACGTTGTCTCCGATAGTCACGTTGTCTCCGATTACTGAATAAGGGCCTATCGACACTTTCTCTCCTATCTCGGCGGAGGGCGCCAAGATTGCGCTCGGATGTATGCCGCGCTCTGGATTGAGAGCGGGGTAGAGCATGTTCATCGCCTCGGCGAAAGTCAGATAAGGGGCAGGGGAGATGATGGCCGCTTTGCCTTCAGGCATGTCTTCGATGTTTTCAAGTATGATCGCTGAAGCTCCAGTTGTAGCCAGATATCGCCGATACTTCCTATTACTTAAGAAGGTGAGGTCGCCGGGCTGCGCATTCTCGATCGGCGCGACGCTCGTGATACTGGTTTCCGGGTCGCCTGCAAATTTACAATTCAATTCTGTAGATAGTTCCTTGATTTTCATAATTGACGTGTCAATGAAAGATTGGTTAATATTGCAGAGAACTGAGTCTGATAACGAATTCACACTCGTTCATAATAAGGCAAAGAAGAGTTCGGGGAACCTGAAAAAACAAGCGAGCCGAGAAAAGATCAGTATAGGTAGCAACACAATCCGCCCAAGGAAGGCAGTTTAGCACAGGGAGTCGCCCAAATGGACAACCAGAAACTTATCGAAGACTTCATCACAACCATCCGGGTTGAGAAAGGACTTTCAACCAACACCATTCAATCATATAGGAATGACTTGAACATTCTGTGCGAATTCCTCAGCAAGAAAAAGAAAAACCTGCTGACCACCGAGCGCGACGATTTAGTCGACCTCCTGACGCGCCTGAAGGACGAGGGGCGAAGCGACGCCAGCATCGCCCGTCTTATGTCCTCTATAAGAGGCTTCTTCAAGTTCGCCCTGATCGAAAAGCTCATGAAACGAGACCCCACATCATATATGTCCACCCGCAAAGCGTGGCAGACCCTCCCGAGATTCTTGGCTCAAGAGGAGGTCGACAAACTGCTCGAACAGCCTGAGCTGAACGATGATGTAGGGATCAGAGACCGCGCTATGCTTGAGCTTCTTTACGCCACCGGTCTGAGAGTCTCTGAACTTGTCAGCCTCAGAATTCCTGATGTAGACCTTGAAGTAGGAGCGCTAACTTGCTTCGGGAAGGGAAGTAAACAGAGGCGAATACCTATTGGGAAATCTTCCATCCATTTTCTGAAGAATTACTTTAGCGCAAGGCATCGCCTGCTAAAGGAAAAACGCTCTGATATTCTGTTCGTGGAACCGAACGGAAATCCGATAAGCCGCCAGAAGTTCTGGAAGATAATCACAACCTACGGCGAATCGGCAGGCCTCGGACATGTCACGCCGCACATGTTGCGCCACAGTTTCGCCACGGCGCTGATTGAGAACGGCGCGGACCTGAGATCGGTACAAATGATGCTCGGTCACAGTGACATCAACACCACACAGATCTATACACACGTCACGAACGACCGCTTGAAGTCCGCTTACAAGAAGTTCCATCCACGATCCTAGGAAGGAGAAATATTGCGCATGGCTCCAATTGAAGTCGCCGATTTGCGCCACGACTGGACAATCGGCGAGATCGAAACCATCCACAACCTGCCCCTGACCGATCTGATCTTTCAGGCGCAGATCACGCACCGACGCCATCACAACCCGGCTGAGGTACAAGGCTGCACTCTGCTCAGTATCAAGACCGGCGGCTGCCCTGAGGATTGCGCCTATTGCCCGCAATCAGCTCGCTATCAAACCGGCGTTACGCGCCACACGCTTCTGAGCATAGACGAGACGCTGGATGCGGCCCGGCAGGCGAAGGAGCAAGGCGCGACGCGATTTTGTATGGGCGCGGCATGGCGCGACGCGCCACAAGGCAAGGAGTTCGATCGTGTGCTTGAGATGGTGCGCGGCGTGCGCGCTTTGGGGATGGAGGCATGCTGTACGCTC
>Ga0126377_10001728_pt1 | contig 14527 bp, 10 predicted proteins | sample PanSoiMetPlot_22_FD_92647 | JGI IMG/M metagenome (GOLD analysis project Ga0126377, IMG submission 92647) | Tropical forest soil microbial communities from Panama - MetaG Plot_22 | ecosystem: Environmental > Terrestrial > Soil > Tropical forest > Bulk soil | place: Panama | collected 2016-02-17
GCCGGCCATGCATGTGCCGGCGCGGGTGTGTCGGCCCAGTTGCCCTTGAGCAAGCGAAAATTACCAACCTGCAAGCCACGGCATCCACGACATCGCGGCACGCTCTCGATCTCGCCATTATGGCGTCAATCGATTAGAACTGACAGGCCCTATCAGCCAATTCCATGCCCATCGGGCTAGTCAGCAGCACGCGAGCATGGTCACGTGGCTGCTCGGCATTGCCTCGTTTGGATGAACCTTGCTGTGGCATTCCAGAACGATCACCCCTCCCCCTCGTTGCGCTTGTCGATGCTGGTCGTTGCGGCTGGAATCATTTCTACCACCCTCGCACAACCCGATCTCCTGGACCTACCGATACGTCGTCTGCTCAAAGATGAGCTTCATGTTTCAGAATTGCAGATGGCCCTGCTTTTTGGCATCGGTGGGATTGCTTGGTACCTGAAGCCGTTAGCTGGTCTCCTTGTCGACAATGTTGCCCTGTTCGGAACGCATCGGCGTCACTATCTAATCGTTAGCGCGCTTCTGACGGCTGCACTTTGGCTTCTCCTCGGACTCGTTTCGAACAACTATTTCTTGATATTGGTTACCGTAGTTGCAATGCAGTCAATGCTCGTCATTGGAAGCACTGTGACGGGAGGCTTTCTTGTCGAACGGGGAAAACTTCTAAGGGCTGAAGGACGGCTGGTCTCTTGCGAAATATTTTTTGAGTCTACTTGTATTTTGATTGCAGGCCCCCTTGCTGGATATCTCGCTGGACTCCCGATTGGCGCGGCAGTTGTAGTTGGCGCCGCGATTGCCGTGGTGATCGCGCCTGTCGCGGCGGTAGGCGTCGCGGAGCCCGTTCGAGAAAAATCCAGAACTGTTGGCATCAAAGACTTTCTACGCAATCTCAGGCTCTCCTTTAGTTCACGCACTATGTGGATTGTTGGAATTTTTCTGCTGGTTTCCAACATTCCGCAATCGTTCGGGACGCCTCTCTACTTCTATCAGAAGAACACGCTTGCTCTCTCCGATATCGACATTGGATACCTCAGGGCTGTTAACGCTGTTGGTGGCTTGTTGGCCTCCGTTCTCTATCAATTCCTGTGCCAAAGACTGCCGATGCAAGGCCTCCTTGTTCTGGGAACACTAGGTCCGACTGCTGGAATAGCAGCCTACCTTTTCTATACGTCCGTTCCGGCTGCGCTCACCATTGAATTTCTAGGCGGAATTTTGTTCGGGATGGGCACATTAGCGTTGATGCATCTCGCGGTTTTATCAACGTTAGCTCCTTCTGCCGCATTTGGATTTGCCGTGCTTATGAGTGCCGCAAACGCGGGTGGTGCCATCGGAGATAACTTGGCGGCGCTGTTGGTAGAGCGCCTATCAATGACGCTGCTTGACGTGGTCAAACTCTTCACGGTGGGTGCTGCTGCATGTTGCCTGTTTGTTTTTTTCCTGCCTCGCGACCTACTAGGTCACCGGGAAGGCACGCGATGAATGCTCTGATTATGAATAGAGGAGACAATGGCTAACCGTATCGCAGCGGTTCGTCGTCCGTTCGAGCCCAGGATGCAATGTTTCGCACATGACACGCTTTGAGGCCGGCGCGCCTCATACGAGGCGGTCAGCATGCGCAATCAAGCATCTTTCGCCACTCTCGCGCGCTGCTTGGACGTCAGCACTTCAATAGCGCGGGTAATCAATGGATCGATACCGCTTTCAATATCTGCCATCTTGTTGAACAGCTCGATATCGACCGGCACACCTTTTCCTTCGTAGCAGACCATGTCAGCTGAAAGATATACTTGATAGGACAAACGATACTCCCAGCCATTGGGGAGCTTCTTCTCAAGTTGATACGAGAATATCCCGTTTGTGTGATCGCCGAGAATCGTAACGTGGGGCAACTGCCTTATCGCCAGCGCAAAGGCCTCTCCACCGCTAAAAACAGAATCACAGGTCAGGAGCACGATCGGCCCGGTAAATTGTACGTCGCCTTGCGGTTCAAGGTGCCAGGTTTTCAACGGCGTGAAATCATTCTTGCCTGGACCATTCTTCGTCTTCCTGCGGAAGGCAACGCGCCTGCGATCGCAAAAGCGATTGATGATAGCGATGGCAGTACTATCTTCCCCGCCCGGGTTATCACGGATATCGATGATGATCCCTTTCAAGGATCTGAAGTCACGAGCAATCCGGTCAAGCGCGGCAGTCAGATTGCGCTTCTTGATCCTTTCCAGCTCAAGGATGCGAATGTAGCCAAATTCCTGGGACCTGCAGTAATGAAGCATCCAAGCCTTGGTCTTCCCAGGCTTATCAAACCCGTGGCGGACAAGGGTCTTCCCGGTCGTCTTGAAGAGCCGCTTGATATCCCGCTTGGTAAATTCTTGATGGAATCTAGGTTTTTTCTCTGGGTTGAAATATCGCGTCTTCTGATGCCGGCCTCCTTTTGCCTTCAGTTCGATATGTCCGTCATTCAGCGGATCGAGCATCTGGCAGAAAATATCGAACAGATCATCGTCGCTGGTCTTCTTTGTGACTCTTGGTCTGTACGTGTCGTACTGCTGTTTCCAGTCGACATTCCTCAGCTGGAAAAATGGGTACCTATTGTGGAAGGTATTCCACAAAGATTCGAAATTCTTCTCAGGGTTGCGAAGCATGATGGCGATGTGAATGTCAGCGTGCCGGCCCCGCATCAGGCCGAGAGATCGGGCACCAGCTGTACAAAGAGTTCAAAGCCGGCAAGCTGGATAGCGTAGATTTCCAGTGTGCGTCGACCGACGAAGCGAAGCACGCTAGCTATCTTCTCCGGGGGCTGGACGCGACTCTCGCCGCGTTTGAAGAGACACAGGCTGATCGACAAAACGCCGACACCCAGAATAACGACGGCCAAATGAATTGCCGGAAACGAGAACTCCTTTTGTTCCTGCCAAACGAACGCGACCGCAGCGAGCAAACACGCCAAAAGGCGCATCAGGCCGGCGGTATCTGTCCCAGTGAGCTTGGGTGCTGGCGAGCCTCGAGTTCCGTCGGCGGGGCCGACAGCGGACATGCCTTCGAGATATCGGCGCTGGCATAGACCGAACAGCGCCCACAGCCATCCCTCCGCTCCGTAGTCGACAATCTTTGTCGTTACAGGCAGCAACGCGACAAGGACGGAAACAAGGACGGTGAAGGCGAGCCAGCCATGATTTTGCAAGAGCGTGTCGGCATAGGGCCGCGCGATGCGGATAAGTACGAAGCTCAAGAGAATGTTCGGTGACACCCAGGTCCAGTCGGCGTTCCAGCTTTCGAGCAGTGTCAGGATCACGCCGATGCCAATCCAGTAAAGCGGGACAGTCCGGCTCTGGGCATAGCCCACGAGGAAGAAGAACGGGGGAGCTGCAAGCCGTCCGAAGACACTCCACCAGAGTTCGTTATCCATGAAGAAAAAGCCGAAATGGCCCGCCGAAACGAAGATGATTGCGGCGGTTTTCAGCCAATCGGTGTTGTCGACCGCGTGAGGCGGGGTTCTCGAATGCGTGGCGTCATGCATTCCCGCGCTAGCTTGTGACACTTACCGGCTCCACGGGGCTCCCCTCGTAGGTGGCTGTCGGCAGATGCATCTCCTTGAGGACCAGCGACAACGGCAAGAGCATTGTATCCCGCTCAATAACCGCGCCGCCCATCACGGTCGCGCCAAACGAGACGACGCAGCCGTCCTGGATGCAAGTTCGCTTCACCTTCAGGACCATATTTTCGAACGTATGGAGTTGAAGGACGCCCTCCAAAACACAGTCGTCGCCAAAACGCACCGCGTTCCAATCGGAGCACTGCATTGGCTGCCTCATGATTGTTCGGCGGCCTATCTGACATCCCATCCATCTTAGTATGAAATTCGATAGGACAGTTCCGGCGCAAAATGCCAAAGACCCTCTGCACCAGGCGAAGAAGCAGTCCTGCGTAAAGAAGTAGGCAAAGTGCCGCCAACACCAGAAGGGCGCCGAGTCATCGGTTCCCCATTCGCCGACGAGGGATTTTTTGATTGCGACGCAGGCCAGAACCAGACTGACCTCTGTGAGCAGCAAAGCAATCACGGCACTGAGGATCAGGTTCCCGTCCAATCGCAACAGGCAAACGTATAAAATCGTGAATATCAGCCCTTCTGCAATGGGCAGAAATCCGATGCCGAAGAAGTCAAACAGGAGGACGCGAGTCAGGAAGATGGGGAATTTCGGTCGTCTGTGGGCGTCATTCTCGGCCTCAAACAACGCACTTGCGAATCTTACCGGCGGATTTCCCGCCACCGTAACGGGCTCACCAAGCCGCGACCGCAATTGTCGTCGGAACTGTATGTCACTGCCTGGGGTGGAGACGCCCAAGAGGAAGTTCGATGGGAATTGCCCGTGCTCCGCCACGCAGTTGTTACCGCTGAAGAAATTGTGCGGCATGTCGAGCGGGCGCAGCGTAAGGTATCTGGGACCATAGTCGAGCATGTTCGTAAAGCAGCTATTGGACCAGAACACCTGGGAGTCAGCACTCGCTTGCTCCGGGACGAGGTTGAACATGAGATCGCACTCCGAGGCACCCACCCGCGGAAAGCGCATACCGGCGAGCGCTCGCAAGTACTGCCCGGTGATGGTCCACGTCCACACTCTCTGGATGGCATTCATCATGCGCACTCTGTACATGAGAAGAGCGCCCCTGAGTCCGCGCGAGGGGTAGAGTCCCGGCGAAGCGACCGTGTAGCGGATAAACAGGCAGTCCAGCACCGAGATCACGACAACGGTCACCCAAGCGGTGATGAAGGCGTAGATGGTGAGGTGCCAAGCGATCTCGAACAGGGGCGTCACCCGGAAATATTCGTCCGATAGGGTAGCGCCGCCAGCAAGTATTAGAACCCTGGCGAACCACAAGATCGCCGCGGTGGGGACTACCTCGAGGCAAAAGGATATGAATATCTGCATTACGATATTGAGCGTTTCCAGTAGCCAGATCGGAGACGCATGACGGCAGGTGTTCGCGGTGCGCTTGAGCTCCGTGCAGCGGCCGCTGAGGCGCGCCGGAGCTCCTTCCCACATCTCCTGCGAGCCCACGTTGCTGAGAATAGGGGTGAACGGAGTAATCCAACTCCCGCGCCCCACCGTCACACCGTTGGCGATGCCGGCCCGCATCCCGATCTTGCAACCGCTCTCGAGGTGAACAGGGCCGACATGCAAGTGTTGCCCCACCCACCTCGTTGTTTGGACATAGGCTCCAGTCTGGATGGCGACATCATCATCGATGCAAAGCAAATCCAGCGGTCCGGACAGGAAAGCATCGTTCGCGCACTGAAGGTTTTCGCCTACTTTCGCGCCGAGCTGCCGCAAAACGAAGGCCATCAGCGGCGCGCTCCGATACATCACTCCCAGGGTGAGGAGCGCAATGTTTTCCAGCCTTCCAATGCACCAGATTCGCAAATGCATTTTGCTCCACTTTGGGTAAACGCCGGGGCTCACGTTGTTCGAGTAGATGTCACCCCCCATGAAAAGCTTTATCGTCATGACCCAGAGCAGGACAGAGAACGGCGTGACGAGGCCCAGCAGGTACAGGAAAAACCCGGCAATGATGAATTCCCAGAGGTCGGCCGTCGTGAAGAACGTTCCGATTTCGAGGGAATTCAAGGCGATGATGAGGGCCACCAAGCCCGGCGAATACAGGAGCAGCATGAAGAGAACCTGCAGGGTGGTGAAGTATTCGACCGAAAGCACCGCTGCCGCAGCCTTATCGCGCTCGGCGGTGTTCTCGTTGGATTCCGCAGGGGCTATGACAGCAGCTTTAGGAGCCTCACGGCGCGCTCGCGTGCGGCTGGCCACTTTTCGTGCAGTGTTGCAGTCACTTAGTAGCGCTCGAACCGGCACCGCCCATCCTGCGGCTTGCAGTTGCTGTGCCAGGCGCGCGATGAGGATCGAGTGCGCACCGGCCTGAGTGAAGCCGTCGTCCAAACCCAACGGGATCTCGAACACCGCCCTGCAGATCGCCAGCACTTCCTCACACGCAGAGTCCATGGCCGCGTCGGCGTCAGGCCGCTCGACTTCCTTTGCCCCTGTGGCGTGCGCGCTGGCCGGTGCGTACGCCGCGTCCGGCTCGGCGTTTCTCAGATGTGACAATTTTGGCAAAAACTCCCGGTCGATTTTCCCCGAAACCGGTTTCATGACGAATTTTTCGATGAGGAAGATCTTTGTCGGGACCGATGGCGCTGGAAGTTGCCTGGCGAGTGTAGCCGTCACCCCGGCAGCCCACTCCGCCGGCGCTGGAGCAAAGACCGAGGTCTGGCCTTCGCAGATTGCAGGCGCGGAGACAAAGGCGACGAGTGTCTCGTTCTGGTAGTCCAGAACGGCGGCTTCGATCTCACCAAACTGGGTCTGGAGGATGTCCTCAACGGCCTGCACCTCGACGCGATGCCCACGTACCTTGAGCTGCGCGTCGATTCGACCGAGGAAGTGCACGCGCTGTGTCTGGACATCGATTTTGCATTTGTCCCCGGTGCGGTAGAGCCGGCCGAACCGAGGGTGCGTGATGAACTTTTGGGCGGTCTGCTCCGGCAGGTTTCGGTAGCCGCGCGCAACGTGCACTCCGCCGATGCAGAGCTCGCCAACCTCCCCGTGCGGCAGTGGGCGGAGCTGATCGACCTCGAGGATGACATAGGTGACGTTGGGAAACGGCGAGCCAATGGTGATGGGCTCCCCCGGCCGCAAACTCTGGCGGCTCGTGTCGGTGCTCGCCTCGGTCGGGCCGTAGGTGTTGATGATCTGCCGTCTGGCCCGCGTCCAAGGCTCCACGAGCGCACTGGGAAAGGCTTCGCCGGCCGGCACAATGTAGCGGCATAGCGGATAGGGGAGATCCACTTCGGGAGTTGACGTGAGGGTGGTCAGCAGCACCGGCGGACAAAAAAGCACCGTGACCTCGGCCTCGCGAAGGACGGGGACCAGGTCCGGGCCGGACCGAATTTGCTCTTTGGTCAGCATGACCACAGCGCAGCCCGATACCCAGGCGCTGTACGTCTCGGAGATGCTGCCGTCATAACCCAGCGACGACATGAGCGAGGTCGCATCCATGCCCGGAACGAGATCGAAGTAATCGGCATAGCTCAGAGCCAAGTTCACGTAGCCTGCATGCGGGCACTCCACGCCCTTGGGCATCCCGGTGGTTCCGCTGGTGTAAAAGATGACCGCAAGGCGCTGCGTGGGGTCGTCCAGCCAGGTCGGCGGTTCCGTTCGGGCCATCCTCTCTGGCAACCTCATGACGTCGAGCGTCGGTAGGTCGCGGAACTTGTCCTGCCCTCGCGTGAGGACGACCACGGGCTGCGCGTCGTTGAGCATGTGGGTGACCAGGGCATCGGGCAACGTGGTGTCGAGAAACATCACGGTGCCGCCAGCCTTCAGGATGCCGAGATGGGCGGCTACGATTTGCCAGTTGTCTTGCGGCATGGCGACGGCAACGACCTGGTCCGGACCGCTGAGAAAAGGAAAAAGGGCAGCGGCGACATTTTCCGCTCGCGCGTCGAGCTCAGCGAAGGTCAAGGACTCTCCGGTGTGAGGAATCTGTAAGGCCGTCAGATCCGGAAACTTCTCGGCGGAGCGACTGAAGACCTCTGTGAGCCACCGAACACCTTTTTGGTGCGGTACGTTCGCGAGGTAGTGACCGTCGAAGACATCCGTCAAACTGAATTGGCAAGCCTCTGCCTGTCGCTGCGGCACCTCCTCCGCCGCCCAAACGTAGCGCCTCCAAGCCACAACTGTCAGCAACAAGAGACCTGCGAACGTGAATGCCACAAAAACTGCTGCCAAGAGCTTCCTCGCACGCTGGTTGGTCTAGCTTCCGTCGCGGAATGCAAAAGAGCCGACAGGTGGTGCTGAGCACGCTACCTGGATTGCTCCAATCTGATTGGGCACGTGGCGCCACCACCACAGTCGAGGTGAACACGCAAATAGCACGGCGCGTCCGGCGAAGCACCGCAACTCCACTGCGCATTTGCACGCTGCAACCCATTCTGAAGTGCTAAGGCAATGAGAGCCATGCCGATAACTCCCAACATGGTCTTCGTGTAAAGATCACTCATGGTTGTCTCCGAATTTGTCTCGGTGTTGCCGTATGCGCGTACCCAGCGGCCAACCCGTCCCGTCCTCAGCTGCGCGCCCCAAGTTTCTTGGCGACGCAAGGTTCAGGATAGTCCATCACCAGGACGACTCTACGTCTTTTCGACTCATACTGATAAGGGGCACCTGCCCGATTGGGAGAGCCCGCCAAGACGCCGCAATCGCCTCCGCGGCGCGCAATGCGATCGTCGCCTTGATCAGTCCGCCGACGTAGCCAGCGTTCGGTCCGCCGTCCAACCCTCCGACGGTGGAGCCGGCCGCGAACAGGCCCGGCATCGGCGTGTCGTTCTGGTCGAGGACGGCGCCGTTGCCGTCGACCACGATGCCGCCCATGGTGGTGGTAATGGCCGCGCAGATCGGCATGGCATAATACGGCGCGGTCCTGATTGGCCAGGCTCGGTATCGGTCGCTGCGACGCGGCGGCGAAAGCACGTGCAGCGTTCCGGCGTCGACGGCAGCGTTGTACGCACGGACAAGCTCCTCCAACCGCTGCGGCGCGAGGCCGATCAGTCCGGCCAGTTCCGCAATCGTGCCGGCGCGATGCAGCGTGCCGCCCGCCTCCAGCAGCAGCGGATTGGGCGGCTGCGCATGGCCGCGGCCGGGCGGTCCGTCCCAGATCGGCTGGTCGAATACGATGGTGGCGCCGAGCGGATCGGGCAGTCGGGCCATGGCATTGGACAGATAGATGCCGCCAAGGCCCTCGTCGGCGAAGCGGCGGCCGTCCGCGTCGATCACGATGCCTGCAGCGGCGAGCTCGTCGGCATAGGGGCGCGGCCACAGCCGGTCGGTGTTCATCGCGTCGCGGCTGTGCAGATGGCCATAGAACAAGCCAAGGCCGGTGCTGGCGGCGCCGACCGCCTGTGCCATACGCAGGCCATCGCCGGTCGCGGTTCCGCCGTTACGCGCGAGAAGCTTCTCGGGCGCCGCGGAAATATGCGCGCGGATCATGTCGAGGTCGGCCGGGAAGCCGCCGTCGGCAATCACGACTGACGGTGCAATGAGTTTGACGGCGCCTTCTGCCCCGTCCGTCTCGACCCCGATTGCGCCCGTCGCAGGCTTCAGCGCGCGGGCACGCATCCCGCGCAAAATCCGACCCTGCCGCTGCCGCAGGTTTTCTTCGAGCCGCGCCAGCGCAACGTCGCCGGCATATCCCCGCCAGGTCAGGCCAAAGCCTTGTCGCCAGGGCGGGGCAAGCACGTTGGTCTGGTATCCGCCGAGATCGACGAGGTCGACGCCCTCGCTCTTGAGCCACTGCATCAGCCGGCGGCCGTCCCTGGCGACGGCGCGCGCCAGATCCTTGCGCGCAAACCCCTCGCTGCAGGCTTCGATCTTTCCGAACAGCACCTCCTCATCCGCCCCCACATCGGTGAAATTGATGTGGAACGTTCCGTACGTGTAGCGAGAGTTGCAGAGGTATTTGTCTTCCCTGCTCTTCTCCAGGACGATGACGCGCTTGCCGAGCTGCGCGGCGCGGTTGGCGGCGACGAGGCCGGCGATGCCGGCCCCGATCACGATCACGTCGTGCTGGACGTCCGTTTTGGTCATTCGCACCATGTTCCGGATCAAACTATGCCGATGTTAGCGCCTATGATGACCGGCCACCACGTGTCGATTTCGGGATGGTGCTTCCCGCGGGCGATCGCGAGTCTCACACAGCCCGGGACCCCGCCCTTGCGCAATGATCGGGAAGCCAGCGAAATAAGCCCCTGAAACAGCGGCATCAGTTGGAGCATAGCGATCATGACCACCGGCGACCGGCGTTTCTCGCTCGAAGGGCGGATTGCACTCGTGACCGGCGCCTCGCGCGGCCTCGGCCTCGGCATGGCCGAAGGACTGGCGGAGGCGGGCGCAACAGTCCTGCTCAATGGCCGCTTTGCCGACACACTCGAAGCAACCGCGACGAGGTTACGCGGCCGCGGACTGAAAGCCGAATCCCTGCCATTCGACGTGACCGATCGGACAGCCGCGTCCCATGCCGTCGAAACGATCGCGGCGCGCCACGGCCGCCTCGACATCCTCATCGCCAATGCCGGAGTGATGCATCGCGCACCGCTCGCCGAATGGACGCCGGAAGCCTGGGATCAGGTTCTGGCCGCCAATCTCCGGGCCGGTTTCTTCCTCGCGCAGCAGGCGGCCGTGCCGATGCGTCGGCAACGGCATGGCCGCATCATCTTTACGACCTCGATTACCACCATTCTCGGCCGCGGCACGATCCATGCTTATGCGGCCTCGAAGGCCGGACTTGCCGGCCTCACGCGCTCGCTTGCGGTCGAGCTCGGCGAGCACGGCATCACCTGCAACGCGATCTGTCCCGGTTATTTCGAGACCGAGCTGACCGGACCCATCTTGCAGAACGAGGCCTTCGTCACGCGCATCAACAGCCGAGTCCCGCTCGGACGCTGGGGAAAGCCCGCCGACCTCGCCGGCGCTGCCGTCTTCCTCGCATCGGAGGCTGCGTCCTATGTGACTGGCCAGCAGATCATTGTCGATGGGGGATTCAGCGTCACCATCTGACGGCGGGCACGCGGCGTGCACGGGATACGGGTCGTTCCCTACCAAAGCTGTGCACTTGTCATCAACTCTTTATCAATTCGAATCGTCACAGATAGCCACGCGCTGACTGGCCTGGTTCACAAAACCGGCCGGATCATGTGCATATGCTTTGCAGCCCGGAAATGTCGCTCGACAGAAGGGACACGTCATGGCCCGGATTTTGGAAGGCGCATGGGTCCTGCTGTATTCAATTTCGATTGCGGTACTCATGGTGTGGTGGGCACAGGTTCCAGCGTGAGACGCCGGTCGCCGCGGACGAACCCGTCGCTCGTGTTTCAGCCGGCGCGCTGAGGCCGATCAGCCACAATTCGCGCGAAAGATGAACGGAGCACGTATTAGTTCGGACGCCTGCCGGGGGCCGGCCGGAGGCATACGTCGGCACTGCGCACCCCAAATGTGGGATAAAATTTCATTAATACACGCGCGATATTCTGCAACCGGGAGGAATCTGCCCCGGAGCTCGACAAATGCCAAGCCTGATCGCTGATGATGACGTGGTGATGGGTGGCCGGCACCGCGAGGCCGGCCTCACCGTCGATCTGCCAGGACGATATTGGCTTTGGAACAGCCAAGACGTGGATGGCGACCTGAAGCAGTTTGCCTGTCGCGTCATCAACATATCTCCACATGCCGCGGCGCTGGTTGCCCCGGTACGAGGGTCGATCGGCGAGTGGGTGAGCGCCGAGATCGAGCACATCGGCAGGCTTGACGGCGCGATTGGACGACCGCTCGATCATCGCGGATTCGTCATGAACATCCTGACAACCGCTGAAGAGCGCCGGAAGCTCGCGACCAAAATCGACTGGTACGACAAATATAGAAATCTCGAGGTGACTGATCGGCGCGCGCGTCCGCGCTCGGTGGCGGACCATCCATTTTCAACCCTCCTTTTGGCCGACGGCGCAGTCATGAGCTGTCTTGTTACCGACCTCTCCGCCTGCGGAGCTGCGGTATCGGCCGACATCGTTCCCGACGTCGGCACCGTGCTCGCGGTCGGGAAAGTCATCGGGCGGGTCACTCGCCGCTTCCAGGGAGGATTCGCGGTCAATTTCGTGGACGTGCAGGACCCGCAAACGGTCGAAAAGCTCGTATACCGCAAGTAACAGAACTGGCGGCGTCGCATTTCAGCGTCGAGCGCCGACTTCCCCCCTGACCGGCACGCTCGGGCGGCGCGGCCGCCCTCGCGGCACAAGCCTTTTCGGGAGCGTCACCGCACGATCAACGTGGGTACCTTGGTGTGCGCCAGCACTTCACTCGCCTGGCTGCCGAGCAGAAGGCGGCCGACTGCCCTGCGGCCGTGCGACGCCATCACGATCAGGTCGCAGCCCTGCTTCTCGGCGACGGCGATGATGCCCTCGGCGGGATGCTTGTCGGCCACATGGACGAATTCGCAGGCGACGCCAGCTGTTTTCGCCTGCTTCGCGGCCGCGTCGAGAACCGCCTTGGCCGAGGCCGCCGCCATATCCTCGAACTGATGGATCGGATCGGGACGGTGCATCCGGGCCTCGTGCGCCAATTCCAACGCCGACCACGGCTGAGTCGCGGTCACCACCGTTACCGACGCCTTGACCTCCTTCGCCAGCGCCAGACCATGGGCTACTGCCCGACTCGCGAGCTCCGATCCATCGGTCGCAATCAGAATGTGCTTGTACATCTGGCTTCTCCCTCTTGCCGTCGATGAAAAGACTGATGCTGTCCGCACGTCCCCGCTTTGCCCCAGATCAAATCGGTGGGGACTTTGTCTCTGCGCGTGCGGCGCCCCGGATCACTCCGGCTTGATGCCGGCGAATTTCACCACTTTGGCCCACTTCTCGGATTCGGCAGCAATGTAGGCGCCGAATTCCGCAGGCGTGAGGATCATGGGAATGGTTCCGACCTCGGCAAGTCGCGCTCTGATGGCCGGGTCTGCCAGGCCCGCTCTGGTGTCGCGGTCGAGCCGCGAGATGATGCCCGGTGGCGTGCCTGATGGCACGCCGATTCCCGCCCATGTCCTCGCCTCGTAACCGGGAAGCGTCTCGGCAATGCTCGGCACGTCCGGCAGCATGTCAAATCGATTTTTGTCCGCCACCCCCAGCGCACGCAGCGCCCCGGTGCGGACTTGCGGCAGTGACGTCACCATCACATCGAAGCCGACCTGCACCTGTCCGCCGATCAGATTGGTCACCATCGGCGCACCGCCTCGAAACGGGACGTGGACCATGTCGATCCCGGCCATCATCTTGAACAGTTCGCCCGCCAGGTGTGAAGCCGACCCGGTTCCGAACGAGGCCATGGTGACCTTGCCGGGATTTGCCTTGGCGTAGGCGATCAGCTCGGCCACGGTCTTGGCGGGCACCGACGGATGAGCAACCAGCAACATGGGAAATGCGACCAGACCGGAAACCGGCGCGATGTCGCGCTGCACGTTGAACGGCAGGTTGTGAAATATGCTGGTGTTGACGAGCGTGGACGCCCCGTAGAACAACAGCGTGTAACCATCGGGCGGCGAATTCACCACCGCCTGGGCAGCAATATTGGTGCTGGCCCCCGGCCGGTTCTCGATGATGACCTGCTGGCCGAGCCGTTCCGCCAGCCACGGCCCGATGATTCGAGCCACGGTGTCCGCGCCGCCGCCGGGCGGGAACCCGACGATCCATCGCAGCGGCCGCTCCGGATAGCTCTGTGCTCCAGCGATGCGCGGGCCGGCCGCAAGCGCAGCGGCGGCCGCTGTCAGACGCAGGAAATCGCGGCGTGGAGGTTTCATGGTGCTCGCTCCCGAAAACGCGGATCTGCGAAGGCCGAGGGCGGCTGCAGAACAGCGGTCAATTGGCTTTCAGAAGTGCGGGCCTGCCGACGGCACGAGCGCTGCGGCTAAGAAAGGGACCTCGGCACGTCCCGCTCGGCAGCTCGGAAACGAGGCTACATCAATCACACGACGGGGCGGAAGGAGAATCGGAAGGTCCCGGTAGCTCGCGGCCGATTTACAGCGCACGCCAACGGCTAAAACAGCTCGAAGTATTCGCGCTGCTCCCACTCCGTCACTTCCGCCTGGTAGCGCGCGAGCTCGGCTTCCTTGATGCGCAGGTAGTAGTCGATGAAGCTCCTGCCGAAGCCGTCGGCGAGGCAATTGTCGCTGCGCAAGGCGCGCAGCGCCTCATCGAGACTCTTGGGCAGATGCAGCGCCTGCGCCTCATAGGGCGTGTCCGCCGAAGGCCCGGGATCGAGCATGCGCTCCATGCCGTCGAGCCCGGTGAAGATCTGCGACGCCATGTAGAGGTAGGGATTGGCGGCGGGCTCGCCGACGCGGTTCTCAAGCCTTGCGGCCGGATCGCCCGCGGCGCCCAGCACGCGGATCATCACGCCGCGGTTGTCGCGTCCCCAGATCGCCCGGTCGGGCGCGAGCGAATAGCTGCGATAGCGCTTGTAGCCGTTGATCGTCGGCGTCGTGAAGGCGGCCGCCGCGCGCGCATGCGACAGCAGGCCGGCGAGATAGTTGCGCCCGGCCCGCGACAGCGGCTCTTTGTCGTTCGAGGTGAAGGCGTTGACGTTGGTGCGCCGGTCGCGCAGCGACTGGTGCAGATGCCAGCCGCTCGAGGTTACGTTCTCCACCTTCGGGCGCGCCATGAAGCTTGCGTGATAGCCCTGCCGGCGGCAGGTCTGCTTCACCGCGCTGCGGAACAGCATCATGGTGTCGGCCGGCGTGAGCCCGACCTGCGGCTGGAAGGTGAACTCGCATTGGCTCGGGCCGAGCTCGACCTCGACCGAGCGCAGCGGCAGCCCCAACGCGACGATCTCGCGACGCACGATCTCGAGGATCGGCTCCATCTGATCGAAGCGGTTCTCGGTCAGGTACTGGTAGCCCTGCGAGAGCAAGCTCACCTCCGGCGCCTCGCCCGGCC